>OLPO01002501.1_pt1 | contig 11347 bp, 13 predicted proteins | sample 1672831 | NCBI WGS metagenome assembly OLPO01 (sample SAMEA3136728, study PRJEB25190) | human gut metagenome
GCTTTCGCAGCAAAGCCCCGCGAACGCGAATGCGACCGGCCCTACGCGAAGTCGTGGCGCAGCACGACCTCGCCGCAATGCGGGCCGCGCGTGGTCCGCTCTACCCAGGCGCGCAAAATGCGGCCCTCCCACACGTCGATCTTCGCCACGCATTGTGGGAATCCCCCGCGGGGGTTGGTGGGCGAACCGGGGCAAAGCAGCAGGTCAGCCGGGCGCGCTTCCTTCCCTACCACGATTTCGGGAATATGGGTATGCCCGTGAATGCACACGTTCGGCAGCGGGTCGCCCGGCGCGAGCGCGCCCGAGCCCGCGAACGTGAAGCGCACATCCCGCGGATAATGTGCGACAAGAAAGCGCACACCGTCGACGACGGGCCGGGCGAAACGGCGCACCGAAGAACCGTACTCGTTGAAATCGTTGTTGCCGAGCACTGCCGTCACAGGTGCGAGCGTCTGCAGATCGCAAATAATCTCGGGGCTGCAGATGTCGCCCGCATGGATGATATGCTCGCAATCGGCGAGCGCATTAAACGCTTCAACAGGCAAAACGCCATGCGTATCGGAAATCACGCCGATTCGGGCCATGTCACACCACGCTTCCTTTCGCCCCTTACTCCCCAAAGCATACTCGTTTGATGAGCGCTCGAGAATACCTGTTCGCGATTGCAATGCGAAACGGGTCTCGCCGCTATCGCGGTACAGGGTGGAATGACGGAGGAAACCCAAGATGAGAAGCGCGCATCAAGACGCGGAAGGGGCGCAAGCGGCATGCTGAGAGCGAGCGAACACCCGCCCCTCCCCCTTCTCTTCGGCATCGCCTTCTAATTATCTAAGCGTAGTCCACTCAAGTTACCTTCTAACAAATGTGTCAGGTTTGTGACGAACTAGCACTCTCCATTGACGAGTGCTAACGAGGAGTTTATAACGATAGTCGAACCAAGAAGGGACGCCGAGAAGAAGCGAAGGCAAGGCGCCGCAGGGCTTTAGCCCACTGCAGGCGGGCACGACAAGGTTGCCGCCCACCTCAAAAGCGAGCGAACAACCGCGGCAGCAGGCTTCCGCCGATTCTCAAAACAGAGCGCCCCCTGTTATTAGGAGATGACAATGATGACCATGCTTATGCCGACTCGTAGGAATTTCTTTAATGACCTGATGGCCGATCCGTTCGACGCGTTCTTCAACACCCCGTTCACCCCAGCGCCGAAGTCCTCCTCCACGCTAATGCGCACCGACATCAAGGAGCATGACGACGGCTTCGAAATGACCATCGACCTGCCCGGATTCAAGAAGGAAGATGTTCAGGCTGAGCTTAAGGACGGCTACCTCACCGTAAACGCCGAGACCAAGACCGAGACCTCCGAAGGCGACGAGAAGAAGGGCACCTGGGTACGCAAGGAGCGCTTCGAGGGCAAGTGCAGCCGTACGTTCTACGTGGGCGAGGATGTCAAGGAAGAGGACATTAAGGCCCGCTTCGAGAACGGCACGCTCGTAATCGACGTTCCCAAGCCGCAGCCGCAGCCGAAGCTTGAGGAGAAGAAGACCATCGCCATCGCGTAGCCTTTCCCCTCTCGATTTTCCTTTCCCTCTCTTTTCTCCAATCGGCGCCGGGCGCGTCCGATAAGCCCAGTGCGAAAGCCCGCAAGGAACCTCCCCTTGCGGGCTTTCTTTTTCTCGCCTTGTGCCTGGTGTATCATGGCGCCGAACAACAGCGAGGCAAAGGATGGGCAGATGGACGCAGCAGCAACCCGCGGCATTCCGCAACTGAAGAACATCGAGCAGGTCAGCGAGGGATGGATCAACAAGTATATCCTCACTTACGAGCTGCCCGACGGCACCGACTACGTGTATGAGAGCACATCGCGCAAGAAGCTCGAAGCGTACCGTACGGGCCTTTTGGCGAACGCCCGCGGCGAGGCGCCGCGCGTTGACGCCGTTTGCATCGTTGGAGAGACGCGCGAAGGCACGCTGCTCATGATCCGCGAGTTCCGCTATCCCTTGAACTCCTGGTGCATCGCGTTCCCCGCAGGATTGAAGGAACCTAACGAGAGTATTCGGGAATGCGTCGACCGCGAGCTGCGCGAAGAGACAGGATACCGCCTGCGCACCGACGTCGATGAGCCTGTCCGACTTTTGCCCCAGGCGGGATTCTCGTCGACAGGGCTGACCGACGAGGCGATTCAGATCGTATTCGCCCAGGTGGAAAAGGCGGGCGATGCGCAACCCGAAGAAAGCGAGCTCATAAGGCCCTTCCAACTGTCCCTCGGCGATGTACGCCGTTTCCTCGACGAAAACACGACGCTCATCGGGACACGTGCCCAGCTCATCCTGGAAGTCTTCGCCGCGCGCGCCGAACGCTAGTCGGATTGCAAGGGTCGAACCCGCCCGCATCGAAGACGCACGGCGAGCATGGCCGCATCGAGAGCGGCCCGCATGCCCCTTTGGACAGGCGCGCCGTGCATCAGGCAGCTTACGGGCTATTCTTTCTTATCACCGAGCGCCTCGAGCGCGGCGGCGTAACCGCCCGACCCGTAGGAGAGGCACTTCGACACGCGGGCGATGGTCGTCGCCGAGGCGCCCGTAGCCTCTTCGATCGCAGAATAGGGCTTGCCCGAAGAGAGCAGACGGGCCACAGCCAAACGCTGCGAGGTTTCGCGAATCTCGCGAATCGTGAACAAGTCCTCGAGCAGGGCAAATACTGTGTCGTTGTCATTTAGCTTGGCGAAGACGGACAGCAAGTTCTCGACTTCGGGGGTTCTCAGCTCGCTCATTTCACTACCCTTCTGCTCGTATGAGGCCGTACTCGATGGAATCGACAAGCGCGTTCCACGATGCCTCGATGATGTTCTCGCTCACACCGACCGTGCCCCAACTGCCGCGCTTATCGCTCGTCGTGATGATGACGCGCGTCGTAGCGCTCGTGCCGGCGCCTTCCTCGTCCAAGATACGCACCTTGTAGTCGGTGAGCTCCATGTTCGCCACCTGGGGCAAGTACTCAGTGATCGCCATGCGAAGCGCCGCGTCGAGCGCGCCGACGGGGCCCGTGCCCTCACCCGTGGCGACGATTCGGCGATCACCCACATGGATTTTGACCGTGGCCTCGCTCGCCGCATCCTTCGCGAGGGCGCCCGTGTCTTCCCGATCGTCCACGATGACGCGGAAACTCTCCAGCCTGAAATGGGGCTCATATAGGCCGAGGTGCCTCCTGATCAGCACCGCGAGCGACCCGTCAGCCACCTCGTAGGAGTAGCCGTGCGCTTCGCGCGTCTTCACATCGTCCAAGATTGCCTGGAGCGTCCGCGCATCACCCGAAAGGTCGATTCCCAGGCTCTTTGCCTTCGCAGCAAGCGACGCCTTGCCCGCAAGTTCGCTCACGAGCATTCGCGTTGCGTTGCCAACGTTTCGAGGATTCGTGTGCTCGTAGGCTTCCGGAAAACGCGCGATGGCGCTCGCGTGCAGGCCACCCTTGTGCGCGAACGCCGAAGCGCCCGTATAGGGATGGTGCGCGGGAACGGACAGGTTGCACGTTTCGGCTACGAACTGGGCGGTCCGCGTGAGGTCGCGCAGGTTGTCGGGGCCGACGCAGTGAAGCCCCATCTTGAGCTCCATGTCGGCAATGGCGGTAAGCAGGTCGGTGTTGCCCACGCGCTCGCCGATGCCGCCGACGGTGCCCTGCACCTGCAGCGCACCCGCACGGACAGCGGAAAGCGCATTGGCCACCGCACAGCCGGAATCGTCGTGACAGTGAATGCCCAGCTGCTGGTCGGGAAGCGCACGTGCAACGACGCCGACTATCTCTTCCACCTCGAAGGGAAGTGCGCCGCCGTTCGTCTCGCAAAGATCGATGGAGTCGGCGCCGGCCTCGCTTGCCGCGCGAATGCACGCGAGCGCGTAGTCGGGGTTGGCCTTATAGCCATCGAAGAAGTGCTCGGCGTCGAACACGACGGTGAGCCCGTGGGCCTTCAGATACGCGACCGAGTCGGCAATCATGCGAAGGTTTTCCTTGAGCGTGGTCTGCAATGCGCGCGTGACCTGGGCATCCCACGTTTTCCCTACGATAGTTACCACGGGAGCGCCACACTCGACGAGGTCGGCAAGGCCCTGATCCTGGTCGGCCGGCGTGCCCTTCTTGCAGGTGGACCCGAACGCGGCGATGCGCGCATGGTCAAGCGGCATCTCCTTCACGCGGCGGAAGAACTCGATGTCCTTCGGGTTTGACGCGGGGAAGCCGCCTTCGATGAAGTCAATACCGAATGCGTCGAGCCGCTCCACGATGCGCAGCTTGTCGTCGAGTGAAAGCGAGATGCCCTCGCACTGCTCGCCGTCGCGCAATGTGCAGTCGTATGTGAAGATGTGCTGAGTCAAACCCCGTCTCTCTCCAATGGAAACGCCGATTGAATAGCCGTTCGTCCACGGGCTATTCTACTCCAACAGACTAGAGCGGGAGAGCGCTTTTCGGGAAAGGTTCCGCCGTCAAGCACGAAGTGCGGTTGAGCTGGCTGGGCGGCATGCCGGTCCATAAGCCCGAACTCCGGGGGCATCGCCGCGTCGTTCTATCAGCAAAGGCATGGGTCGGGACCCGAAACGTCTCCGCCGTATACGTGCGCCGCCTCGCGGCAACCACCGTCGCAGATGGATTCATACTCGCAGCCAGCGCACATTCGCGGCTGATATTCCCTTTTGGCAAACAGGTTCCAGTAGTTGCTACTCGCTAACTCGTCGAGATTGAACACGCTGCAAAGCCGCTGCTCCGAATGGTTGCACACCCGCACATAACCGCTCGGGTCGATCGCATAAAACGATTTCGCAGCACCGCACTGATAGCTTATGCCAAGCGACTTGAAACTTGCGGGATCATCGACCGCGCAGTAGGGCAACTCTGTTCCTATGTGCCCGCGCGCGCCAGCTTTCCCCAGCACTTCCTCCGCAATGCGTAACATCTCATTGATCTCGGACTTATCCAACAAAAACCTGCTGTTTTCCAGGCCTCTCCCTCCGGGAAGAAAGCGGTTGAGAAGGATGTAAGATGCTCCGTTGATTAACGAGTAAGCAATAGTCTCGTAGAGCTCGGGAAGATTGATCTTCGTTACCGCAATGTTCGCGGTAACTCTCGTGCCCATCTGCCGCGCCGCCCTGAAAAGACCCATCACGTGCTCGACTCCGTTGTAGCCCGTCTGCCGCTCAAACGTCTCGATGCCAGGAACACTGATGCTCAGATTAACCTCCCGGGCATCCAGTTCCCGCAGCAGTGTTTCGTCTACCGCCCTACCGTTCGAGACAAGACAGGGGTGCAAACCCTCGCATCGAGCGGCGTCGATAATGCTAAGCAGATCCGACCTCAGCGTTGGCTCGCCTCCGCTGAGCGACACAACGTGGGTGCCTCTTCTCCTGATTTCTCGGAAGGCCCGCCTCCACGTGTCGGCATCGAGCTCCTGTTCCTTGGCAAGCGCATCCGCCTCCCAAGGGCACGAGCAGAAGATGCAACGATGATTGCAACGATAGGTGAGTTCCACCGCTGCAACATCGGGCAGCCCCCTCACCGCTCCGGCTCCAAGCCCAGCACCCGCTCTATGCACTCCTTGATTTCACCAGCAGAATCAAAGAGGCTGTGGCTGACATAGCCTTTGTCCAGCTCCTGATAGCTTCTCACGCCCATCAAAAACTCGAGAACCATTCGAAGCTCGGCGTCGTCGCAATGCTTTTGGTTGAGCGGCGTCAAGCGATAATCCTCTTCCCCTTTCGCCTTAAAGCCAAAGAACACGTTTGTTGACTTACCTTCAAGGTTGGGAAGCGACCGCTCGTTCACGCATTCGTCGCAGTAGCAAAGAATCCGCGCGTCATAGCCACGATCGCGGAAGCCCTTGGCCACTTGTCGATAATCGCCCAATATGCTCCGAACGCCATAGCTGCGAACGACCACATCGAACCGTCTCCCGCAGCCTTTGCAGGTCTTCGCCACAACGGCGTCAGGTATTCTTTGCACCGGCGCTGGCGAGTAGCACATGGCAAATATTCCGACGGGCTCGAAACTATCTCGCGTCGCGTCCAACGCGCACAGTTTCTCTTCAAGCTCTTCTTTGGTAAGCGAGAAATCCATCATCGTTCGGTCCTCCTTTGGCCTTTTGTTATCGCTCGGGCTTGTCGATGCCGCGCAACGGTCGTTCCGCACCTCTCACGCTTCGACTCACCAGCTCAGACGAAAGTCGAGCCCTTGGCAAGATAGAGGCTCTAGCGCAGAGGGCAACCACCCGACGCTTACTTCGACCCACCGCCACCAAGCCCGATGAGCAGATAGAGAATCCAACCTGCGGCAATGATGCCGTACCTAGCCTTTTTGCTCATGTCTTCCTTGTTCAGCATGATAACCGTGAGCGGAACGGGGAAAATGCAGATCCACCCCAGAACCCACAGCCACGTTTTGCGCCTCTTCGGGGGCTCTTGAGGAGCCTGTTGGGGTTGGGGAGGGACTTGGGGCTGGAAAGTTGGCTGGGAGGCTGGTTGATAGCAGACTTGCTGAGGCGGAAAAGATGCCTGCACCGCTTCCGCTTGAGCCCTTTGACGACCCTTCTCGAATTCGTATCCAGCCTTTTCTGCCCCGTCGAGCTGGACTTTCTGAATCTCGTCATCTACCGGCAGGACGGCACCGCAATAGCTGCAGAAAGCCATTTTCCTATCCATGTCGACTTCAAGCCGAGCACCGCAGCCTGGGCAGGTAAGGTTGACGATCTTCACGGGAATCCCTTTCGCATCACGAGCTCCGAGACGAAAATCAGGAAATCGAGCGCCAGCTTCATTGCGAGCCGTTCTCTCTTCTTTCCCCGTCCTCGCGAATGAGGCGCTTCAGGTATGACGACATACTTTCCTCCCGATTCCTCGCGAATTCGTACAAATCGTAATCGGGCGGGAAGAAATTGCACTGGATCTTCTTCTGCTTCGCCTTCTTGTACTTGTTTTCCGCCGCGCGCTGCGCATCAGTGCGCTTTACGGCGCGCTTCTTCGGTTCCGGCATCGCAAACCCTCCCTAGAAAAACGGCGAAGTCGGGGCCGTCCCGCACGCTCGGGGAGACACCTGCGGAAGGCGTTGGCCCCAGGATCCGCGCGCTGAGATTGCCGCGCGCGGGGAGCGCTTAAATGACTCGCCACCTCTTCGCCGCGCCCTTTGCTGGGTTCACTATACTCAGCCCGAAGCGGCCGTATGTCCCCACCATGGTACAGGTGTGGAAAACCGTCCGTTTGGCACGCATCGTCTCTGAATGGAGCTATTGCGGCCGCCCTGTACGACGGCACAAAGAAGCCTTAAAAGTGCAGAGAATCCTACGAGCGCCTCAATCACAGACCGAGGTGCTGGACAAGCTCACGAGGCTCGGCTTTCGGTACGGTTGAGCCCATAAAACCCTTCTCGTCTCGGGTAGCGATATAATCAGCCCCAAACTCCTCTGCCGCCTGGCGAATGAGTCCATCCTCGAAGTCCGGCTCATCGGATCGTAGCGCACTGCGAAGCAGAGACTGATCGACCGCGCAAACCGAGCAGCAATCCAAAATCAGCCCGACGCTTTCTCGCCTTTTCTCGTCGGACATACCTCCCTTTCGGGCGATGTAGTAGAAGTCGACGAGCTGACTTGGCATAACGAGACCAGCGACCTTACCGTCGGCTATAGCACAAAAGACATCGAAGGCCTCTGCGCTCTGCGGCCTACCCTCGACAAGGGCGTCGAGCAGGAAATTCGTGTCAAGAAAGATGCTATTCACGCTCATGTGCCGCTTCTTTCTCCTCCTCGATGCTCATATCGACGAGCGCAGTGCAGCGTGCGTTGTCTTTGCGCAATGCAGCAAGACGCTCCCTTATTCCCGCTGACCCGTCTTTCTTCGGCTTGAGCACGATGCTTCCGTTTGGGAGCTCACTGGCTATGAGGTAATCGCCTGCCGTCACTCCATGCTTGCGCCGCCACGCGGCGGGCAGCGCCACAACTTCGCTGTTGCCGCTGCGCATCACCTTCATCACTGCGTCCATGACCACTCCTTTCAGGATGTCATGACATATATTAGCTCGTCATGACGGAGAGTCGCAACCCTCCTGCGCGCACGAACGCCCCAACCTGCCAGAAATCGGACGGTTTTCATCAACATGAGGCCCTTGGGAGGCGATGCCCGCGCCCTGCGGCAGGTCACCGCGAACGGCATGCGGGCATAAGGCCAGGTCAGCAAATACCAGCATCCGAGTCGCATTCCCCGACTTCCCGCGTTCGCTCCCCGAGATGATGAAAAGTGCCCGATTTCTGGCATGTCCCCCTCCCGAAACGCGCACCTTGCCAGGTCGGCCTCAGAATAGGCAGCGCTCGATGACGTCCTTGCCCCTGAGGACTTCAAGCCATTCGGCGGGTATTCCGTCCATCCCATAGAGTATGCCGGCGAGCGCACCAGCAACGGCGCCCGTCGTGTCGGTATCGTCGCCAAGGTTGACGGCAAGAAGCACGCAGTCGCGATAGCTCGCTGTGTTGGCAAGGCACCACAGCGCCGCCTCGAACGTATGGCGCACGTAGCCACTTGAGCGAATGGCTCCTCGGGGCTTATCCGGATCGACGCCGTAAGCCAAGGCCACTTCTCTCGCCCGCTTGCCCGAGATAAGGGAGCGGGCGGCGCCGACCATCCCTACGCAGGCCTCGGTCGACGTAGCGTGAGCATGCGTGATGGCAGACACGGCCCGCACCTCATTGTCAGTGGCGTCGGCGAAGGCCAGTGGCACGGTTCGCATGAGAGAGCCGTTGCCGTTATCGCGCTCGCCGGAAAGACCGTGGCCAAGCCTTAAGGCCGTGGCAGTAGCGTTGCCGATGTCGAACAGACCGTCGCAGGAATACGCGCCATCCTGGTACCAGGCGAGAAACTTCTCGCGAATGTCGGCGATGTCGATACACCCAAGCTCACGATAGCTATCGCATATCGCGAGGGCCATCGACGTGTCGTCGCTCCATGTGCCCGGCGGCTGGTTGTGCGTGCCGTAACCGGCCATCCCGACGCATTTGAACGTATCGCGAGGCATGAACTCATAGGGCACGCCCAGGGCATCGCCAACGGCCTGGCCGTAGATGCAGTCTCGAAGCATTGCAACCATGATGAGCTCGCTCGCTTTCCTTCGCGCCTTCTGTTGCGCCCACTATACCCAATTCGGAGATGTCGTATGTCCTGACCATAGTACAGGTACGGGAAATTGCGCTATAGGCACTCGCAGGGAGGCTGGTTGAACAAGCGTCCCAACCCGCCAGAAATTCGGGAAGGGAGGTGCTATGGAATGGTTACCTCGCGACGCCGACTGTGCCAGGCCCCGATCCCATGCTTCCTACGCTCGATGAAGGCGTGGTGCTCGCGGTTGCAGAAGTCGAGCTACCGCCCGTAACGGTCCCGGAATCGGTATAGCCATGTGCATCCGCGTTCGTCAGCACTCCGCCTATCACCAGGGTATATTCCCCGCCTTCGGTAAACTTCGGGCTGCTTGCCAGCACCATGCCGAATTGCTTGGTGGCTGTTATCGACGCAATCACGTTGCCGTTTGCATCGGCGATCGCGACCGTATCGCCTGCATTGCCGCTCACGTTCGCGGTGCAGAGAAACGGCTGAGTGCCGCTCGAGAAACTCTGCGCCATGCGCGACGAACCGATCATGAGCACCGTACCACCCGAAACGGTCGCCTCGCTATCGTAGTCAAACGCGCCATCGCCATCGTTCGACGGGCCGTTGACGAGCACCGTGCCACCTGTGATTTCCACGCTGCCGTTGCTGTCGATGGCATCGCCCACCGAGTCGAGCACGAGCGTTCCGCCGTTGACCTGAATGAGGCAGTCGGAAGAACCTGCGTCAGGGGCACCGCCCTGATTGCCACCACCCTTGCTACCACCAGGGAAGCTACCGCCATCCACAGGACTTCCACCCGCTGCGGGCCCGCCTTTGCCTGGTTTTTCTCCATTGACAGTAATACCGCGCTCGCCAGGAGCGCCGTTATCGTTAGCGCCCTCGCTTTCGTCCGAGCTATCCGAGAGGTCGGCAGCGCTTGAGTTCACCGCGTCATCGGACGCCACAATGGAAGTATCGCCGCCGTTCACGTATACTTTTTCCGCCTCGAAACCTTCGCAGCAGCTGGTCACGTCGATGGTGCCGCCGTCGACCGCAAGCTCGGTTTCCGCATGGAAGGCATCATCGCCCGCGCTCACCGTGAAGTCACCGCCCGCAATCGCCATCTGCAAGTCGGAATGGAATGCATCGTCGGCCGAGGTCACGCTGAACGTTCCGCCTGTGATGCCGATATAGGTTTTCGCCTGCACCGCGTCGTCACCCGCATTGATTGAGAAGGCGCCGCCCGTAATGCTCACGAAGCCCTGCGTCGCCTCGGTGTCCTTGTTCGACTTGATGCCGTCACCTCCCGCCACCAGGCTGAACGAGCCGTCAGCAATCTTCACGCAATCGCGGCCGCGCAGGCAGTCCTCCACCGCCGTCACGTTCAGGGTGCCGCCTGTGACGACCAAGTCGTCCTTCGAGCAGATGCCATGACGATAATTCGCCGTCACGTTGAGGACCCCCGTGCCGTTGATGGTGAGGTCGCAGCGGCAAAAGAGCGTCGCGTACGGCTCGTCAGAGTCATCTTCAAGCGTGTAGTCGGCGCCGTCGGAAAGCGAGTTTTGCGTGCCATCGGCCAAGGTCACGAAACATTTATCGACGTTCTTCGCATAGATTGCGGGACCGTTCTCGTTGTGGATAGTCGCCCCCGCAAGTACCAGCTGAACCTTCGCGTCATCGGACGCGTCGACCACGATCTGCCCCGATGAAAGCTCACCTGAAATAATGTAGGTTCCTTCTGATGAGATGGTCACCGTCGAACCATCGACTGCGGCACCCGAGCCGTCAACACTTGCGGACGACCCCGAAAGCGCGATGTGCGTGGCGGACGCCTCATCGTAGCTTGCGTCCAGATCGCGCTTCGAATAATCCAGATCAAGAGCCGAAACGTCGAAAGCTGCGGCAACGTCTTCAAAGGCGGAAGACTCCGAGCCAACCGCTGCAGCAGCATCGCTTGACGCCGCGGAAGAAGACTGCTCGCCCGCGCAGCCGCCCAACCCCGCAAGCGAGAAAACGAGCACAGCGGCGATGCAAAGTGCGGCAAGACGTCTCATGCGACCCGACCAGGCCCCTTCGGCGGCGCCCACAAAGCGAGTTCCGCAGCGCAGCGAGGACTGTTTGAGCGACTGGGCGTTGCCAGGTGCGCCGACGGTCTCAGAAGAAGAACCAGCCTTCTCCCCTCGCCCGTACATCCCCATAATCAAGAAGTAGTTCAGCGCAAGCACGACCACCAGCCACGGCAGCGC
>OLPO01002503.1_pt1 | contig 11337 bp, 9 predicted proteins | sample 1672831 | NCBI WGS metagenome assembly OLPO01 (sample SAMEA3136728, study PRJEB25190) | human gut metagenome
CAAACAGCCACTATTTATTCTATCATGTATCCAACAGAACAGCAAGCGTTACTGTGAACAGTAACGGCAACGATTCAAATTGATCCGGACTGCCCCCGAAACCAATTGACATAAAAATAACCAATACTTATAATGTAACCACAGCTTTACACATACAGTTTCTACATCCTGTATGATATAACATCAGACAGAAAGGATATCCAACAATGTTAAAATTAGGTTCACACGTTGGCATGAGTGGAAAAGAAATGCTTCTTGGTTCTGCGAAAGAAGCCGTTTCTTACGGTGCCAATACATTTATGTTTTATACCGGAGCCCCACAGAATACCCGCCGAAAAGAAATCAGTGAATTGAATATCGAACCAGCATGGGAATATATGAAAGAACACGGAATTGATGAAATTGTCGTTCATGCACCTTATATCATCAACCTCGGTAATTCAGTAAAACCAGAAACGTTCTCTCTTGCCGTAGAATTTCTGGCAAAAGAAATCGACCGCACGATTGCCTGCAGGAGCCACACTCTGATCCTTCATCCGGGTGCTCATGTAGGTGCCGGTGTCGAAATCGGAACTGCACAGATCATCAAAGGACTCAATGAAGTTCTCACTGCTGAGACTGACTGCTGTATTGCCCTTGAAACAATGGCCGGAAAGGGATCAGAAATCGGACGGAATTTTGAAGAACTTGCCCGGATTTATGATGGAGTTGTCCAGAATGATAAATTGAGAGTCTGCTTTGACACTTGTCATACAAGCGACAGCGGATATGATATCATCCATCATTTTGATGATGTTATGGAGTCTTTTGACCGTCTGCTTGGAAAAGATCAGATTGCAGTCTTCCACATCAATGACAGTAAAAATATTCCAGGAGCCGCGAAAGACCGGCATGAAAATATCGGCTTTGGAAAAATCGGTTTTGATGCAATTTCTACAATTGTCCAGCACCCGGATTTCGAATCTGTACCGAAGATCCTTGAGACTCCTTATATTCCTTCTGTAACAAAAGCAAAGAAATCTTATGCCCCTTATAAGTATGAGATTGAAATGCTAAGAAACAACCGGTTTGATCCTGAAATGAAAGACCACATCCTTGCAGATTGTGAATAAAAAACTATATGAAAAAATCCTGTTATTCTCATCCATCTGAATGTGCTGAAATAACAGGACTTTTTTATCCTATATATCCTATAGCGTCTGAGCGGAGTCGAACCGCCGCACATGCCTCCGGAGGGCATCGCTCTATCCACTGAGCTACAGACGCATCTCGGTTGTTAGTGGGAAAATTTAATTTCGTACAGCTAACAACCTTTTTTATCCTAGCACAATTCTGTATAAATGTAAAGTGGCAAATAAACCTCTAACTTTCTGCGGTTAATCTTTTTTCACTGCAAGCAGAAGAATTAATATCCCTGCCCCAAGACAAAGCATTGCCCATGCACCTGCCTGTTGTGAATCTCCGGTCTTTGCAGCCTCTTCCCTTATCGTTTGTTTTGGACATACCCTGACATTCCAGTTCATTGCCCCATTGTCCTCTTCCCATTTTGGCAGCTGGACAAGAACCGGCTGAACCTCGTATTCTGATTCATCTTCAACATAGATCAGATAAACTCCTGCCCTCAGATTCGTAAGGGTTGCTTTTCCATCACAATCCGTCCTGCACAATCCATCACTATAATGATATTTACTCAAAGTCCGCGCCAGCTCTTCTTGTTCTCTGGCATACCTTACCTCATTGAGATCCACGCCTTTATCTTCATATCTTTTCCCCATCTCGTAAGCACCATCAACAAGAGATGCCACTTTGGAATACTGGAATGTAACACCTTCTCTCTTAATTTGTTCTCCGGTATCTTCAATACAGATTTCTATATTTCCTGTTTCTGTTTCTGCAAACGCCGGGTTCTTTACTGCTACCACCAGAAAACATATCAAAAGAAAAAGAATTCCGCATTTGATTTTCCCATTTTGCCGTCTTTTGCATCTTTCTTTTTTGTCTCCTGCTTTTCTTTCTTTTACGTTTCTTTCTCCTGTAGTGCTTACATTTCCTTTTCTGGTTTCTGTTTCTTTTTCTCTTTCCCTCACAATTTCTTTTTTCTCGCTTTCTTTTTATTCTTTCAATTACAACATATACCAAAAAGAGAATTGGAATCATTGTGAAAATCATTTCTCTGACAGACGGACGTTTCTTTTTGATTTTCTCTTCTTTTTTCTCTTCATACACAACCCGCTTTCCAGTAATCACTAACCGATGGGTATTAATTCCATATGGGGTACATGTGACAAGCGAAACCAGATCTTCTCCCGGTCTGATTTCCAGACTTTCTACCTCTTCTGGTAAGATTACATTTATTTCTTCTACTTTATATGCGAGTTTTTCTCCCAGTACTTCCAGAAAGAACTCATCACCTTCCTTTAATTCATCCAGACGAGTGAAAAGTCTCGCACTTGCAAGCCCACGGTGTCCCGTCATCACACAATGCGTATTTTCTCCCCCTATCGGAAGACTACTGTCCATCAAATGCCCTACACCTTCCTTAAGTACTGCCTCGCTGGTTCCATGATAAACCGGAAGCCTGAGATCTATTGACGGAATTTCCAGTACACACATCATTCCTGTCTGTATTTTTTCGGCATTTAACAGACCTTCATACTCTTCCATCTGGTCAGGCTCGCTTTGTTCCCTGACTCCTTTCGATTCTGCCCAAAGCTTTTTATTATATTCATCAGCCTGATTCCTTAATTGTTCAATTTCATCTCCTGTTGTCTGTTCCACAACCTGTTCATATGTTGCCAACACATTTTGTGTTTTCTTCTGACTATACCAGCCAGTCAAAAGAGGTATACTACACAAAAGAACTCCTATCCATAGTAAAAGATCTGACTGTAATCTATTGTTTTTCCTTTGCATTTTTTCTGTTTCTTCTCATTGCTCCTGCAAGAACAAGAACACTTCCGGTTGTAATACAGATAACAGCTGCTGAAGAACCTGTTACCGGCAGTTTTTTTCCAACTGTATTAATTACTGTCAGATTAGCAGATCCTTCGCCTTCATTTGTTGTCAGACTGACTTCTGATTCTTTCCAGTTTCCGTTAATAAATTCTTTGATCTGTGCAGATGTCTCCAGTTTTTTCAATCCTTTTTCTGTTTTTCCGTCTCCTTTTACATATGCGTTTCTATCATTTGGAAAACTTGCTTTTATATTTAACACAATCGGCTCTGTCAGCAGACGGTATCCTGCCGGTGCCTCTGTTTCTTTCAGATAATAGGTGCCACTATCTAATCCATAGATCACAAATGTTCCATCCTGACCGGATTTCATCTCCACCGCATTTTCCGGCTGCTTTCCATCTGTATGGTCGTTTCCTCCAAGACTGTCCCGGTTAATTACAATGTACCCACCTTCTCCCTGTTTTACATATACTTCATTTTTTAATCCAGCGTCAGAATAAAGTCTGAACCTGGCATTTTCCAGACTTTGTCCATGGTTATTTGATTTCAATGCATTGATTTTATAAGTGAAACAAACAACTGTATCCCACGGTGTATATCCTGTACTTCCTCTCACCGCTGAATCCGGATCATTTGAAAATTCCAGCCGAACATCGTTTTCAAATCCTGGACGTCCTGTATTTTTCGCTGCCTTTTCATTCAATGTTGCCTGATAGGTAAGCACTATTTTCTGTCCATATTTATTTTCTCCTGCTTCATTTTTACGATTAAACTCTCTGTCTATGATTTTTTTCATATCAGAAACAATGACCTGAAACGTATCTCCTCCTCCCGGAGCTTCCTTTACTTCAAATTCACCCTCTTTCAATTCATAATAATTTCTTGCATTTGAACTTTCATAAATCCGGATGGCTACAGAATCCTTTTTGAAAGTAAGTGCTTCACTCATCACATCATGCCATGCGTAATAATAGGTGTTGTATCCGTTAACATCAGGCATATTTGACTCATACCGATACGGAACAGTCTGCCCGATTTCAAAATCAGCCAGATCATTCCATCCCTGATTTCCAACTTTGTCCTGATCATCATCTTCCCGGATCTTTTTTGTCACAACCGGATAGTCTGATTTTATGTTGAGATTCATTTCCGGATTAGCTGTACTTACCATACACAAAGAGGCTGCCGAATTCGTTCCTTTTACCTCTGTCACTTCATCAATAATATAATATCCATACGGCAATCCCTTAATTTCAAATGAATTGTCTGCTTTTGTACTTGTCACTTCAACAGATTGACCTGTTTTTCCATTTCTCTGTAGATGCGTTCTTAATTCTTCTACAAAAACACGATATTCACTGTATGCTCCTTCCTTTTCCTGAGCGGTCTGCGCCCCTTCTGTCTGATGCGTATTCAGAGACTGAATATAATCGATCACATCATACTCTGTTACATTTCTCTCATCCTTATGAATCCGCTGTCCCACGATATAACAAACAAATTTCTTGTATTCCGGATTAAATGTGTAATTAATGGATTCCATTCCTTTCGCATTTTCTGCCTGAAACAACTGATATACCAGGAATCTTTTTCCTTTCAGGCTCTGTCCGTCATTTCCTTTGATTGTAATACTTGCCGGTCCATTATTAAGATTTAAAACCCCATTTGTAGTTGCTGCTCTTTCCTGTACTTCATTTTCCGCTGCATATACAGATTTGATTCCAGTCACACCTGTTGTTCCCGAAGTACAGAGTACCGCAGCTAAAGTCATCATATAACAAATTTTCATCATTCTTTTTTTCATTTTGTCATCTCCTCATTTTCACTGTTTTACTACTATCTTTTTTGCTCTTTTTTTCTGTAAATCATTGTCATGATTCCTACAGCTAAAATTCCTGTAAGTAACACAGGTTTTCCTGCCGATCCAGTATCTGGAAGCTTCTTTCCCGTCTGATTTATGATCTTCATTTTCACATTCCACTCCTTAATTGAACCTTCAATACTTATCTTGCTGTCTGCAGTATCTTTGCTTCTGTATTCTTTTCCATTCACAACCAACAGACACTTCCCTTCTTCCGGATTACTTTCCAGACAGATTTCATATACAATATCTGCATCATCTAATGTTTTCGGAATTCTGTAACCTATCGGCGCTTTTGTTTCTTTCATATAGTATTTTTTCTTTACTTCCAGATTTTCGAACATTGCAATTCCATTCCCATCCGTCAACACCCGGTCAATTTCTTTCTGGCATGCCTGGTCTTCATATAAAGTAAACTCAGCTCCTGCAAGTGCAACACCTTTTTCATTTTCCTTTTTCAGCTCAATCTTGTAACAGGCCGGCTTATCTTCTATCGTCACTACCGCAATTCCATCCTCTGTATATTCGATAATAACCTCTCCTTCTTCTGTATTTACCTCAGATAAAAATTCTGTTTTCCCGCTCTCATCAACTTGAAAAATCAGTTCATTATTATTTGTCCGATACCCGTCCGGTGCTTTTACTTCTTTTAATTTGTGCGTTCCCCGAGATAATGGCATTACTTTCAGAGTCCCTTTTTCATCCGTTGTGAGAATCTTTTCACTTCCATCCGGTCTGATATGCTTAAATTGCGCTCCCGAAAGAGGATGTCCTGTCTCTGTTGCTTTTTTCACCAAATGGATCTGGAAAACCCTGTCCGGTATCGTAGGGTTCTGATATACATTTATTTTTTCTCCCGTACCTTCTGGTTTTATCTGGCAAACAAAGACTTCCTCATTCAGGAAATACCCTTTTGGCGGTTTTATCTCCTGAATTGTTACAGTTCCTAGCGGAAGCGCTTCTGTTCCGTCTGTCGCTTTATACAATGCATCACCTTTTACCTTATACTTCTCCTGATAACGGCAAACTGCTTTTGCATCTGTTTGAAAGACCCAGCTTCTGACTGGCTTTTCCCCTTCCTTTTCCGGATTTTTCCCTGGATCCAGAAGTTCTGCATAAAATTTCACTAAAAACTGTGCTCCCTGATACGCTGCTGTCCCTGACGGATCAACATACTCCTGTTCCATGCCTGTTTTCTTTAGCAAAAGTTCCACAGGATTCATCTGCGGTGGGTCTGAAAATGTCACCAGAGACTCCTGCCCGGATTTTACTGTAACCGTTTTTACTTCATCCACAAGTGCATAACCTTTAGGAGCTTTTAGTTCCTTTACGTAATAAGTTCCTGCATTCAGCGCAACTGATGACGAATTTCCTGCCGCATCTGTTCTAAACGTTCCTGCTCTTGATGCACCCGAAAGAGTAGGACTGCTATAAATGCCATACTCTGCTCCCTCCAAAGAATAGCAACTGTTCTTTTCTGTCACAGAAGTATTCGCTGACACCTTCTTTAATCTCCCTGTTCCGGTCGGCTGGTATGTTCCGCCCCATTTACTGAGCGGCTGGCCATTTCCTTCATAAATAACCCCATATGCATCCGGGAAATATTTATAATTCTCTTTCGCCCATGCAATCCCTTTTTGATAATACTCAGATTTGTGTGCTGAGATCCAATGACCATTCCCACAGGCTACATTATTTCCTGTTTCTATCTGGATCATATCTCCATACCAGTGATGTACTTCATTCATGATCCACCATACTGCGCATTGTTTTAAGAGATAATCGTAATTCGAACTCACACCGTTGCATTTATTCTTATCGTAGTAATAGAACATTGCCGCGATCATCTGAATGCTCTGTTTGTTATAACGTTTTGAAGCATCTACTGCTGTTTTGTTGCCCTCCTGAAACTTTAATGTTGGATTGGTGCAATACAGACTTTCTCCTGATTTCGTACCAAGTCTTCCTTCATTCCAATGTTGTAGCACAGGCCAGTTTGGGTCATTATAGTCAACTACATCGATTGCACCGATTCCTCTTTCGATTGCCTTTGTATAAACAGTTTCTCCTCCCCTTGCCGCTGTATATACACCTATGCTTTGTATCTCCTTTTCATCTGTCTGATCAAAAGTTTCTTCCTTGTCTTCCTCCTGTTTATCCTCCGTTTCGTCGCAAAATCCCACACCGATATCTTTCAGGATTTTTTTTACTTCTTCTGCCCAGCGCAGTTCTTCTTCAATATCAACCTCCGTTTTTTCTCCGGCCTCTTCAGGCTGTTTTTCAAGTTCTTCGGCCTTGACAATGCCTCCATATGTCATTGCATAGAGAATACAGATCAAAAAGACTGACATGCAGAGGATTGTTATAATCTCTCCGCGTCCTTTCATTCATTGTCCTCCCTGTCGATACACATCTCTTTCCCCAGCTGAAGTTTCCCTTCCTGTGCATAATAAAAATAAGCATGATTGCTTAAGATTTCTTCCTCAGGCACCTGCGTTTCATTGATTTCCCGCACCATTCTTTCTAATTCTGACTGACGGATCTGAGAGGATTCCGGTACAATGATCACTTCATGGACACTGCTTGGAAGAACATAGAAATTTTCCTTTAAGACTCCTGCAAGCATGTCCAGAATATAAGGGTATGCAATACAGGCCGCCCCATAATTTTTCAGTTTATTAGACAAAACATACATTTTATCTTTTTCCGGGAGTTCCAGTTCTTCATGAATATGCCAGGTTCTCCTTAACAGATTCTCCCGATCATGTTCCCCCGGAGTTGATCTGCTGAGCAGTTCATACACTGCAAAATTCATTCCGAAACATTCTTCCGGAAGCAGACGCTTTGTATTTTCTTTTGCCACATTCCAAAGCTGTTCTTTTGTCACCTTCCATTGTCTCATATGCAGATCTTTGATCAGCATCACTGCCGTCCCATCATTGTCCGCTTCTACAAGTACTGCAAACACAAGTGACAGATCCAAAAATTCTCTATGTGGAACATCCAGAAGTAATTCCTTGTTTTTCTCTGTGTTGATCAGTCGAAAGATGATTCTGTCTTTTACCCCTTCGAAAGAAAGCATTCTCTCATAATCCCATGATTTTTCCTGTCGGATTTCTTCATATAGCTCCACCAGATCTTCAATGATCCAATCCATCTGTTTCCCTTTTTCATATAGTTCAAAAAATTCTTCCAGATAGATTGTCGGCGATATATTAACACCCGGCGTCTCCAGGATTAGTCCTGTACGCTCTGTTGCATTATTTTTTTTCGTCGTATAGACGTTTACCCTGACACCTCCATTTAACTCCTGAGTCAGTTTTTCCTTTACCGCATTTACAAATTCTGTATAATTCACTCTTCTCCTTCCTGATTGCGGTTCATAAAATTAAAATGAGAAACCAGTACGAAATGTACTATTTCAATTGAGTTAGAATTTCCAGGAGAGTTCAGAATCTCTCCAAATAGAATTTCTTAAAATTTAGAACAAATATTATGTGTTCTTTATTATAGACAGGCCTTCCTTAAAAAGCAAGCCAGAATTTTGCATAAATCCGAATTGATTTTTTTAGTGAAAACAGAGATTTTCATCTGATTTTGTCAAAGAAAAAAGGAACCTGCATGATACAGATTCCTTTTTGAAATACAGCTTAAACTGTACTAAATTCGTAATTAAACTCTTGACAGATACTCGCCTGTACGTGTATCGATCTTAAGAACATCACCTGTCTCAACAAACAGCGGTACCATAACAGTAGCTCCTGTCTCAACGATTGCAGGCTTTGTAGCTCCCTGAGCTGTGTCACCCTTGAATCCCGGTTCTGTCTCTGTGATTGCCAGTTCTACGAACAGCGGCGGCTCAACTGAGAATACGTTACCCTTATGGGAACAGATCTTAACGTTCTCATTCTCTTTTACAAATTTCAGAGCGTCTCCAACTACATCAGCGTTGAGAGCGATCTGATCATATGTCTCTACATCCATGAAGTTATACAGATCTCCATCCTGATACAGATACTGCATTTCCTTTCTCTCGATGTGTGCATTCTCGAACTTCTCTGTCGGACGGAATGTCTTCTCTACTACACCACCACTGATGATGTTTTTCAGTTTTGTTCTTACGAACGCTGCACCTTTACCAGGTTTAACGTGCTGGAATTCCAAAATCTGGAAAATATTTCCCTCAATCTCAATTGTTAAACCATTTTTAAAATCTCCTGCTGAAACCATGTATAATCCTCCTTAATTGCATTTCGTTCAGACAATGTAACTGTTCGTTACAGACTTTTTGCTTCTACCATTCTATACTAATTTGCGACTTTTTTCAATCTTTTTTTGCTCTTCTTATAGAAATGAAGCACAATCTTCTCCAAATACCGCTTTAAAACGATCTGAATCTCTTCTTTTGGATTGATCGGATGCACTAAAATGTTGTGTATTCCGACCCTCTTTGCGCCCCATACGTCTGTAAAAAGCTGATCGCCGACAAACAGCGTGTTCGTCTGATCTGTTCCCATGATCTCCATCGCATGAAGATAATTCTTTCTTGCAGGCTTCAGCGCATTATAAATATAATGTGTCTGGATCTCCTGATTAAACATCTCTACACGTTTTTTCTGATTGTTGGACAACAGACAGCTTTCAAAGCCAATCTCTCTCAGTCTCTGAAACAGTCTCTTTGCACGTTCATCTGCCGGTGCACCGTGAGGAACTAATGTATTATCAATATCAAAGATTACCCCCCGGTATCCTTGCTCATATAGTTTTTCAAAAGGGATCTTATAAGTCGACCCCAAATATTCATCTGGAAAAAATTTTTCAAACATTATTTTCATCTAACTCCGTAAGCTTTGAAATCAATTCTTCTATGATCCCAAGAATTGATTTCATTATAACAATTCAGTGAAATGATGTCTACTGTTTTTCCAACGCATCCTGCACATTTCTCCTGAATTCTACCCATGCGTCCTCATCCTCCACAAAATATTTCGGACAGATTTTTCCGGTTACATCATAGTGACGGATCACCTGATCTGCTGTCAGATCATATTTTGCACAAAGCCATGCTGTAAGTTGTACAAGTGAGCAGTATGTTGCATCAGTAAACTTTCCATTCTCATCCGGATGACAACATTCAATCGAAATCGTATCCGCATTGCGGTCATTTGAAGCATATGCCATCTCCCAGGTCGGAATACACTGAATAATCTCTCCTTCCAATCCTATCACAAAATTACTGCTTGCCGAAGTCTCATGGCTATCTTTGAGACCATTAAAATAATCTCTGTTATCCTGCGCTGTACTCCCCGGATTCGCTGTGTAATGGACAACAATCCCATTCACATGGTCAATTGTTGTCCCTGGTCTGGAATACGGATTTATATCTAACAACTGTACATCCATCTCCGGCTGCGTAGCATCCACATCAGCATATTGATTTTTCTTTTGTATACAGGATTTAAAAAGAAGAAAAAGTAATAAAATCATTAATGGGATCATTATGATCCGCAGCATTTTCCTGCCTCGCTTTTTCTTCCTTCGTGTATTCTTCGGCAATGTTTTCCGCCCTGCCAGCTGATTTCGTCTTGACGTACTCATTCGGTATTTCTCCTGATTTTTAATTCTCTCATTTCCATCGTTTAAAACAAACATCTTCTTATTTCAGCTATTATACCATATGTTTCTTAACCATTTATGAATTTTGTCTTAACTGTTTTATATTCGTATAAAAGAGAAATTCCCGGCAAATCCAGCTCTCACTGAACCTCCGGGAATTCCTCAAGGCGTTCCTATATATTATTTTATTATATCAGGGATGTGATTTTTCATCCCGTCAGGTAATGCGGAATATCCGCAGTACTTCCAAATTATCAGTCTGCATAAAATCTGCAAACTTCCCAATTACTCGTCTACACTGTAGTTCGGAGCTTCTTTTGTAATATGAATGTCATGTGGATGACTTTCTTTCAATGATGCCGCAGAGATCTTCACAAATCTTCCGTTCTCTTTGAGTTCTTCGATTGTGTGTGTTCCGCAATATCCCATTCCTGAACGAAGTCCACCCATGAGCTGGAATACCGTATCTTCTACAGATCCCTTGTAAGCTACACGTCCTTCTACTCCTTCCGGAACAAGTTTCTTTGCATTCTCCTGGAAATAACGGTCTTTACTTCCGTTCTCCATCGCTGCGATGGATCCCATTCCACGATATACTTTATATTTTCTTCCCTGGTACAGTTCGAATGTTCCCGGGCTTTCATCACATCCTGCAAAGATGCTTCCCATCATACATACATTCGCACCTGCTGCGATTGCCTTTGTCATATCTCCTGAGTACTTGATACCACCATCTGCAATGATCGGAATACCATACTCTTTAGCAACTTCGTAACAATCCATAACAGCTGAAACCTGAGGTACACCAATACCTGCAACGATACGTGTTGTACAGATAGATCCAGGTCCGATACCAACTTTAACTGCATCTACACCAGCTTCGATCAGTGCTCTTGCAGCCTCTC
>OLPO01002504.1_pt1 | contig 11337 bp, 10 predicted proteins | sample 1672831 | NCBI WGS metagenome assembly OLPO01 (sample SAMEA3136728, study PRJEB25190) | human gut metagenome
ATAAAGAAGCCAATCCTCTGTACCCGGTTCCTGTGCTGATGGATGCCGGCGAACTGGAGACCTTGTATTACAGACTGATGCCACCGGTTTCCGGTTCTGACAAATAGTTTTTTCAGAAAGGAATTCTCTCTATGGAAAAAGAACAGATCACCCAGCTTTTAAATAAACAGCGCCAGTATTTTTATACCGGTGCAACCCTTAGCATTGATTTTCGTATCAGCGCCTTAAAACGTCTCAAAGCAGCAATCCGAAAACACGAAAGTCAGATCAACGCGGCACTGAAAAAAGATCTGGGAAAAAGCAATTTTGAAAGCTATATGTGCGAAACCGGACTGGTGCTTTCCGAGATCACTCATATGCTGAAAAATATCCGCGCTTATGCAAAAGAAGAAACGGTTCCCACTCCTCTGGCACAGTTTCATTCCCGCAGTTTCCGCAAACCATCCCCCTACGGTGTCGTTCTCATTATGAGTCCATGGAACTATCCGTTCCTGCTTACCATCGAGCCGCTGGTAGATGCCATTGCTGCCGGAAATACAGCAATTTTGAAACCCAGCGCTTACTCTCCCGCCACCAGCGAAGTGATCCGCCTGCTGATCCTGGAATGTTTCGAGGAAAAATATGTAGCTGTAGTCACAGGCGGACGGGCAGAAAATACCCATCTTCTGGGCTTACATTTTGATTATATCTTCTTCACAGGAAGTCAGGCTGTAGGAAAAGAAGTGATGCGAAAAGCAGCGGAATATCTCACTCCGGTCACACTGGAGCTTGGCGGAAAAAGCCCCTGTATCGTAGACAAAACCGCGAATCTCCGCCTTGCGGCCAAACGTATCGTATTCGGAAAATTCCTGAACTGCGGACAGACCTGTGTCGCACCGGATTATATCTACTGTGATCCTGAGATCAAAGACGCCCTGGTGGCAGAGCTGCGCAGACAGATCAGCCGCCAGTACGGAAAAGAACCGCTTAAAAACAAAGATTACGGAAAGATCATTAATGAAAAACATTTCGACCGTATCTGCGGACTGATTGACCCGTCCAAGACTGTCTGTGGCGGCAACGCTGACCGCGGATCTCTTCAGATCGAGCCAACGATCCTGGATAACGTGACCTTTGAAGATCCGGTTATGCAGCAGGAAATCTTCGGCCCGGTACTTCCTGTTCTCACCTACGATTCCCTTGGAAGTGCCGTATCAAAGATCAATTCCCTGGCGCATCCACTGGCACTCTACATCTTCACAAGCGATGAAAAAGCCGCCCAGGAAGTAACTTCCCGGTGCGGCTTCGGCGGTGGCTGTATTAATGATGTCCTGATCCACCTGGCCACCAGCAATCTTGGCTTTGGGGGCTTCGGGGAAAGTGGCATGGGCTCTTATCACGGAATCGACGGTTTCCGAACCTTCTCCCACTATAAGAGTATCGTAGATAAAAAGACCTGGATCGATCTGCCTATGCGGTATCAGCGGTATAAAAAGATTTATGAGAAGATGGTTCGGTTGGTAATGCGGTAGAGGGGTCTACCGCATTACTTTTTTTTAATTACAACCTCTCAATCAGTTCATATACCCTTTGTTTGGTAAGCGCAGCCGCCGTGACAGCTGCTTCTTCCTGTGACTGCATTTGCATACTACTTATGGTACTCTCCTTGTTTTGGATCCAATCCATTTCTTCCTGTGTTAATGTATCCATTTCTTCTGCGGAAAGTGCGTTCTGTAAATACGACCAGATCTCGTTCAGACAGTTATCCCATATCTCATACTCTTCCTCTCCGTCTTTCGCAAAAGAAGCCTCCTGCTCTGTCTTATTTACCAGCTCTTCTGCGGATTCTCTGTAAGATGAGGTTGTGGTTTCTCCGGTATCGTTCTGCGCATTGTAATCATCCAGGAAGGTATATGGTATCGTTTCATAAACATATTTATTCATGACATTCCGTGCTTCTTCCTCTGAAATCGGATTGGAATAGTCTTCGTAAGGATTCGATGTTGAATAAAACCAGGGATTTTCCGGATGGTCATTTCCATCTGTAAAAACACATTCTTTTAGTTGAAGTTTTCCGGAAAGGAAATCATAATATGAATAGACAGAAAGTGCAGCTCCACTAGAACCTTCATTCGCAATCGTGTGATCCTGGCATAAATAGTATCTGTCACGTTCTCCACTTGTAGCAACCAGCACTCTTTGGTCATTGATCATTGTATACAGACCATAAAACATCCCATCATATATACCTTCTTCAAAGGGAACTCCGACCATCAACTCGTCAACACCATCTCCGTCAATATCCGTAACATAATATCCCGTCTGCTTCTGTTCTACGTTCATCTCATATCCTGCCAGATAACACAGATCATGTTCTCGAAACTCTTCCGTTGACCAGTGTAATTTTTCTCCTTTCTGATACAACCTTATGATTTCATCATATTCCGGATAAGCGGTAATAGGATCTGTCTGGGTACCTTCTTCTAAAGCATATTGTTTTTCTGCTCTGATCCGTTCAAATATATCACCAACATTGTCTCCCTCTGGCCAATTATTCAGATACCAGGAACTTACATTTCCAGCCTGATCTTTGTATACATTAAGCGCATATTTCTTATCATTGATAAGCGCCATATACGAATTTATATTCTCATCATTATAATAGTTAAACCATTCATTTTTCTGCAGTACTTCATCCACCTTTGCCAGATTATCTCCCAATGATGTCCCACAAAGCTTTACAGAAGACGCTCCCTCATTTTTTGCACTGAATATATTGGAATCTTTTTCCCATTCCAGATAAAACTGATCTTTTACATACGAATCCGACGTGTCCCCAAACTGCCAGCAATCTGTCGGTTCCATTTCCAGTTTTTCCACTAAGTCTTTATAATTTTCCAGATATGAGGTGAATTCAATCGTTCCTTCCTCTTCTGAAACTGTGTTTTCCACCGGCAATTCTTCCGCATAAACAGCTCTATTTGCCAATTCACACGGCAGGAACATCATAGTTCCTGCCAACAATATACAAACCATTTTTTTCTTCATGGCTTTCTCCCTCCTGTGCGCCAGTTTATTGTTCTCTCAATCAATCAGAAAATATCTGCAAAATTCAACGCATCCAAATACCAATTCCTTCCGGATTTGATCAGCGCAATCTCCATAGGAACCGTTTCCTCATTTTTATCTCCTTTTATTGAAATCTCTATCTCAACATTTCTGGCAGCTGATATCTTAAAATTTGCCTCTTCATATCCTTTTTTGATGTCATCCAGATCATCGCCTTCTACTTTTTCATCATTTGTAATTTCATAGGAAAATTTCCATCCTTCTCCCATATAATCATCAAGAGTACTCATCTGATCCTGAAGCTGTTCAGAAAGCTCATACTTTAAATCTTGAAAATCTTCAACATCATAATCGCTTTCTTCCAATGCATACTTAATTACTTTATCCGGAAAAAGTTTAACTATTGTTTCGGTATCTGCTGCAAATGATGCCTTTACGTATTTTTTTATGGTCGTTTTATAACTTCTTCCACCAAATAAACCAACTCCAAGAAGTACAACAACAAGAACCGCAGCAATCACAGCGATCATTCCTATATTTTTCGGAGTGCTGTGATTCGGCACTGTAAAGGTTGGTTTTCTGTTATTACTCTTTTTTAACTCTGCTCCGCAATTCCTGCAGTATTTTGCAGTTTCCGGATTCTGAGTTCCACATCTTTCACAAAACATACTTTTTCCTCTTTCTTTTTGTTATTTTTCAAAAAACCGGAGCATCAAAATGCCCCGGCTGTTCTAATCCTGCTTTTTTCATAGCTCTTTCCCGCTTTGCAATCTATTTCCAATTTGTAAACTGCTGCTGCGATCCCGGCATTCCCATTCCTTCTCTCTGGAATCCTTCAATCGTCATTCCTCTGTATCGGAAAATTCCCACATCACCAGGAGCAATCGGTACTGTATTTTCTTTATAAGATCTGAGTTTTGCTCTTCCTCCATCTTCAAATTCCACCATATACCAGCCCACTTTTCCGACGCTGGGCATTTTCTCTATAACTTTTCCCCTTTTTACGATCAATGCTTTTTTGTTATCCATTCTCTTTACATATATTGCAAATATCCAGGCCAAAACCGCAAAAGTAATCAATCCTGCAAATATAGCGATTACTATAGCCATGCTTCTCGCCGAATCATAGTATCCATTATCAAATCTAATCGTCATTTTACACCTCTCCTTTTTTTACAATTTTACCTGAACTTTATGGATTGAGAATCTGCAAACCAACCTGTCCGGCCATTGACAGATATCTGGTACAAAAATGTGGATCTGTTCAGTCTTATATAATTTAACGTTACTTTCTGACCTGCCCTTACATATGGGCCATCTTTTACGCTAAGTTTTGTCATACTTTTGCTCGTTCTGAAAGAGTTCTGCGCATAAAATGTTCTGCTTCCGGTGACTTTGGAATTCCATGATGCACAGGTGATCTTATTATTTTTAACTGTAAACTTTGTTTCCACGGTGATGGACGGCAGATTTTTCAAAGAAGCAGGATTTCTCCAATAACCAGCTGTTTCAGACTCTACATAAAGTGTATTTCCACTGACTTTTTTAAATCTTGAAAACGGTAAAACTTTATTTAAATTACTTTCTCCAGGTGTTGATTTAAACTTTCCGCAGGAATACATATATGCTTTTAGCTCATGTCCGCCATATAAATAGTTCATCACAAGAAGATAGGTATCCTTTTTACTGATACTGCACCAGTACAGATCCGCGCCTTTTCCTATGAAGATTCGCTGTTTATAAATTCCATTCAGATAAATTTTCATATATCCGCTTTGTGAATCAGCTGTAGCCTTAAATCGATCCTTCTTTCCATCTCTGGTAAAATCATAGCTACTGTATGTTGTATTTCCTCTTAACATTACCATGCGGCTGGCTGCCTGTACGGTTTTGGTGTTACCGGCTGTAAAGAATACGCCTCCCAAAAGTGCCAGAAATAAAGCCAGACATAAGTTTACCAGTTTCCTCTTTGTTTTTTTCATGCTATTTCCTCCTTTGCATTTGGCTCACTTTTTTTCTTTAAAATACCTTCTCTTCTTTTTTTGTATTTTCCTGTATATTCGAAATTCTTATTTTATTTTAGAAAATATTCTTTATTTAAACAAGATGGGGCGCAGTTTGTAGACCGATTTTTTGTTGGAATTTAGCATTTTTTGTGGTTTTCTGATGATTTTATCTTGGCAAATATGGTATACTATAGAATATCAATAGAAATTTCGAAAGGATTTTTACATATGTCTGTATTTTCTGATTTACTTCAAAATTATATCCATGAGAAAAAAGTTAAAGTAATGGCCCTTGCAAAATACTGTGAGCTGGAACGTTCTACCATTTATAAATTTATCAATGGTAAACGGGAACCCATGTCAGCTGAACTGGTCGAGCAGATTGCTCATTTTATAAAACTGACGCCTCAGGAAACCTATCAGTTTAAAGAAGCATGGAAAATGGCTCGCATAGGAGAAAACGATTATTATATCCGTAAGAGCATTGAACATTTTTTGTCTGACTTTCCAAATAGATCCTCTTCATCGCTGCATAATATTACCCCCCACACACACGAAAATTTGACTATTTCTCTTTCCGACACACAAAATTGTCTTCTATTAAATTCCAGACAGGCACTGGATTCCGCTGTACACCACATTTTAATGGACGAAGCATCCAGGCATGATGGCAAAATAGCTCTTTTTCTGCAGCCTGACTATCCTTTTTTATTGCATCTGCTTTCAACCATCCATCCTTCCGGAACACTGCAGATCGATCATATTTTCAGTCTGAACCGTACTGCCCAGTTTACGGAAGCTCACGAACTTCATGAGCTTTATTACCTGCGGAATCTGTTTCCTGTCTATATGAATAAGCTGGATTACCGGATCCATTGCTTTTATACCGACGAAGCTTCTCATTTTAAACAGCTTTCTGCTCTGCCTTATATGATCCTGACTTCGGAATATGCCATCACCTGCTCTTCTGATTATCAGATGGGAATTTTATATCAGGACCCGGATATTCTGCAGGCTTTATGGAATTTGTTTCATTCCCATCAGGATCTGTGCCAGCCTGCATTTCAGACCTTTCCGATCATTGCCGATGATCTGCCTTCGCTTTTCCAGTTTGTTGCCCAGACAAGAGCTTCCGCCGATCAGGTCATTATCATTCAGCCGGAAGCGTGTATCCTTCCTTTTTTACGCAAAAATCTGCTGGAAGAAATTTTTAATTATGATCTTCCCGGAGCCGATTACATTCTTTCCATGGCGGATGCTTTATGTACAGATAACATGCGGAGGGTCAATGACGGAAAATTTATCATCTATTTTACGGAATACGGAATGAACCGTTTTCTGCGGGACGGACTGTTTGAAGAAATTCCGTCCACATTCTACCATTCACTGAATATCCGACAGCGATTCCAGATCCTTCGTGAGATTTCCAGATGCTGCCACGAGGGATCTTATCGGCTCCTGAAAAAACCGCTGAATCATCTTTCCGAAAATCTCCGCATGGCACTCTGTGGAAATACCTGTTCCCTTACTTATCAGACCAATTCCGGAGATCACATGTGTTTTGCTATTACGGAACCCTTTATTCTGGAAATTTTTCAAAATTTCCTGACAAACATGGATCCGGATTCTTATTATTCCCCTGCAGAAGCAGTCAAGATCATAACTTCTATGATCGATCAGTTAGAAACTTTATAATTATCACAGCACAAAAAGCCGGAGCATCCAAACTGCTCCGGCAAGAAATGCGTGGTCTCCTTTTTCCTATAATTCTGAGCTTTACCTTTTCTTTTTACCTGATCGCGTCTTTCATCTCTTTCACATATGCCTTAACTTTCGGCACGCACGCTTCCCCGTATGCTTCACAGAGCTTCACGATGGCGGATCCAACAATAGCACCATCGGACTGATCGGCCATTTTTTTTGCCTGCTCCGGAGTGGAAATTCCGAATCCTACTGCACATGGAATGTCTTTCTGGGATTTTACCAGTTTTACCATGGCCCCGATGTCGGTTGTGATGTTGGTTCGCATTCCTGTAACTCCAAGCGAAGATACGCAGTACACAAAACCTTCTGCCTCTTTGGCGATCATGGCAATTCGTTCATGGGAGGTCGGCGCGATCAGGGAGATCAGATCCAGGCCGTACTGTTTGCAGACAGCGTCGAACTCTTCTTTTTCTTCGAACGGAACATCAGGAAGGATCAGCCCGTCCATTCCAATCTCTGCTGCTTTTTTGATAAAGCGTTCCGTTCCATAAGAAAATACTACGTTGGCATAGGTCATAAACACCATGGGAATTTTTGTATTTTTACGGATTTTTTCTACCATTGCAAAAATTTTATCTGTAGTGACTCCGCCGGACAGTGCCCGGACATTGGCTTCCTGGATCACCGGTCCCTCTGCGGTAGGGTCTGAAAACGGAATTCCAAGCTCGATCAGGTCTGCGCCTGCTTCTTCCATTGCATATACCAGCTGCTCGGTAACCTCCAGTGACGGATCTCCGCAGGTTACAAAAGGAATAAATGCCTTTCCGTTTGCAAAAGCTTCTGTAATTCTCTTATTCATGAATATCCTCCCCTCTGTAGCGGGCGATTGCCGCACAGTCTTTATCTCCACGTCCTGAAATGGTAACTACCATGATCTTGTCTTTTCCAAGTGTTGGTGCGATCTTTTTCGCATAGGCTACTGCATGAGCACTTTCAATTGCCGGAATAATTCCTTCTGTTCTGGAAAGATACTCAAATGCATCTACTGCCTCATCATCGGTTACCGGCACATATTCTGCTCTTCCGATGTCATAAAGGTGTGCATGCTCCGGTCCTACGCCCGGGTAATCCAGACCTGCGGAGATGGAGTATACCGGTGCGATCTGTCCGTACTCATCCTGGCAGAAATAGGATTTCATACCATGGAAGATTCCCAGACGGCCGGTTGCGATGGTTGCTGCAGTCTCTGCAGTATTCACACCGCGGCCTGCTGCCTCACATCCGATCAGACGGACATCTTTGTCATCAATAAAATTATAAAAAGTTCCGATGGCATTGGAGCCGCCGCCTACGCAGGCCAGGACAACATCCGGAAGTCTGCCCTCTTTTTCCAGCATCTGCTCTTTGATCTCCTTGGAAATAACTGCCTGGAAATCACGGACAATAGTCGGGAACGGGTGGGGTCCCATAACAGATCCCAGTACATAGTGGGTGTCTGCGATACGGTTTGTCCACTCACGCATAGTCTCGGAAACGGCATCTTTTAAAGTTGCGGTTCCGCTTGTGACTGCATGGACTTTCGCTCCGAGGAGACGCATTTTGTATACATTCAGGGCCTGACGCTCGGTATCCTCTTTTCCCATGAAGACTTCACATTCCATGCCCATCAGCGCTGCTGCGGTTGCAGTTGCCACGCCGTGCTGACCTGCACCGGTCTCTGCAATGACACGGGTCTTTCCCATTTTTTTTGCCAGAAGCACCTGACCTAATACATTATTGATCTTGTGTGCACCTGTGTGGTTCAGATCCTCACGTTTCAGATAGATTTTGGCTCCGCCCAGATCTTCGGTCATGTGTGCCGCATAGTAAAGACGGGAAGGTCTTCCTGCGTATTCATTGAGAAGCTCTGTGAGCTCGCGGTTGAATTCCGGGTCGTTTTTGTAATGGTTGTATGCTTCCTCAAGCTCCAGAACGGCGTTCATCAGTGTTTCCGGGATGTACTGTCCGCCATGGATGCCGAATCTTCCTTTTGACATGTTAAAAATCCTCCTTTATGTTCCTCACGGTCTGTACCGCTTTCACTATTTTATCCGGGTCTTTGTGCCCATCGGTTTCTACACTGCTGCTTAAGTCCACAGCCCAGGGATGAAGCATTTTTATGGCTGTTTCCAAATTATCACACCCAAGGCCTCCGGCCAGAAACCAGGGACGTTTTATGGACGGTACCAGGCTCCAGTCAAAGGTCTCACCGGTGCCCCCGGCTCCCTGATCCAGAAGAATGTAATCTGCTTCCGAACGGATCGCCCGCTTTACATCTTCTTCTGTTTTTATGGAAAAAGCTTTTATCAGAAGCTGGTCTGTCATAATCTTAAGCTGTCTGATATAATCTTCGTTTTCCTGTCCGTGAAGCTGTGCCAGGGAAATGGTTCCTTCGTTTAAAAGCTGTGCGGGAAGTTCCACCGGTGCATTGACGAATACGCCTACCGGCAAAATGCTATCATCCAGTTCTTCCCGGAGAGCCTTCAATTGCTCCACGGTGACGTTTCTTCTGCTTTTTGGGAATTCTACAATGAATCCACAGAAGTCTGGTTTTGCTTCATTAACTGCCTGAATGTCCTCCAGGCGGGTAAGGCCGCAGATCTTGATCCTGGTTCTGACCAGCTTCTCCTGCTGTTTCCGATCCGCACAGCCTCTTTCCTGTCGTATGATGTTGTTCTGTTCTGTTTTCATCTCAGTGCTCCGCCATTTAACTCTTCCAACGCCGCTTTTTTGTCCGGGCTTCTCATCAGGGTTTCACCGATCAGAACGGCGCCTACCCGGTTTCTTTCCAGGATGGCAATGTCTCCGGCATTTTTGATGCCACTCTCGGAAACAAATACCACATTGTACGGTGCCAGGTTTCGAAGACGGATGCTGTTATTCATATCAACTTTGAAGGTTTTCAGATCACGGTTATTTACACCGACGATCTTCGCTCCTGCTTTCAGTGCTCTTGCCACTTCTTCCTCATCGTGGGCTTCCACCAGTGCATCCATTCCCAGAGATTCTGCCAGCTCTCTGTATTCCAGGAGTTCCTGATCATCCAGAATGGTGCAGATCAGAAGCACTGCCGATGCGCCAAATGCTTTTGCCTGATAGATCATGTACTTATCCACCGTAAAGTCTTTCCGGAGGACCGGGATAGCCACCGTTTCCGTGATCTCACGAAGATAAGTATCACTTCCCATGAAATAAAAAGGCTCTGTAAGGCAGGAGATTGCGGATGCACCTGCTGCCTCGTATTCTTTCGCAATTTCCACATATGGAAAATCCGGTGCGATCAGCCCCTTGGAGGGGGATGCTTTTTTTACTTCACAGATGTAGGACATGCCCGGTTTTTTCAGGGCTTCCAGAAAGGAAGGCTGCTGTGGTGCTTTTTCTGCCAGAGCTTTCAGCTGTTCCAGAGGAAGCTGAAGTTTTTCCTTCTGGATACGTTCTCTTGTCTTTTCTGCGATTTCTTCCAGAATGTTTTTTTCACTCATTCTTTGTTTGTCTCCTCGATATTTCAACTCTCATTCGGCAATTTCAAGGAGTCTGACAACTTAATATTTCAATTAATGGGGTTGCCGATTCCTCTCCTCCCGCCATTATCCTCAAATTTCATTGCTTAATCTGATAAATTCCTCAAGCTTCGCTGCGGCGGCTCCGCTGTCGATCAGATTTTCTGCCATCTTCACGCCGGCTTCCAGGCTCTCTGCTTTTCCTGCGATATAAAGTGCGGCACCTGCGTTCATGCATACAGCCTGACGCTTCGGGCCTTTTTCGGTTCCGTTTACAATGGCTTTTGTGATCTCTGCATTTTCTGCCGGTGTGCCACCTGCAAGTTCCTCTTTGCTGCAGCGAGTGTAACCGAACTGCTCCGGTGTGATCTCGTAGGACTGGAACCATCCATCCTTGATCTCGCATACAGAAGTCGGTGCACTCATGGAGATCTCATCCAGCTTGTCCTGTCCGAAAACAACCATTCCACGGTTCACGCCAAGTTTCATCATAACCTGCGCCAGAGGCTCTACCAGTGACTGATCGAAGACTCCCATCAGCTCCATGTTTGCACCTGCCGGGTTGCTTAATGGTCCGAGGATATTAAATACTGTACGGATTCCCAGCTCTTTTCGGATCGGTGCCACATATTTCATGGCAATGTGATAATTCTGTGCGAACAGGAAACAAATGTTGATCTTTTTCAGGATTTCGGCACTTTTTTCTGGCGGAATGGTAATCTTTACGCCAAGAGCTTCCAGAACATCTGCGGCTCCGCTCTTGGAGGATGCTGCACGGTTTCCGTGTTTTGCAACCGGAACGCCTCCTGCCGCGATCACAAGAGAAGAAGTTGTGGAAATGTTGAAGGAGTTTGCTCCGTCACCGCCGGTTCCTACAATCTCCAGGACATCCATATCGTGAAGAAGTTTGATGCAGTGTGCACGCATACCTGCTGCAGATGCTGTGATCTCATCAATGGTTTCGCCTTTCATGGAAAGTGCGGTCAGGTAGGATGCCATCTGTACCGGTGTTGCCGCTCCATCCATGATCTCATTCATTA
>OLPO01002508.1_pt1 | contig 11331 bp, 4 predicted proteins | sample 1672831 | NCBI WGS metagenome assembly OLPO01 (sample SAMEA3136728, study PRJEB25190) | human gut metagenome
GCCTGCTGGGCGGCGAGTCCATCGTCGGCGTTATCCTGGCGTTTGTCTCCGTGGGCTTAAGCCTGCTGGGATAAGCTGAGCAGTAGCTCGCTCGCACTTTAGCGACAGCCCGGTCGCAATCATATTGCCTACGGCTTGCCCGGTCAGTAGCTTTTGTGGCTACCGACCGGGCTTTTTGATGCCAATACAAAGAAAGGCCGGCGCGCTGCGTATCACAGCACGCCGGCCTTATCGGTTGAGCCATCGAGTCGGTCTCGCAATTAACCGCAGTTCATTGCGAGACCAGTACTCAAAATGCTACATGTGCTTGCGGCGACGATCGCCCAGCGTCACGCCCGCAGCCACGAGCGTAATGCCGCCGATGACGAAGACCTCGCCCGCAAGCGTGGAGTTATCACCCGTCTGGGCGAGCGCGCCATCTGCGGCCTGCTTCTTGGCAGCGGGGGCCTTTGCGGCGGCCTGCGCAACCTGGGGCTTAGCCTGCGACTCGGCCTTGGGATGATACTTGTCGTACTCGGCCTGTGCGGCTGCCAGGGCATCCTTGGCGTCGTTAAGCTCTGCCAGCGCGGCGGCATAGGCGTCGTTGGCATCGGACAGCTTGGCATCGGCATCGGCCTCGGCCTGCCTCAGACCCTTCTCGGCGTCGACGGCGGCCTTATAGCGAGCATAGGCAGCATCGAGCTTGGGCAGCTGATTTTGCGCCGTCCAGCCCGCGTTGAATACCGTTACGCCAGCGGCAAGGGAAGCCTCAGGATCGACATGCTCAAGATCGGCCTGAAGGGCCTTGTCGCGTGCAAGCTCCGCCTTGGCATCGGCGATGGCCTGCTCGGCGTCCACGACTGCCTGGTTGGCGACATCGAGCTGCTCCTGAGCAGCGTTCACGCTGGCGCCAGCAGCTTTATGGGCTGCCTCGGCGTCATCAAGCGCCTTCTGAGCATCGGCATAGCGCTGGAATGCGGCATTCGCGGCGTCGAGGGCCGTCTGGGCGGACGTGACCTCCTGCTGCGCGGCGGCAAGTACCTGCTCCTTGTTGGTGACAGCTTGCTGCGCGTTCGAGAGGGCCGTTGCCGCGGCTGTCGCTACGGCCTCGGCATCGTTAACGCCAGCCTGGGCGGCTTTGTCAGCCGCCTCTGCCTTGCTGAACGCGTCCTGCTTTTTCGTGAGATCCCTCTGGGCCGCATCGCACTTGGCGGTAAGGTCCTTGACCGAAGCGGTAGCCTCGTCATACGCCTCTTTGGCCTTATCGGACTTTGTCTTGGCGGCATCGTAGCCGCTCTGAGCATTCAGTTTACGAGTCGAAGCCTTAGATGCGTTCGTCTGGCAATCGGCGAGCTTGGAGTTCGCCTCGTCAAGCGCGGTCTGCGCGGCGGTCGCCTCGCCCTTGGCGGTGTTGAGATTCTGCTGAAGAGCATCGATGTCAATGCCAGAAGCATCGAGCTCGCTCTTAGCGGCGTCATAGGCGCCCTTGGCGGTTGCGGTGGCAGCCTGAGCGCTCTCGTACTCGTCCTTGGCGGTGTTCATGCTCGTGCCGGCAGCTTTAAAGGCCTCTTGAGCGTCAAACTGCTTATTGAGTGCAGCGTTATAGGCAGTGCTAGCAGTTCCAAACTTTTTCTGCGCTTCGGTGAGCTTGCTCTGAAGCTCCTTGAGCTGTTGCTTTTGCGCCTGGGTGCCGCCGGCGCTATAAGCAGAGTCGATATAATCGTTCACGAGCTTCTTGAACTCGGAGACAGTGAAGTCTTTTTGGCTCGCGCTTCCGCTATAGTCGAAAATGGTCACCTCGGAATCGGTGTTCTTACCGCTACCGGTTGCGATGCCGATGGCCTCGTTACCCGCGTCGATAATGTTGAGATAGTGGCCACATTTCGAATACACGTTGTAATAGTTCCAATAGATGTAGTAAGAATCGTAGCGATGGGCTGCGAGGTCGCTATTGGTAGCAGCCTCTTGGTCAAACAGCTCCTTCTCCTCCGTATAGAGACCGATGTAGGGCCAGCCAAGCGTGTCGACAGTCTCGCCTCCCATGTAGACGCCGCCACCACCGGCGAGATTCTCACTAGAATCGAAGTACAAATTCGAGTGTCCCCAAATATTCGATGAATAGGATGCGTTGAGCGCTGCTGCAGCCGTCATACGGAGGCTAACGCTCAGCTCCGACTGACCGTTGGCCTTGCGGATGTTGTTCTGAGTATCGAGATACGTCAGCGCATTGCGCAGCTGCTCGAGAGAGAGCGGATTGGTCTCGCGAGACATATCCTGATCGACATAGCTGTCATACCAGCTAGCCTTGTCATATCGCTCGTCCTTGTTGGGCGCGCCAGTGAGCATAGACGATGCAGCGCTGGCATTGGCCTTCTGCTGGGCAGTAAAATCGCTGCTGTTGCTAATGTAGGCCATAAAACCGAGCATGCCATTATTGATGATGTCTTGATCGACAGTCATGTTGGACTTGAGCTCGGCAATCTGCTGCTCAAGCTTGTCCACCTCTGCGCTAGCGGCATCGCTGGCAGCCTCCGCAGCGTCTGCGGCATCGCATGCCGCCTTGTACTCGGCTCGTTTGTCGTCCCTATCCTTTACGGCCTGATCGTAGACAGCCTTCTTGCCTGCCTCGGTCTGCTGGGCTTGATTGTACGCGGCCTTAGCGGTGTTGTACTTGTTCGTCAGGTCGCCGAGTTTGCCGCTGGCTTCGTCGTATGCGGTCTGCGCGGACGAAACGGCAGCGTTGGCGGCGTTGGCTTTCTCTTGCGCGGCAGTGACAGCAGCCTGGGCGGTCTGCAGATTCGCCTGTGCGGTGGCGTCTGCAGTCGTCGCAGCAGCGAGCTCCGCCTGCGCGGCCTTGAGCTCACCAGCAGCGGCGACCTTGGCAGCCTCGAGCGCTTTCAGGTCGACGCCCGTGCCAGAAGTAGCGGCATCGAGCGCGGCCTGTGCCTGGTCCAGCTTCTTCTGGGCGTTGGCCTGTGCGGTGGTTGCGGTGGCGAGGGCAGCGGCAGTCTCCTGCTTCTTGGCCTGGGCGGACGTCAGAGCAGACTCGGCATCGCTCTTTGCCTGCTCGGCATTGGAGACAGCCGTCTTAGCGGCATCGAGCTCACCCTTGGCCGTCTTCACATCGGCATTCGCCGCATCAAGCTTTGCCTGCGCGTCCTCGACGTCCTTCTTGGCGGCCTCGTACTTGTCCATACCCATGGCCTCGAGCTTGGCCCGAGCATCATCAAGGGCCTTCTTGGCCTCATCCTGCTTTGCCTTGGCATCCGCAAGCGCCTGGGTCTTGTCCTCAACGCTCTTCTTGGCCTGGTCGAGCTGGCCGTTCAGGTCGCCCAGCTTCTTCTGCTGCTGCTCGGCCTTGTCGACGGCGGCCTTAAGCTCGTCGATCTTCTCATAAAGCGCAGCGACTTCTGCCGCATTCTGCTCGGCGCCGTTATCGGTCACGGCCTGCGAAGCCTGGTCTTTTTGCTGCTGAGCCTGCTTCTGCGCCTGGCCCGCGGCGTCGGCCTTCTTCTGAGCCGCATCGTAGGCCGCCTTGGCAGCCTCAAACTGCTTTGCCGATTCCTCGGCCAGCTGCGCCGCCGTCTTCGCGACCGCCTGGTTGCCGGCAACGACGGTGCTCTCGATGGGGCTTTCGCCCTTCACGGCATCGGTGCTGTCACCGGCCGGCGCGGCAATTGCCGCCAGCGGCGACATGAGCGGCTGGGCGATGAGGCCTGCCGTCAAAACAGTTGCGACGGCGCGGTTGGCGACACCCCTCACGTTGACGGTCTTACTCGGAGACGAAAGATGCTTTGGACTGTACTTTGCCATGTTGTGCTCCCTTCGACACAACGCGAATTGCGTTACCGCGAATATAGGGCCGCAATTTTCGGTCTTTGTTGCGCAACAATGCGGGCAGCCCGCCGATTCGGTTGTTCAACAGCTTTCGTCACAGTTCCGTCACATATGCAGTTGAGATTGATTCATTTTGCGAGGCGTTGCTAAATGCAGGCAAAGCCGTTTGGACGCCCCATCCCGCGCCCCGGAATCCGTTCCACTTGCCACGGTGTAGAGTAATACCAGCAAGCGCAAGGCGGCCCGTGCTAGAACGAGGTGGACATGGAACTCGACAAACAACAGCTCAAGCGATTGCGCGAGCGCCATCATCGGCGCCACGGCATCCGTCCTGCCCATAGCGAGGCCCTGGAGAACGCCGGCCGTTTCCTTAAGCAGGCATTCAACATTCGCGAGGGTCGCGCGCCCTATCACGTAATCCGAAAGCGCTTTGTAAACGGAGCGCGCCTGACCGGCTCGCATCTATGCATCCTCATCATCGCCATGCTCATCGCGAGCATCGGCCTCGATATCGACTCGGACATTGCCATCGTGGGCGCCATGCTCATCTGCCCGCTCATGGGCTCGGTCCTCGCCATGGCATACGGCATTGCCACGCTCGACCGCGAGATTACCGTCGAGGCCGTCGCCGGCCTCGCGCTGCAGATGGTCTTTTGCCTGGTCACATCCACGCTGTACTTTAAGCTCTCGCCCCTTGACGCCACCACGGCCGCCATTATCGACAACTCGACGCCCACCGTCTGGGACCTTGCCGTCGCGCTCGCGGGCGGCTTTGCGGGTGGCCTGGGCAACTCGCGCGATCAGGAACCCGCCACGCTCATCGCCGGCGTGGCCGTGGCGACCGCGCTCATGCCGCCCCTGTGCGCGGCGGGCTATGGTATTGCCATCGCGAGCGGATCGCTGTTCTTCTCGGCCCTCTACGAGTTTGGCATCAACGTCGTCTTTATCGCGCTGGCGGCCGAAGCCGTGCTGCTTATCTTGCGCGTGCCGCTCAAGCGTGACCTGAACGGAGACGGCGTCGTAACGGCCGAGGAAGACGCCGAGATTGACGAGCTGTCGCACAAGGTGCGCCGCCGCATCATTGTGGGCACGGTGATCTTTGCCATCCCCTGCATCGTTATGACCGCGGGCTCCATTGGCTCGGCGCAGGCCGGCGTGCAGGACGGCTACGGCGTCACCGAGACCACGCGTGAGCTCGCCGCGGTGCTGCCGGGCTTTAAGGATTACACCGTCGCTGTCGAGACCTCGGCTACCGAAGGCGAGGAAGAGGGCATCGTCGAGCGCGAGGTTGTCGCCCACGTGACGACAAGCGAGACGCTTGGGGCGCACGACCGTCACGTCGCCCGCAAGCTCATCGACCTCAACGTGCCTGAACTCAATCGCGTGGAGTTTGACGTAAAGTGATGCGGAACATGAAGTGGGCCCGGCGCGGACGCGCACAGCCGCGAGGCACAGACACAGCCAAGCGCGGCCCTACAGCTCGTACTTGTACACGCGGTAGATGTGCTTCTCGGCTTCCATCTCGTAGGTGGCGATGGGAAGTCCATAGCGATCGTACTCGGTGAAGGTCTTGGCCTGACCCGAAGCCACGAGCATACTATTCGAATCGCCGACGCGCTGCGCGCTGCTTACGTAACCTGAGAACGGCACTGCGATCTGGTCCACAAGCTCGTAGGTGCGCGCGGCCTCGTCCACCGTAAAGATGCGCCCAAACGAATGCGTTCCCTTGCTGTAGTCGGTCACCACCGCGGCGCCCAGCTGGCCCCAGTCGAACTTGGGATAGCTCTCGGCCGCACCAAAGTTGTTGTCGTACAGCAGTACCTGATAGCGACCAGTCGTCGCCGTATCGGAGTTCGGCAGATAGGTCACGCTATGCTGGCCCGCGTTGAGCGAAAAATCGCCTTGGGCCTGCAGTAACTTGTCCTCAAAGCCCAAACCGGCCCAGAAATCGGGCGAGCCCATAAGCCAATCGACCGCAGGCGTGCCATAGATATCCGTGAGCTTGATGACCGTCGAGGTCTCGCGCGAGCTGAGCAGAACGGTGCCGCCGCCGAGCCACTGAATCGTGTTGATATGAATCCAATCCAGGTCGCCGTCCGAGGCGACCTTGGCACTCGCCTTGAGGTCGGGGAATATATCACCCAGGTCCACGACGAGAGAGACATTGCCGGTGGTCACGTCGATTTTGATGATGAGGTCCTCGACGTTAGCGCGCTCGCCTTTGTCTTTCTTGGCAGCCGCGCGATCGACGTCCAAGTCGGCTTCGGAGCCGGCGTGACTCGCCAGCACCAACAGGTTGCCATCGTCATCGAAGGCGTAGTCGTGATGCAGCTCGTAGTCGCCCGTGCTCCAAACGTTTACCACCTGGCCGATGGCGTTAATCTGGGCCATCTTGGTCGTCGAGACGCTCATGATCATGCTGCCGTCGCCCGGAAACAGCAGGCGGTGGCTGCGGTAGCCGATGATCGGCACCTCGCCACGGATCTGCCCCGCGTTGTCGTAGAGGTACATAAAGTCGAGTTTGGACGAATCGTTGCCCAGAATAGTAAAGAGGCCATCGGCGAGCGGCGTGTTGGACTCCCCTGCCGTGACGGCGAGCCGCTCCTCTTCCTCGCCCTTAATCACGGGCGTTTTGACCGTAAATGTCGAGGTGCGGCTGGTGCCGTCTTGCGCGGTGCAGGTGAGGGTCACCTTGTTTTTATGGTTGGGAATGAGGCCGATGACCTTAAACTCGTGTTCCGTGGCAGGCGCGTCGCCGCCGCGAGGTGTGCGAGAAAACGTGCCAACTTTGGGCGCGTCACCGGTCTTTTTGCGACCGGCGATCTCATACGACACGGTCACGGCATCGGCGGTCTCAAAGCGCACATAGCAACTGAGCGTATCGGTCCCAAAGGGGTCTGCCACGACATAAGGTTCGCTCTCGTCGAACGCGCCGGCGGCGTACTCGGCATCGAGCCGCTCCTTGATGGCCGCTTGCTTCTCGACGTCATAGGTCGCGACAATCTGCTTGTGGAGTTTCTTTTGCTCATCGGTGAGCTCGTTGCTCGCAGTAGACGCGGCACTCGCACCGGCCCCGCCGACCGAGCAGCCCATGAGCCCTGTCCCGGCAAGCGCCAGCGCGCCCGCCGTACCCGCAAGAGCTGCTCGGCGCGAGAGCAGCCTGCCGTCTTTGTCGCTCAATTCCATATCGTTACCGTCTTTGAATGCCACCGTCGTTTCCCTCATATACCATGGCGTTTGCCCAGCCCCGTCCAATATGGTCCGCAGCTTAACAAACGCCCCTTAGCGGTAGTTTAAGCTTGCAGCAGCGTGAAAACACGACTTTGGGGGCGCGGCCGATCCGTTTTCCTCCGCACTCGAGGGATCATTTTTTAGTACTTGAAGAAGCCCTCGCCCGAGCTTTCGCCCAGCTTGCCTTCGTCGAGCATCTGCTTGAGAACGGATGCCATGGCCTTAAAGTTGTAAGGCATCATCATCTTTTTGAGCAGCGGGCTCACCAAGCCCGGCACCTTCTGATACTGCATGACGATGTTGTAGGCCGTCTGGATACCAACCGTGTCGAATACGCGGAACGGGCCCTTGGGGGCACCGGTACCGCGCGTCCATGCGAGGTCGATGCTCTTGGGGTCGCTCACGCCCGAGACATACAGGTCAAGACCAGAAAGCAGCCACGGCACCAGCATGGAGTTGAGCAGGTAGCCGTTCTTTTCCTTGTTGACGGGCAGGGCAAGCATACGGATATCGTTAGCAAAGTCGACAAGCTCATCGAAATAGCGCTTGTCGGTTTGGCTCTGGGCCATGACCTCGGTCATGTTGTTCTTCCAGATGGAATTGGCAAAGTGCAGCGACAAGTACTTCTCGGGGCGGCCGGTGTACTTGGCAAAGGTACTCGGCAGTAGCGTGGAGGAGTTGGTCACGACGACGGTCTTTTGCGGGAGGACCGGGGCAAGCTTCTTGTAGAAGTCGATTTTTGCCTGAGTGTCCTCGGCCATAGACTCGATGACCAGATCGACATCGGCAACGGCCTTGGCAAGATCGAGCTCCAGCTTGAGCGTGGAGTAGGCACGCTCGACGGCAGCGAGTGCCGCCTCCTTGTCGAAGGGCTGGCCGCTATCGGCGATACCGGCACACCACTCGCCCGTACCGTCCGCCATGCCCTCGATAGCCGCGATGTACTCCTCGCGCACATGATCGATCTTGGGCTGGGTGCGACCGATGCTGCCCTCGCTGCGCAGCCAAATCGTCACATCAAAGCCGCAGTAGGCGGCCTGAAAGGCAATCTGGCTTCCCAGCACGCCGCCGCCGGCAACACAAACGGTCTTGTAGCTCATGGAACGGTCCTCTCTTACGTAATTCCATAGATGTGTATTTATTCAACCGTAAGGAGGACGCGCGCTGGGGGTGGGTTCTATAAACGGACGGTAATTTGCGGCGAACGGCAACATCTGTTCATTATCTCAGGGTTCCGAGGGCGATTTTTTGTGCCACCGAGACGTCGTTTGCGGAAGTATGCGGCAAATTCCGGAACCCTTGAGCACACCCCGGTTTTCCGCCAATAAAACCGCAGGTACAGGGCGTGGACATATTCGGTGTGCTCGGCCTATTCAGATTTTGCCGCATACTTCCGAAATCTAAGTTCGCAAGGGGTGATAGCTGGGTCATTTGCGCAACATATGTCCAGCAAAAACGGGTGGTAGCCGGTACGGCTACCACCCGTTTGTCTCATATCTAGCGCATAGCAGACCAACTACTTCTTAATGCCGCGTCCCAGACGCTTGGCGACCGATGCAACGGCCTCCTCGCTGGCCGGCCCGCAGCTCACGCAGCCATCGTGGGCACGCATCTGGCCGGTGACCTCATCCATCGCGAGCGGCGCCACCTTCTCAAGCTTAAAGCCCTTGCCGGCGCGCATGTTTTCCTTGGCCACGCTGATCATGAGCTTAATACGGTTGAGCTGGTTGACCTCGGACGCACCAGGATCATAGTCCACCGCAACGATGTTGCTCTCGGGATGCTGGCGGCGCAGCTCCTTAATCACGGCCTTGCCCACCACGTGATTGGGCAGGCACGCGAAGGGCTGCGTGCAGATGATATTGGGTGCGCCATGATCGATCAGGTCGAGCATCTCGGCCGTGAGGAGCCACCCCTCGCCCATGTTGTTGCACACCGAAAGTACCGTGCGGGCCTTGTCGGCCATGGTGCCGATGCGCTCGGGCGCCTCAAAGCGGCGGGACTTTTCGAGCATCTCCTCCACCGGCGTACGCATCCAGTCCACGAGTTTGATGAGCGCCTGCATACCAGCGCGCGTGGTAGCAGAGCTTCCCAGCTCGTCCTTCTGCAGCTCGGCGTTGCTCATGGAGTACAGGAAGAAGTCAAGCAGGCCCGGTACCACGGCCTCGCAGCCCTCGCGTTCGATAACGTCAACCACGTGGTTGTTGGCCGTAGGATGGAACTTGACCAAAATCTCACCGACCACGCCCACGCGCGGCTTGGTACCCTCGCCCACGAGCGGCATGGTGTCGAACGCGCGGATGGCCTCGCGGCACAGCTTGGTGTAGTTGTGGCGGTTAAACTTGGGCGCCAGCTTGCGAGCGCGCGCCATGTACTCCTCGTAGAGTGCGTTCGCCGCACCGGGCGTGGCCTCGTACGGACGGCAGCGGTAGAGCATCTGCATCATCACGTCGCCAAAGAGCACCGCGTAGACTGCCTGCTTAAGCAGCGCCGGCGTAATCTTAAAGCCGGGGTTGTCCTCGCCGAGCGCCACGGCCGAAAGCGAGATCACCGGAATCTCGGGGTGGCCGCTCTCGCGCAGGGCCTTGCGGATGAGCGCGATGTAGTTGGTGGCGCGGCAGCCGCCGCCGGTCTGGCTGATAACCACGGCCGTCTTGGACAGGTCGTACCGACCGCTCTCGATGGCCTCCATAATCTGGCCCGTCACCAGGATCGACGGGTAGCAAATGTCATTGTTCACGTAGCGCAGGCCGGCCTCGACGGCGTCGTGATCGGTCGAGGGCAGCAGCTCCAAGTTGTAGCCGGCACCGCGGAACACCTCTTTGACCAGGTCAAAGTGGATCGGCGCCATCTGCGGGCACAGGATGGTGTAGCCCTCTTCGCGCATCTGCTCGGTAAAGGGCACCTTGGGCCACGCGGTCGATGCGCTCTCACGCTGCGCCTCAAACGTGTACTTGCGGCTCGCGAACGCGGGGGCATCCGTGGAGGGTGCCACCGGCGCGGCATCGCCCTGCTCGTAGGCCTCGCCCGCGGCCGTGGCCTCGGCTAAGCGCTCGGCCTCCTGGTCCTTGAGCGCCGCCATGAGCGAGCGGATGCGGATGCGCGCGGCGCCCAGGTTGGACACCTCGTCAATCTTGAGCACGGTGTAGATTTTACCGCTGGCCTCAAGGATTTCCTGCACCTGGTCGGTGGTCAGGGCGTCCAAGCCGCAACCGAAGGAGTTGAGCTGGATCAGGTCCAGGTCGTTGCGCATCGTCACAAAGCGGGCAACGGCGTACAGGCGGCTGTGGTACATCCACTGGTCGACGACGCGGATCGGGCGCTCGGGCTTCACGAGATGCGCGAGCGAATCCTCGGTAAAGACCGCAAAGCCAAAGCTCGAGATAAGCTCGGGAAGGGCATGGTTGATCTCGGGGTCGTTATGGTAGGGGCGGCCGGCGAGCACGATGCCGTGACCGCCGTGGTCCTCGACCCACTTAAGAGCCTCCTCGCCCATGGTCTGGATGTCCTCGTGGAAACGCGCATCGGCCTCAAAGGCAGCGTTGACGGCGGCATCGACCTCGGAGCGCGTGATCTTGGGACCGCGCACGCGACCGCGACCGGCCTCAGCATCGGCCACGCGGTCGACGGCGAGCACCTGGTACAGGCGGCGCTTGAGCTCGGTCTTGTCGTGATACGGCACAAACGGGTACAGGAACTCGATGTTCTGCTCGCGGATCTCGTCGATGTTGAGTGCCAACGCCGTGGGGTAGCTCATGACGATGGGGCAGTTGTAACAGTTGCCGGCGGTCAGATCCTCCTTACGCTCCCAGCGCACGCACGGCATCCAAATGAAGTCGACATCGCGGTCGATGAGGTTCATCACGTGGCCGTGGCTCATCTTGGCCGGATAGCACACGCTCTCGGACGGCATGGACTCGATGCCCGCCTGGTAAGTCTTTTTGCTCGACTGGTCGGACAGCTGCACGCTAAAGCCCAGGCGCGTAAAGAACGCATGCCAGAAGGGGTAGTTCTCGTACATGTTGAGCGCACGGGGGATACCCACGGTACCACGCGGGGCCTCGTCGGGGCTCAGCACCTCGCGGTTAAAGAGCAGCTCGTTTTTCTTTTTGAAGAGGTTGGGGGCCTCGGTTTTCTGCTTTTTGTGGCCAGCACCCTTCTCGCAGCGGTTACCGGTAATGAAGCGCCTGCCGCCGCCAAAATCGTTGACGGTGAGCTGGCAGTTGTTGGAGCAACGGCCGCAGCGGACATGCTTTTGCGTCACGGTGAGGTGCGCGATGTCCT
>OLPO01002509.1_pt1 | contig 11326 bp, 8 predicted proteins | sample 1672831 | NCBI WGS metagenome assembly OLPO01 (sample SAMEA3136728, study PRJEB25190) | human gut metagenome
CTCAATATATAGGCACTTGCAAAAGTGCCTATACAAAGGGCTATGCCCTAAATTGGGTACTAACGTGTTAACAAAAAATTAAAATAGAATTTTTTCAACTCTATGGAAATCTCTCAACCCCAGTAAACACAGGGCTGAGCAGTTTTGCCATAGGGCTTGGATGCTTACAATATGATTACAACCTAAATAAAATAGCAATTATGGCATATACAGTAAATGCTTCATTTTCACAATTTTGTCAGGATGTTGTAGATTTGGATTCTGAGCAAACCAAAACTGCTCGTAAAAGCAGAGATTGGCTTTTAACAAATATTGCGACATTAGCAACCGATCATAAGATTCCTAACTTATATGATGGGAAAAGCATCAAGCATGGTTCCTTTGCACGAAACACAAAAATTCGTCCACTCGATGATATAGACTTAATGATATGTTATAGTGGTAACGGAGGAGTATATGATGTTGTTCAAGCAAATCAGTGTTATACCATTCATTTTAACACTGATATGAAAGTGCTAAATGGCTTATGTGATGAGCATGGTATTCTGAATTCAAGAAAAGTCATAGAAAACTTAAAGGGTGCTTTAAGTGGTATTTCTGGTTATACAAAAGCAGACATTCATCGCAACCAAGAAGCTGTAACCTTACAGCTTACTTCTTACCCTTGGAATTTTGACATTGTGCCTTGTTTCATAACAACTTCCGATTTCTATCTGATTCCAGATGGAAATGGGAATTGGAAAAATACAGACCCAAGAATAGACCAACAACGTATTACAAAAATCAATCAAGATAATAATGGGCAAGTTTTAGGGTTAATGCGCTTAATGAAGTATTGGAAAAAACAGAAGTGGGGAAAAGCAGTTTCGTCCTATATGTTTGAGACAATGATTCTTGATTATATCACTAAACATCCATTGTCAGGCAACTTACCTACAGACATAGGAAAATTGCTATTATACCTTGCAAATGCCATTAAGAACCCCGTTTATGACTATAAGAATATTCAAGGGAACCTTAATGAACTTTCAATTACAGACAAAAATAATCTGTCAAAAATAGCTATGACCGATTGGTCTTTAGCTTCTCAGGCGGTAATATACAATTCAGCACTATTTCAGAGTGAAAGTAATGCTATTTCATTATGGAAAAAAGTTTTTGGTAATAAATTTCCACAATATGGCAAATAGAATTTTAGAGAAACAGAATGAGTCCCGTTTCATAGATATGCTTTCGGCTCAACGACATTTATATAATGTAGCTAAACGTTGGGACACAGTTCAACTTTGGTTTTGTGTAATCATTGTTATCGTTGTTAATTTCATCAAACTTTTGCTTCCCAAGGATTTTTGTCTGCTATCTTTCTCCTATGAGGACATAACCCATTGGATTACAATATATGGTGTTATAGTATTGATATTACAGAATTGTTTAGCGGCTAAAGTTTCAAGTAATAAATTATTAGCAGCAAGAATTCAGCAACTTTTTGACTGTAGTTTATTTCAATTACATTGGAACAAGGCATTATGTGGCGATAAGCCACAACCAGAAGAAATTAGTAGAAATTTAGGAAAAGAAGATGTTGACAATTTACATGATTGGTATAGTTTAGAAATAAATCCGCTAAATGAAGTGAAATCTTCTTTGGTATGTATGAGGTCTAATGTCTATTATGATTATGGGATTAGGCGAATGTATATTAAAGGCATGCATTGCATAGTATGGACTATACTATTTTTACTGGCGGTTGTGTTTGGAATACAGAATGCTAATTGGTGGAACATCGTTGTGATAGGAATTGTTCCTTTATTACCAGCAGTGAAGTGGCTATATGATGTACATAGGCAGAACTTTACAAACTTGAAAAGCTTAGAACATATCAAAAGATTATTGGCTTCTGCTTTTGATAAGGTAAAAAATCAAGAGGCTATTGATATTTTTGATTTAGAACAAATACAAAACTTCATATTCATACATCGAAAAACAAGTTTTTTGATTCCTTCATGGATTTACAAATTGCTCAGAAAGCAATCAGAGAAAGATATGAACTATAGTGTTAAACAGATTGTTCAAGATATTTTATAAAAAATATCAAATCAAAAAAAATAAAATCAAGGTTTTGTAACAAATGGTTAGAATATTACATTTATCAGACTTTCATTATAAAAAGGACAATTCTTCAGACTTTAAGAATTTAGCTCAAAAGCTATCAGACAGTCTTAAAGGGAAGAGTATAGATTTCATCGTATTCTCTGGCGATCTTGTCTTCGAGGATTATGGGTATGAAACCTATAAGACGGTTTATGACTTATTGTTCAAGCCAATATTGAAAAATTGCGGTTTGAGTGAAGAAAGTCTTTTGATAGCGCCAGGAAATCATGATATGCTACGAGATGACGAACTGGATATCATCAAAAAAAGTCTTGATATGATTACATCCAATGAAGAGCTTGAAAGCTTTTGTAAATCTAACGAGCAAGTTAAACTAAGCATGAATAGGTTTAAAAATTATAATAAATTTATTCACGACAAGTTTGGCAAAGTTGCTAATGTGACAAAATTTTACACAAGTTTTATCCGAGAGGTCAATAACAGAAAGTTTGGATTTGTCGCATTGAACTCTTCATGGAGATGTTATAAATCTTCTAAGGACAGAGGAAATTTGCTATTCCCTTTGTCACAAGCACGTGAGGCATTCTCTAAATTAGATGGTTGTGAAATGGTATTCTGTTCCATGCATCATAATCTTTCAGATTTCAAGGACTTTGTAGCACAAGATTTAGAAGACGTAATACACGATAAAACTCATGTTTTGTTCACTGGACATTACCATAAAATGGGAGTTCAAACAGTTTCTACCAGTGATATTGGCATTGTTCATTCAATAGCACCAGCCACATATAATAGAGGAGACAAGACATCTCAGTACGGTTATTGCGTGCTTGATGTTGATGAAGAAACCTATGAAATGAAAGAGACACCGTACTATTATGTCAATGGCGAATTTATGCAAGGTACAGCGAGATGTTTGTCTGTTCCTATGTCAGAGGAGAAGAAACAGGTGAATGATTTCAGAAAATTGATACGTCGCAAAATCAATGAGGCTGTACTGAAAGCTGACGATTTGTTTGTTTACGGTAAGAGCAATGATGAATACCAAACCTTTGCTAATCTTTTCAAGGAGCCTATCATAAAGGATAAAAGTGTTCAAGAGATAATAACATCTCGTCATGATGGCAAGCGAATCTCTTTGCAGGAGATTCTGCATTCAGAGAAATCAACTATTATTTTTGGACATGACAAATGTGGCAAGACTTCTTTACTGTACAAATTACTAATAGACACATTAAAGGATTATTCCAAGACCCAGATACTTCCTCTTTATATTGACTTTAAGAAGACTTACAAAGAGAAGAAAAACTGGAACATCAAAGATGGTCTCCGTTATTATTACGAGTTAAACAAACGCGAAACAAATGAATTGATAAGCAAGAATAAGATACTCCTGTTGATTGACGACATCAATCTGCATGATGTTACCTTTATCAATGAATTCTTGTCTCAGCTTCAAGAATGTTCTTCTGTAAGATTTGTGGCTTGTACAGAAGAAACTATGTCTTCACAATGTGCTTTGATTAATTTCCGTGATAACGACATCTTAAAATACTATATTCATGATATAACTGTAAATGAAGTACATCAGTTGACATGTAGTTGGCCTAATATAGCAAAGGAAAGACGGCAAATGATAGAAGAGAAAATCATACACATTTTTTCTCAGATGCATATTCCGTTCAACTTTTGGACGACATCCCTATTCCTTTGGATTCTTGAACGTACGGACGAGTCAAACATTCATAATAATTTTGAGTTAATAAACTTGTACGTAGATGAGATTCTTGGCAAAAAGGATTTTGTTTTCAATAGTGAGATAACCGTTGACTATGATGATTTGAAGTCATTCCTTTCCAGTTTGGCTAAATTCATATTCCTACATGGCTACCTGGTTTCAGAATCAGAATTGTTTGAGTTTACTAAACAATATCATGAGTCACACAAAAAGTTTACAATTGATATTTTTGGAGTAATCAATCTGTTAAGAGACAAGAACATCATCACCAATATAAACGAAGACAAATCTTTGGCTCCTGCTTATACATTCCGTCTGAAAGGCATATTTGAGTATTTCTTGGCTTATAAGATGAAGGACGATACTAACTTTAGGGATGAGATTCTGAATGATCGTTCTTACTTCTTCGGTTTTGGCAACGAAATTGAGTTATACGCAGGTTTCCAAAAGAAAGATATAGCTACTATTGAGAAAATTTTTGACATTGTTCAAGACATTTTGAGACCTATCACTCAAAAAGAGGGATACCACGATTTGGACATCCAGCTACACTCGTGCTTGGATGTCAAGCCTATTAATTTTGAGATTGTAGGCAATCTGATAGAACGGATTTCCACAATGCCAAACGATGACGAAGAAGATTCCTCATTGTTGCTTATGCCCTCCGATACAATTGTTACAGATGACACGCAAGTTGTACCAAAGCCAAGAATCCATAATTATGAATTGACATCAGGCAATGTCGAAAAGGCCTTGTTTATATTGTCTCGCGTCTATCGTAATAGTAAAGTCTGTGATGATGAGACAAAATCAAATAATATTTTGAATTTTGTGTTGGATGGTGTATCAAACTTGGGGTTCATGCTTGTTGATGATGCTAAGAATGTTGATTTCAATGTGGATGAGATTACAACCAAGAACATCATACAATTGGTGTCAAATTATATGCCCATCATCATTGAGGCGTTCTTGTATGACGCAATAAGCCAAAAGAACCTTTCAAGAGTGTTTTCTGACAAACTGAAAGAACTCATTTCCAATCCAGAAGGTAATGAGTTTAGAATTTTTCTGTTGACTTTAGTACTTGTTGATTTAGATATAAAAGAAAATCTTGAAATACTGAAGAACAATTTGAAGTACTTGAAGCTACGTCCTCTTCGTTTTGCTGTAGTGTCAAAACTTTTATTGTTAACCATCCAACATTCAGACAACCTGTATCTAAAGGATAAAATCAAAGTTCTTATCAATGAATTGAAAAATGACTTTGAAGGTTTAAAACAGTTGAATGAAACAATAGAAAGGCAAATATTGATGAAAAACAATAAGACACTTCAACAGAAAAGGAATAATGAGGCTGACTACAAAAAATGAATGCAGGATATATTCCAAGTTCTTGCGACAGAAAAACATAAAATGAGTGTATGATGTTTCATGATGAATAACGTCATCATTTATTTTAAGATATTATGTCTCAAACATCAGATAACAATAAGCGGATAGCTAAGAATTCTTTGCTTCTTTACTTCCGTATGCTCTTTATGATGGTGGTGTCGTTGTATACGAGCCGTGTCATATTGAATACGTTGGGAGTGGAGGACTTTGGAATACATTTCTGTCAGCAGTAAACACATTTTTAAGTTCGTGCTTTGTGCAAGCTTAACGCAAAAACATATAAAACAATTAAAACGTAAAACATATATTTAATGTCAAATCAAACATCAGATAATAACAAGCGAATAGCTAAGAATACTGTTTATCTTTATTTCCGAATGATGGTAACGGTGTTGGTGAGTCTATATACTTCAAGAGTGATTCTGAAAACATTGGGTGTATCTGATTTCGGAGTTTATAATGTCATGGGTGGCATTATAGGCATGTTGGGATACGTTAACTCATTGTTGGCAGGAGGTACATCACGATTCCTGACTATTGGTTTGGGACAAAATAACATGCCAAGGTTGAAGTTGATATTTTCAACTTCATTTACTTTATGTGTAGCATCTGCTATCTTGATACTGCTACTGGGAGAAACTGTAGGTCTGTGGTTTGTTACACAACTGAATATTGATTCTTCAAGAATGGAAGCAGCAAACTGGGTATACCAATGCGCTTTGTTGTCGTCTGCGTTGACTGTAGTTCAGACTGTCTTTACTGCTTCTATTATTTCTCACGAAAAAATGTCAATTTATGCATATATGAGTATATTAGATGTCTTTTTTAAATTAGGCATCGTATTTATGCTATTATGGTTTGATTTTGACAAGCTCAAACTATATGCATTGTTGATGTTTGTTGTTAACTCAATAGTTTTTGTTATATATTATTTGTACTGTAAGATAAATTTCGAGGAAATAAGGATTAAGCTTTCTTTGAATCGGGAATTGTTCAGGGAGATGTTCTCTTATTCAAGTTGGAATATGATAGGTGGTTTTTCAGGAGTGTTGAATAACTATGGTATTAATATACTTCTTAATATATTTTTTGGAACTATAGTAAATGCCTCGCGAGGTGTAGCTCTGCAGGTGAATAATTTGGTGCAGCAGTTTTATTCAAACTTTCAGATGGCTTCCCAACCGCAGATAATGAAATACTTTGCGCAAGGAAAAATAGCGGAAATGTCTCATTTGATAGTCAATAATTCAAAGTACTGTTCGTTAATATTGCTATGTCCTATTATTCCAATATTTATTTATATAGACCAATTATTATATATATGGTTGGGGCAAGTACCGGAATATAGTTCTTCGTTTGTTAGGATTACTTTGATATACACTTTCCTCTGTTCTATAGATGCTCCTGTTGGAATGGGAATACATGCCGTAGGAAAGATGAGGCTACCTAATTGCACGACCGCTATTGTTAATTTCTTAAATTTTCCCATTGTATATATTGTGATGAAGCTTGGGGCAAATCCTATTGTTAGTTATAGTTTTACTCTTACAGTTATACCTATCAATATATGTATAGATTTGTTGATATTAAGAAAATATACTGGTTTTTCGGTGAAGGCTTTTATCTGGAAAGCCTTGGTTCCAATTATTTATATAACAGCTGTTGGTGCTTTGGTTCCAATCATAATATCCTTCCAGCTTCCTAATTCGGTTATTTGGACTATTTTGAAATGTATAGTATCTGCTATATATATAGCAATAGTAATCTTTTTGCTAGGTTTGTCCAAGAATATGAGAAATAAGATATTAATTAAAATGAAAGTTAAGCATGAGATTAATTCATAAACTTCGGCTTTTTTGTGGAGTAAGTTGGTTACGTACAATATATTTCAATTTTAGATATTTACCTTTTAGACAGGCAATTCGGTTGCCTATATTGCTATATCATCCTGGAGGTATATGTGGCAATGGTTTATATGTCATTGATGTCCCATTAGAGGAGATCAAGTTTGGTATGCTAAAATTAGGTGTTAAAAATGAAGAGTCTGTTTTGACAAAAACAGGTGTTGTTATTTCAAATTTTGGCACACTAATATTTAAAGGTGCTGGTGTGTTAGGTAATGGATGTTCTTTGATAATAGGTAATCAAGGGATGTTGTCTATAGGAAAAAACTTTGGAATAACAGGCGATGTTTATGTTCATTGCTATGATAATATAGATATAGGGGCATTCTTCTCATGCTCATGGAATGTTACTATAGATGATACGGATCATCATAAACTGATGGATTTAGATAATAATAAAGAGAAAGAGGAAACGAAACCAATAAAAATTGGTGATTATGTATGGCTTTGTCAACATGTGTCTGTGTTTAAGGGGAGTGAACTTCCTGCATGGACAATAGTTTCTTCTAATTCTTTAGTGAACAAGAGGTATCTTGTCTCTCCCTATTCAGTTTTAGCAGGAATGCCTGCAAAAGATACCGGAAAGAAATTAAAGAGAATGGATATTGAAGGTTTTATTGCAAGACATAATTGGAATATAACCGAGGGATTGAAAATATTTAATTGTTGAAATATGGATTTAAAATTAAAAATACTGAATGTTGCAAAACGTTTTTGTACTCAAGTGCCTTTTTCTGTATGTTATGACTATGTTCAGAAGAAAGGTCAATTGGCCAATGATTACATTTATGAAAGATTAAGTTCCAAGCCGTATGAACCTTTGTTGTGCGCAAAATTTGGAACTGTAGAATTAGGTGTAATTTGTGCCTATGAAACAAAGTTAAACTATTCATTTAATGAATATATAGGTGATGCTCTACATGGTAGAATTTCATTTTTTCATAAAAATGTATTAAAAACTTTATGTAGTAATGCTGGATTTTTTCCAAATAAATTGCAATTAGGAGAAAAATTCTATAATCTTGTACTTGCTGATATGAAAGAGATTGACATATTAGCTTCTTATATTTATGGTGAAAAATACATAAATAAGTATCTTAATTGCGTTAAAGTTGATTTAGATGGATATTATGCTCCTTTCATGTGGCAGAATCCGTGGACTAAGTATTTAAAAGGAAAGAAGGTTTTGGTTGTACATCCTTTTGTTGATTCGATTCGATACCAATATGAACATAATCGAGATAAACTTTTTGACAATCCTGATGTGTTGCCAGAATTTAAAGAGCTACTTACTGTTAAAGCTGTTCAAACTATTTCTGATCAACAAGATGAAAGATTTGATACATGGTTTGATGCATTGCAATTTATGAAAGATGAAATTTCAAAACTGGATTTTGATATAGCTTTAATTGGTTGTGGTGCTTATGGAATGTGTTTGGCTGCTCATGTAAAGAGAATGGGTAAGCAGGCTGTTCATCTTGCCGGTTGGACCCAGATGCTTTTTGGTGTGTATGGAGAAAGATGGATTAAAGATCAACCGCAGTATTCTAAATATATCAATGAATATTGGATTCGACCATTAGAGTCTGAAAAAACTAAGGGGGCAGAAAAGGTTGAAAATGGATGTTATTGGTAAAATCCGAAAATGATGTTTAGTAAATCACAATATAGAGGAAATTTTAAAAAACAACGTGTTGCTTTATTTTTATTAATAGCTTATGTTGTTTTAGTGACTTCAGGTTTGGAAAATGTTAATTGGAATCCTACTTATGGCGGTTGGGCTAACAATATTATCTCTTTGGGATTGTTAGGATATTTGTTTTGTTCACGGCCTAATGGTAAACAATTTCATTTTCGTACGTTAGTTTTATTATTGTTATGGATACCATTTGTCTCGATTTTCAATTCATGGACAATATATTCACAATCACCAAGTCGTAGCTTTTTGCTGATGACGTCACAGTCTACGTGGGTAATTTATTTCTTGTTGCACAAATACAAGGTCCAAGAGCAAGTAGTGTTGAAAGTGTTTTTTTATATAGCATTATTTCTTGTAGGAATCCAAATAGTGCAGCAGTTTACATATCCTAATGCTCCATTTGGAACAATGTCCCAAGACGCTATGATAGAAAGCCATGCTATGGAGGCTGCAGAACAAAGAAATGGGTTATGGAGATTTCGTATGCACCAAAATGGATATTACACAGCCCCTATTCTTTTTGCTATGTGGATTGGTATTCGTAAAAAAGCAGATTTAAAGTTAGGTGTTTTTATAGCATTGTTCTTTGCTTCAATCTATCTAACGTTAACGAGGCAAGTTATGTTTGCATGTATATTGGCGATATTCTGTTCGATGTTTATGGGACAGAAGAAAATCAATATTACAGCCTTGTTGCTGGGGCTGATATTCATAACAGGGCTCTATGTGTATTATGATGTGCTGTTTTCCAAGCTGGCACAACAAACTCAAGATGATAGTAATGCGGATAATGTGCGATTATTAGCAGCTTCAATGTTATGGGAAGAATCCTTGAAAACACCATTTACATTCTTGTTTGGTTATGGTTTGCCTGATAGTACTAGTGCTTATGGTTTACATATGTATAAATTAAGTAACTTCCTTGGAATTTATACCTCTGATGTCGGTTTTATAGGTCAAATCTTTGAGCGTGGTTTTATCTATGTTTGTGTTTGCTATTATATGTTTTATAAACTCTTCTTTAAGTTTAAAAAGGTAATTCCTATGTATATACGGATGTTTGTTATGTTTGCAGGAGTTATGTCAGTTATGATATTCCCTTGTATAGTTCCAGCTCAAACTGTTGTGTGGGCTATGTTGTTATACGTATGTGACTTACATATCAACAAATCTATATTGGCATTAAAATCATAAATGAGCTATGCGTGATGATTCAATTTCTATAGCTAAGGCTTTTGCTATATTGTTAATGGTGCTGGCCCATATCTGGTTTTCTGAATATGGAAGCCGATGGATTAATATGTTTCATATGCCTTTATTCTTTTTCTTTGCGGGATATTGTTTTAAGGAAAAGTATTTGGAATGTCCTATGCTGTTCGTCAGAAAACGAATAAAGGGATTATATTGGCCTTTTGTAAAATGGAGTATTATATTTCTTTTATTACATAATTTTTTCTTTGCTTTAAACATTTATAATGGACAATACGGTTTTCATGGAAATGTCTCGTCTTTATATGATAATGACGATTTTGCCCTAAAAACGTTTCATATCCTTACAAGGATGACAGACAATGAGCAATTATTAGGAGGTTATTGGTTTCTTCGTTCGTTATTTGTTGGTTCAATCATTGGCTTTATAGTCATTAAGTATATAAAATCCCCTATTTCTGGGGGGGTATTACTGCTTACTTTAACAATGATGCTTTCTTTCGTAAATAAAAGTGTTCCTTATTTTTATGTTGGAGCAAGAGAAACTTTTGCAGCTTTATTCTTCGTAATAGGTCATGCGTATAAAGCATCTGAAATAAAGTGCCACAAAAAAGGCTATTGTTTGTTGGGTGGAATAGTTTTGGTTACTATTGGTGCAAGTTTTGTAAAGGCAAACTTGTTAGATTTTAGTTGGTTACAAGTCTTGCCATATACTATGATTGCAATTAGTGGTATATTGGCTACTTTTTATTTATCACAAAAAGTAGAAAAATTCAATAATGAAGCGATACGCATATTGATATATATCGGTAATAATACTTTAACCATATTGACTTGGCATTTTCTGTCATTCAAACTTGTTAGTTTAGTTATCATTCTGATTTATCAACTGCCTATAGAAAGATTGGCTGAATTTCCTGTGATTACAGAATATTCCGTGAAAGGGTATTTTATTTTATATTTCTTGATAGGAGCGATAGTTCCTTTATTATTGTCTAAAAATAAATTCTTGAAATAATGAAATTTTCCATTACTATTCCTGCTTATAAGCAGAGATATTTATATGAGGCGATCGAGAGTTGCCTGGCTCAGACCTATAAGGATTTTGAGCTGATCATCGTTGATGATGCTTCTCCGGAAGATTTGAAGTCTGTGGTTGATAGATTTCAAGATTCTCGTATTCGCTATTACCGCAATGAGAAAAATTGTGGTGCTTTGCATGTTGTAGATAATTGGAATATCTGTCTTGGGTATACCAAAGGAGACTATGTT
>OLPO01002515.1_pt1 | contig 11294 bp, 8 predicted proteins | sample 1672831 | NCBI WGS metagenome assembly OLPO01 (sample SAMEA3136728, study PRJEB25190) | human gut metagenome
GCGACAACGAGATCGCGGCCGAGGCCTCCGGCGTCAACACCACCTACTACAAGACGCTGGCCTTCGTGGTCTCTGCGTTCTTCGCCGGCGTCGGCGGCGGCCTGTACGCCGGCTGCATCGGCGTCATGGCGCCGGCCAAGTTCGGCTTCATGAAGTCCGTCGAGATCCTGGTCATGGTGGTTCTGGGCGGTATGGGCTCCATGCTTGGCTCGGTGGTCTCCGCCACGGTCCTGACCATCCTGCCCGAGGCGTTGCGCGCCTTCTCCGACTACCGCATGCTGGCCTACTCCATCGTCCTCATCCTGGTCATGATCTTCCGTCCGCAGGGCCTCTTCGGCTCCTATGACTTCTCGCTCTCCCGCGTGGTGGAGCGCGTCATGAACGGGGACCTACCCTGGAAGAAGGGCGCCAAGCCCGCATCCGAGCCCGGCGAGAACACCAAGGAGGTGGGCGCCGATGAGTAGCGCAAACGCCAAGCGAGACGTGCTCGTCCAGCTTGAGACCCCCAACCTCATCCCCGAGCGCGACCTGGGGCAGATTCCGGTCCTGCAGGCCCAGCACCTTGGCATCGACTTCGGCGGCCTCACCGCCGTGGACGACTTCAACATCGCCATGGGTCGCACGGAGATCTCTGGCCTCATAGGCCCCAACGGCGCCGGCAAGACCACCATCTTCAACCTGCTGACCAACGTGTACCGGCCCACTCGCGGCACCGTCCTTCTAGACGGCTACGACACCGCCGGCAAGAGCGTCACCGAGGTCAACCACATGGGCATTGCCCGCACCTTCCAGAACATCCGCCTCTTCAGCCAGATGACGGTGGAGGAGAACGTCCTGGTTGGCTTTGGCCACTCCATGAAGTCCAACCTGCTGACCGACGTCTTCCGCCTGCCGGGCCACTGGAGGCAGGAGGCTGAGTTCCACGACAAGGCGCTTGAGCTTCTCGACATCTTTGACATGCGCAAGTACGCTGACGCCAAGGCTGGAAACTTGCCCTACGGTGCCCAGAGGCGCCTGGAGATCCTGCGCGCGCTGGCCACCGGTCCCAAGGTGCTGCTGCTTGACGAGCCTGCGGCCGGCATGAACCCGGCCGAGACCGAGGAGCTCATGGAGAACATCCGCCGCATCCGCGACGAGTTCGGAATTGCCATCCTGCTCATCGAGCACGACATGGGCCTGGTCATGGGCGTGTGCGAGGTCGTGGGCGTGCTCGACTACGGCCGCATCATCGCCAAGGGAACGCCCGAGGAGATTCAGAACGATCCCAAGGTCATCGAGGCCTACCTGGGCAAGCAGGGGGTGAACTAACGTGGCGGACACCATGCTCTCCGTTCGTGACCTGCACGTCAGCTATGGGGCCATCAAGGCCGTGCGAGGCATCTCCTTTGACATCAAGCAGGGAGAGATCGTCACGCTCATCGGCGCCAACGGCGCCGGCAAGTCCACGACGCTCAACACCGTGGCGGGCCTCATCAGGCCCGACTCCGGCTCCATAGAGTTCAAGGGGCAGAGTATCGTGGGCGTGAAGTCCCACAAGGTCGTGGAGCGCGGCATGGCGCTGTGCCCCGAGGGGCGCCGTGTCTTCTCGCAGATGAGCGTCTCCGAGAACCTGGACATGGGCGGCTACACCCGCTCCGACGCCGAGAACCGCGAGACCCTGCAGCGCGTCTACGAGCGCTTCCCTCGCCTGAAGGAGCGCGTGGGCCAGATGGCGGGTACGCTTTCCGGCGGCGAGCAGCAGATGCTGGCCATGGGCCGAGCCCTCATGAGTAAGCCCGACCTGCTCATGCTCGACGAGCCCTCCATGGGCCTGGCCCCCATCCTGGTGGAGCAGATCTTTGAGATCATCCAGAACCTCCACAAGGCGGGCACCACCATCCTGCTGGTGGAGCAGAACGCCCAGGCCGCCCTGTCCGTGGCCGACCGGGGCTACGTGCTGGAGACCGGAAAGATCGTCACCACCGGCACCGGCACCGAGCTGCTGGCCAGCCCCGCCATCAAGAAGGCCTACCTGGGCGGATAACGGATTCCGCCCGTGGCTGCGGGACCGGGGAACGGTCTTACCTCTATGAAAAAACGCCTGCTCGTTGGAGCAGGCGTTTTTTTCTTCTGGAATGGATTACTTCTGGTCTACCTGGTACATGTACTCCAGCAGATCCAGGGTTTTGGCGGAGTAGCCCATCTCATTGTCGTACCAAGCCACCACTTTCACAAAGTGGTCGTTGAGAGAGATGCCCGCCTTGGCGTCGAAGATGGCGGTGTGGGGATCCCCCAGGAAATCGCTGGACACCACGTCCTCGTCGGTGTAGTCCAGGATGCCGGCCATGGGCCCCTGGGCAGCGGTCTTCATGGCAGCACAGATCTGGTCGTAGGTGGCAGGGGTCTCCAGCTCGGCGGTGAGGTCCACCACGGAGACGTCCAGGGTGGGCACCCGGAGGGACATGCCAGTGAGTTTCCCAGACAGGGCGGGGATCACCTTGCCCACCGCCTTGGCTGCGCCGGTGGAGGAGGGAATGATGTTCCCCGAAGCGGCCCGGCCGCCTCTCCAGTCCTTTTTGGAGGTGCCGTCCACCGTCTTCTGGCTGCCGGTGATGGAGTGGACGGTGGTCATCAGGCCTTCCTTGATGCCGAAGGCGTCCTGGAGGACCTTGGCCACCGGGGCCAGGCAGTTGGTGGTGCAGGAGGCGTTGGAAACGAAGTCCATGCTCTTGTCATAGGATGTGTTGTTCACGCCCATGACGAACATAGGGGTATCGTCCTTGGAGGGGGCGGTGAGAAGGACCTTTTTGGCCCCGCCGGCCAGGTGCCCCTTCATTTTTTCCGCGGTGGTGAATTTTCCGGTGCTCTCCACGATGTACTCTGCCCCCACAGAGGCCCAGGGAATCTCGTGGGGCTCCTCACAGTGGAACACCCGGATCCGGCGGCCGTTCACGATGAGGTCGTCCCCCTCCCAGCTCACCTGGCCCTGGAAGCGGCCGTGGACGCTGTCATATTTTAGAAGATATGCCATGTAATCCGGGGTTTGGCTGTGGCTGTTGATGCCCACAAACTCAATGTCCGGGCGCTCCACACCCAGACGAAGGACCAAGCGGCCGATTCTCCCAAAGCCGTTGATGCCTACTTTCATACCCATATCACCCATATTCCTTTCCGCGTCAATCTGTTTTTCCTGTCGAGAGATCTGCACAGGTGCTTCCATTATACCCTAGATTTCGCCCTAGGGGAAGAGGCACTTTTCAGCATTTTTCCCATTTGCCCGGGGAGCGCGACCTTTTTCGACAAAATTCTTGCGTTCCCTTCCAGTTTTTGCTACACTGGTGGCAGAAAATTCTGCATCTCTTTGGGGGATGCTAATTCTGTTTTGCAAGGAGTTGATGCTATGGATCCCATGACTTCTCACCTGGACCAGACCTTTGGCAGCTTTCCGGAACCGGTACTGCTGTTGGATGGGGACCAGGTGATTTATGCCAATGAGCCTGGGCAGGCGCTGCTCCAGGAGGAAGCCTTCCCAGCCGAGTTGTTGGCTGCCTTGGCGGAGCACCCCGGCAGCGCCATGGAAACCGCCCTGGGAGAGGCTTTTTATCGGGTCACCGTCTCTCCCTATGACGTGGGGATGCTGGTGGTCCTCCGGCCGCTGCCGCCGGCAGAGGAGAAACGCCACCCCTTTTCCAATGCGGTGTATCGGATGCGGGAGTGCCTGTCCAACTTCACCGCAGTCCAGTTCCGGATGAAGCGGGTGCTCCAGGAGCACCACCTACTGGGCGGATTGGAACAGGATCTGGCCAACCAGAGCCGGCTGATCTATCAGATGCTCCGCCTCACCCGGCAGGCTGAGCTCACCCAGGAGCTCAACGACAAGGCCTTCCCCCGGGAGGAGGGCTTCGACCTGGCCATGGTTTGCCAAGGCATGGCCGATGAGGCCACCTGGCTGGCAGACCTGGCCGGGGTGCGGTTTACCTATACCAGCAACGTGGAGCACCTGCCCTTCCAGGGCAGCAAATCCCTGCTGACCCAAATGCTGCTGGCCCTGGTGTCCAACGGGGTCCGGGCCGCCGGGAAAGACGGGGCGGTGGAGATGAAGCTCCACGCGGAGAACGGCCGGTGCGTCATCTCCCTCCGGGACACCGGCGTGGGCATTCCGGAGGACCGGATGGCCACCCTCTTCTCCGGCGACGCCCCGGAGGAGCTCCCCCGCCCAGGGGAAGGGGCCGGCCTGGGCCTGTACAACGCCCAGCGGATCGCAGCCCTCCACGGCGGCGTCCTGGTGGCCCAGAGCGGCCAGGACGGGGGGACCTGTCTGGTGGCCTCCCTGCCCATTGTGGTGCCCACCAGCGTGCCTGCCCGGAACAATCCGGGGTATGACAACCTGGGGGGCTACTCCCCGGTGCTCATTGAGCTCAGCGACGTGCTCCCTTGGCAGGCCTTTGTGCCCAAGGAGAACGAGGAATAACGTAGCGATTGGGAAAACGATCCCCCGTCCGGAGCGTCCGGATGGGGGATCGTTTTTTGTTTTTGTCCGCGCAGGACGGACAAATTGTGGCCATGGTTTCGGGGTGTTTTGCGGGTTTTCCTGCGCATGGGAGGGGAAATCCGTGGCGAGGTTCCGTGGGAACCCAGTGGGAAACCCGTGGGAAAAACCGGCGGCGGGGCTTGGGGAAGAAGGGGTTTGCCCAGAAGAAGGTTCTGAGCCTGGTGCTTTGCGTGGCTATGCTGCTGTCTGTCATGGTCATGGGCACTGGGGCGGTGACCCTCACCGACTCGGAAGACATCTCCCCTCAGTATCGCGAGGCGGCAGAAGTTCTGACCGGTATGGGCATCATCAACGGCTATGAAGATGACTCCTTCAAGCCGCAGCAGTCCATCACCCGCGCGGAGGTGGCCGCGATGATCTATCGCGTGGCAACCGGCGACGTGGAGGACGAGAAGGCCGACATCAATGCCGGCGCTAAGATTTTCACTGACGTGGACCCTGACGACTGGTACGCTGGTTACGTCAACTACTGCGGTGACGCAGAGTACATCAAGGGCTTCGAAGATGACTCCTTCCGGGCCGATGAGAACGTCACTGGTTATCAGGTTCTGGCCATGATCCTGCGTGCTGTGGGTTATGACAAGAACAACGAGTTCACCGGCACGAACTGGACCATCAACGTGGCTTCCACTGCCATGCAGCAGGGCCTGCTGAAGAACGTAGACAGCTCTGTAAACCTGTCTGCTGAAGCGCCCCGTGAACTGGTGGCTGAGTTCATCTTCCAGGCTATTCGTCCCGAAGTGAAGACCGTCCATGCTGCTCCCATTTTGGGTCAGTATGTGAAGGATGCCGAGTCCCTGGGCGAGAAGGTCTTCGATCTGGCCGTGGATACTGACACTACCGATGCCTGGGGTCGTCCCGCTACCGTGTGGTATGCTGAGAGCAACACCGCTTGGAATGGCATTGTAAAGAACAACGGCTATCAATCCTCCATGGACGACCTCTTCGCTAACATCGAAGAGACTCCTCTGGCTACCTACACCACTGCGGTTAAGGTGTGCGATGTCGCTGATGACCTCGGTATTGCCGACAAGCAGGACTTTACCACTTATACCAATGGTAAGGCTGCTGCCAACACGGATGAGGTGACCATCAACGCCAATGCTACCACTGCCACCATCGGTGCCCAGGGCCGTCTGACTGAGGTCTATGAAGACACCATCGTCTACATTGACACCTTCCTGGCTCGGGTTGACAAGGTCACTGAGGTGAAGTATGACGCCGATGGCCACGTGGCTAAGGACGCTTCCCTGACTCTTACCATCTATGACGGCTACAATAACCCTGTCACTCTGACCGACGACACTAACTACACCTACGCCGAGGGCGACATGCTCCTGGTGAACGCCTACACCGCGGATGACGGTGATCACGCTGCCATTGCTGTTGACACCAACAACATCGCCAAGTATGTTGAGTTCGTCGGCGCTGCCGAGTCCTTCGTGGGCGGCCAGGAATCCATCTGGAAGCACCCCGCTTACCACACCATCGACGGTGAGGACTACATGGATGCCCTGCACTTCCACCTGAATGAGACTGGTGATCTCCAGACCATCGACCACAACTGGTGGCTGGATCAGTACGGCAACCTGATCGGCGTGACCAACCTGGACCGCACCGACTATGCCGTGCTGAAGGACCTGATCTGGGTCAACGGCGGCCGTGACGGCGGCTATGCCGAGGCTACCCTGATCTACATGGACGGCTCCGAGGAGACTGTGACCGTCAACACCATTGATGGGGTCTACTATGACAGCACTCCCTACTGGCGCGTGGACGACGCCACTCCCGAGCTGGATGATTCCCACTACAACATCCACTTCGTGGGTGGTGACGCCAACGTCTCCAGCGACAGCAGCAACAACGGTTTCTATGACGGTTACGCTCTGTACAATGTTTACACCAATGACGACGGCACTGTGAACCTGGAAGGTTGGAATGATAAGAAGACCAACCCCGATACCGCTTGGATTGCTTATGCCGACGGCGCCCGCATTGACATCGACGGCAGCACCATCCGTGTTGGTGGCACCACTGTCGCCGACGTGGATAACAGCACCCGTTTCGTCGTGAACAACGGCGACGGTACTTACTCCACCTACACCGGCACCGCAAACCTGCCTGACTTTGCTGCCGGCACCGTAGAGGTGTTCTGGTCCACCGCTGGCACCTTTACCCAGAACGTCTATGTGAAGAGCTATGTGGAGCAGGCCACCTTCGGCACCCACCTGTTCTCCGTCTCTGACGCCCACAGCTGGAAGCTGACCGATGGCGATGCTGTGGTCTATGGCATGAACGTCATCGTGGACGGCGTTGAGCGTTTCATCCTCACCGAGAAAGAGAACGTCATCGACCTCATCGAGGCCAACACCGGCAAGCTGATGCACGTTGACTTCGACCGCAACGCCAACTCTGACACCTACGGTTACGTAGAGGACGTGAAGCTGGTAAATGAAGGCAATGACGGCATCAACGATGGCCGCAACGACGGCTGCAACTACCTGAACACCATTGAGGCTATTGGCGACAACGCCATCAAGGGCGACGGTGTCAGCTACAACCTGGCCTACGCCACTGAGATCATCTACAGCGACAAGGCTTGGGAGTACGGCAGCCTGGAGGAGGCCGTGGAGAACGGCTGTGACGTCTGGGTCGTGGACGACGTGGACAACATCAGCAGCAAGGCCTTTACCGTGTATGTGGGCACCGCTCTGAGCGCTGATGACACCATCACCGTGTCCGCCACTGCGGTGGCCGACGGCGAGACCAACAACATCGCCGACATCGCCCTTGAGAACACCACCTACACCGTGACTCTGGACGACCGCAACACCGAGGGTGAGCTGACCATCAGCGCTGACAACCGTTACGCTCTGTATACTGTGGCTGTTGGCAAGTCCACTGAAACCTTCCGCGGCGACGAGGTGTGGCGTGGTCCTGTGAACCTGGACGACACCATCACTGTGACCGTGTATGCTGAGGATGGCGTGGCTCAGGAGACCTGGACCATCAACGTCAGCGAGTATGTGAAGGTGGACGGCGCTATTACCAGCGTTACCTCTAGTGGCCAGAATATCACTCTGGGAGGCAAGAGCTATCCTCTGCCCATGTACAGCACCTTCGACGATGCCACTAGCAATGCCGCTGTGCTGAACAAGAGCGATGTCCAGCAGATTACCATTCATGCTGACAATAATTTGGTAGTTGCCAACCTACTCAGCACCGATCCAACTTATGCCAATGCGGTTGCAAAGCAGCATCGCTTTACCTCTGCGGAGGTGCTTAACGCCGATACGCTTGCTAACGCGAACGGTCTGAGCTTTACCAACGGCATCTCTGAAGGGATTGGAGACATCCAAGGTTGGGACGCTGGTGACTACTATGTGATCCGCATGAATGTCCGTCCTGATGGAGCGAATTCCTATAACAGCAACGAGTATGTTTACTTCGCCTTCCAGGTGCAGTAAGACATCTCTCCCCGCACCCCAATAACGTTCCCCAACGTTCCCACCCCCGAGCCCTCACCGGCTCGGGGGTGGTTTTTCCTCCTACCATCACCCCCTCCTTATCCTCCCATAAAAATTCCTCTTGACCTGATACCTTTAAAGTGATACTATAATAAGGCAAATTTTTGCGGGATGTTCCACCATTCCGCATTCCTCGGAAAGAAGGTTAATTCCCCATGAACAAGAAGAAACTCCTTGCTGTCCTCCTCTCCGGCGCCATGGCCCTGTCCCTGGCCGCCTGCGGGAGCGATACGTCCAACGACACCACCACCGACACCTCCGGCGACGGCGCCGCCACCGCCGGCAACTACACCGTGGGCATCTGCCAGCAGATGCAGCACGCCGCTCTGGATGAGGCCACCCAGGGCTTCCAGGACAAGCTCACCGAGCTGGTCACCGCCGCCGGCGGCACTGTGGAGTTTGACCCGCAGAACGCCTCTGGCGAGTCTTCCAACGCCGCTACCATCATCAACGGGTTCGTCTCCTCCGGGGTGGACCTGATCATGGCCAACGGCACCACCTCCCTCCAGGCCGCCCAGGCCGGCACCACGGACATCCCCATCCTGGGCACCTCCATCACCGACTATGCCACCGCCCTGCAGATGGAGAACTGGACCGGCACCTCCGGCACCAACATCTCCGGCACCACCGACCTGGCCCCCCTGGAAGACCAGGCCCAGATGCTCCTGGACCTCTTCCCCGACGCCCAGAACGTGGGCCTGCTCTACTGCTCTGCAGAGCCCAACTCCGTCTACCAGGTGAACATCGTCCGGGAGTACCTGGAGGGCCAGGGCCTCACCTGCACCGACTACACCTTCTCTGACTCCAACGACCTGGCCTCTGTGACCCAGACCGCCTGCGCTTCCAGCGACGTGATCTACATCCCCACCGACAACACCGCCGCCTCCTATGCCTCCACCATCCACAACGTGGTGGTGCCTGCCGGGGTGCCCGTCATCACCGGCGACACCGGCACCTGCTCCGGCTGCGGCGTGGCCGTCCTGGGCATCGACTATTACGAACTGGGCCAGATCACCGGCGAGATGGCCTACGAAATCCTGGTAGAGGGCGCTGACCCCGCCACCATGGAAGTCCGTTCCGCCCCCACCCCCACCAAGATGTACAACCCCTCCATCTGTGAGGAGCTGGGCATCACCCCGCCGGAAGACTACACCGCGCTGGAGAGCTGATTGCTCCGCAGCACATTCCCGACCACTGGACCAACCCATACAGGGCGGAAAAGGGGACGCTCCCTTTTCCGCCCTTTCCCCGCGAGGGCCTGTCCCGTGGAATTTCATCTGACACGGAGGAAGTAACGTGGACTTTTTCTCTGACCTGTTCAATGCCCTGCCAGGGGCTCTGGCCCAGGGCCTCATCTGGGGCATCATGGCCATCGGCGTCTACATCACCTTTAAAGTCCTGGACCTGCCGGACCTGACGGTAGACGGCACCATGTGCACCGGCGGCGCCGTGTGCGTCATGATGATGCTCCATGGCTACAACGTATGGGTGGCCCTGCTGGTGGCCTTCCTGGCTGGCCTGGCCGCCGGTGCCCTCACGGGCCTGTTTCACACCGCCATGGGCATCCCCGCCATCCTGGCCGGGATCCTGTCCCAGCTGGCGCTGTACTCCATCAACCTGCGCATTATGGACGACAAGGCCAACCAGGCCATCAACCCCAGCAACTTCGACCTGCTGGTTTCCCTCCGGGACGTGCGGCAGTTCGCCCTGGACAACCCCATCCTGGTGGCCCTAATTTTCACCGCCGTGATCATCGCCCTGCTCTACTGGTTCTTCGGGACAGAGCTGGGCAGCGGCATCCGGGCCACCGGCGCCAACCCCAACATGAGCCGGGCCCAGGGCATCAACGTGGGCCGGAACAAGGTGCTGGGCCTGATGCTCTCCAACGGCATTGTGGCCCTGTCCAGCGCCCTGTATGCCCAGTACCAGGGGTTTTCCGACGTCAACGCCGGCCGGGGCGCCATTGTCATCGGTCTGGCCGCTGTGATCATTGGCGACGTGCTCTTTGCCCGGATCTTCCATAACTTCGCCTTAAAGCTGGTGGCAGTGGTTATCGGCGCTGTGATCTACTATGTGGTCATCCAGATCGTCCTCACCCTGGGCCTGAACAGCAACGACTTGAAACTCTTCTCTGCTCTGGTGGTGGCCGTGTTCCTGGCGGTGCCCTACTGGAAGGGGAAAGCTTTCCGGAGCAAGGCAAAAGCCATCCCCGCAGAAAAGGAGGGCGCGCCCCATGCTTGAACTCATCGGACTGTATAAGACCTTCAACCCCGGCACGGTCAACGAGAAGCGGGCCATCAACGGCCTGAACCTCACCCTGGAGGATGGGGATTTCGTCACCATCATCGGGGGCAACGGTGCCGGAAAATCCACCACCCTGAACCTCATCGCCGGGGCCATCCCTGCTGACCAGGGAACCATCCGGCTGGACGGGGTGGATCTCACCCGCCTGCCGGAACACAAGCGGGCCAAGTACCTGGGGCGGGTGTTCCAGGACCCCATGATGGGCACCGCCGCCACCATGGGCATCGAGGAGAACCTGGCTCTGGCCAGCCGCCGGGGCAAGTCTCGGGGGCTGCGGCGGGGCATCACCAACCAGGAACGGGAGCTCTTCCGGGAAAAGCTGGCCGCCCTGGACCTGGGACTGGAAAACCGGATGACCAGCCGGGTGGGGCTCCTCTCCGGCGGCCAGCGGCAGGCGCTGACCCTGCTGATGGCCACCCTGAACCGGCCCCAGCTCCTGCTGCTGGACGAGCACACCGCTGCACTGGACCCGAAAACGGCGGACAAGGTGCTGCACCTCACTGAGGAGATCGTCGCCCGGGACCATCTGACCACCCTCATGGTCACCCACAACATGCGCAACGCCATCCAGTATGGCAACCGCCTCATCATGATGGACGCCGGCCGCATCGTGGTGGACGTGCGCGGGGAGGAGAAAAAGAACCTCTCCGTGCGGGATCTGCTGGAAAAGTTCAACGTGGAAAACGACCGGATGTTGCTCTCCGAATAAGGGTTGCTACAGGCACGCCGCAGAGGATTCTGCGGCGTGCTGTTTTTCTGCTCTGAGGAAGGGGACCTTGAAGCATTGTCTCTGGACGGGGGACAAATGGCGGGTTTTGGGAGCCTGGGTTTCCCGTTAAAAATAGCGGGGAACCCAGGCGTTTTCTTGGCCGTTTCCGTGGGAACCCAGTGGGAAACCCGTGGGAAAAATGCTTGGCGGGGCTTGGGGACGA
>OLPO01002519.1_pt1 | contig 11278 bp, 5 predicted proteins | sample 1672831 | NCBI WGS metagenome assembly OLPO01 (sample SAMEA3136728, study PRJEB25190) | human gut metagenome
TCAAGCTGACGCTTGTGACATAAAAAAAGGAAGCACGCTGAGGCGTGCGCAGGTCGTCAAGCTGACGCTTGTGACATAAAAAAAGGAAGCACGCTGAGGCGTGCGCAGGTCATCAAGCTGACGCTTGTGACATAAAAAAAACGAGACGGCCTGAGCCGTCTCGAATAAAATCTTATATATCTCGCCACACGCCTATGCAAACAGATCGCAAATCTTCTGTATGTCATAGTATGTGACATCTGCATGCTTGTCCGTGATATCGCTCGGTGGTATCAGATCAACAACCATCACCGTAAATAGTCCGGCTCTGTCCGCTGATATAACTCCATTCACAGAGTCTTCAACTGCCACAGCATCATGTGGATCAACACCAAGCTTTTCACAGGCTTTCAGGTATATCTCCGGCTCAGGCTTGCCATGCTCTATCTCGTCACCGCACACCTTCTCGTCAAAATACTCATATATGCCCACACTCTCAAGTCTCTGCTTTGCTCTGGCTCTCTCCGTGGATGTTGCAAGTGCTATCTTCACACCGTGAGCCTTCAGGAATTTCAAAGTATCGGCCACATGATCTTTTATGTCTATGCCATGCTCCGCCACATACTCATCGAACAGGTCAAGGGTTCTCTGTCTGAATGGAAGATACTCAAAATCCTCACCCATGATATCCTTGAATACCCGGGCATTGGAGGCTTTATTGCCTCCAGCCACCCGGTTACATACTGTCTCCATCTCCGTCTCCGGAATTCCTATACTCATGCCGTTTTTCTTCCAGCACATCCTGTATATCTTCTCTGTGTCTATAAGCACACCGTCCATATCGAACACTACTGCTTTATACATCTACTGTCTCCCGTCAAGCATTACGCTGCTGCATTTTTCTTCTTTCTCTTTGAAGCAAGAATGATAAATATAAGCAATGCGATGAGCAGTATAGCTGCAATTATTATAATTACAAGAACTACAGGTGAAAGCTTCTCACTGAGCTTGAATGTAAATACTGCGCCTGTGTCCTCATCGATTGTTGAAGCAACATTTCCTGCCTTATCCTTTGCAGTAACCTCGATAGTGTATGTATCGTAGTCCTGAACCTGCATCTCGTACTTGTTGTTTGCACTGTAATTTGCAGGATCGATCGTATTGCCATTTATCACGATGGAAGTGATCTCATCATCAGGATTCTCAAGTCCGATAGTCATTGTAAATGGCTCTCTGACTGTCTCACCATCCTCGACACCTGTGATAACGATTCTAGGAGCTGTTCCATCATATGTGAAGTCAAACTCATCATTTGATACATGTCCAACCTTATCTTTTACCTCGATAGTAAGCTGATGATATCCATCTGTCAGGTCAGAGAAATCGATCAGGCTGACACCATCGATCTTGGCATCAACAGAGAAGTCTGAGGTATCATTTACATTCCACAGAGCCTCATATCCCTGGTTGATTATATCTGCAAAATCATCTGCATTCAGAAGGATTGAACCATCCTCCGTCTTGGTTGTCTTTGCCTTGAACTTGTCAAGAACATTTGTCGCTGCAAGCTCTGGTGGAGTGTTATCAACTGTAAATACCAGGCTGTAATCATCCGCCTTGTTGCCAAGCTCATCCTGTGCAGTAACAGCGACCTCGTATACACCGTCCTCTGAGAATCTCTGTGTACCAGTGCTTATCTCTGCTGAGTTCCTGTAGTTCGTGAAGTATGAACTTGATACATCCTTGCTGTCCTTCTTGACTGTGATCTTGACATCATCTGTTGAGAAGAATGCCTCCTCTACGCTGAGACTCATGTCTACGTAGTTAGGTGTGGACGAATCCATACTACCTATAGGATCATAATTCTCTACCTTCTTTGAATCCTTATCAACAGCTGTAACCTTTAATACTGGAGCCTTTGAGTCTACCTTGAATGTCTTGGTCTGCTCAGCAGCCTTGTTTCCAGCCAGGTCTGTTGCAATTGCGGTAATTGTATACTCGCCATCCTCAGAACAGTTATATGTTGCTGTATGTGGATTGCCACCCGAGAAGCTGTTTGTTCCAAGTGTTGCTACATTTGTTGCTGCTGTTCCGTCTGTCTTCTTTGTGATTGTTACGTTAAAATCGCTACTTCCAAGAACCTTATCTTCATAGTTAAATGAGAACGCCTCATCAATACTTATCGTAGCTGTAACGCCTGTTGTCTGCTTGTCATTCATTCCTGAGATTGAGATAACAGGGGCAGTCTTGTCGATTCGGAAGGTTGTCGCTTTTGTTGTTTCAGATTTATTTCCTGCTTCATCTTCCGCAGATACCGTGATTGAATAATCACCTTCTGCATCAAATGTTTTAGTATACTCTGTATCATTAGAATTATTACCCCACTCCTTTGACTCTGTATACTTCTCTACAACATTTCCTGCGGAATCTTTTCTTATAACATGAACATCATATTTTGAACCCTTATATTCGTCATGAAGTTTTACATTAAACTGAACACTGCCATTATTAACAGATTGAACCTGTCCTGCGTTAATTTCTGGAGCTGTTTTATCAATTACAAAATAAACCGTATCAGCGCTCTCATTTTTAAGTTGATCCGCAGCTTTTAACTCAATATTATAAACACCTTCTTGTTTATATGTTATCTTTTTCTTTGTTTTCCACGTCTGATTATCACCAGATACATTGCAAGCAATTGGTCCTATATCTATTTGGTCATTTTTCAAAACTGTAAACGTATTTTCTATAGCTTTGAAATACCCTTCTACAGTTGCTTCCAACTCAATATCATAATTAAAGAATTCACTATCTTTATCTTTAATCTTCTCAAATTGCTCACCTGTTATTTTTACTATCGGTGCTTTATTAACAATATAATACTTTCCTGTTGTACGTTTATTTGTCCGTCCCGCACTATCTGTAGTTTCAATAACAAAGTAATATTCTGTAGCCGTTCTATTTGACGGCAATATATTATATTGGAATCTTAATCTTTTTCCATTAACCTTATTAAATTTATAAGTAGCCGTTTTATAATCTTTTACATCACATGTTCTAGAATATACTGTCAATGTAGTATATTCTGTTCCTATTCCATACGCATCTACAACTTCAAATGATATTGGATTATATTCAGACTCCACACCATTTATCTTGAATACATCCTCATCTTTTTCCTGTATATAATAGGTATTTTCTTTATTTTTATTATCCGAATCATGATCATAATTATATTTAAAATCATTATTAACAATAATCTCTGGGGCACCTTTATCAATAATGAAGTCTTTTATATTTTTAATTGCCACATTGTTTGCTCTATCTCTTATCTCAAGTGTAACATTACTGTAAACACCTTCCTGTGTAAATTTAGCATAAGTTTTTTTCTCATCATAATTCTGCCAGGTGTCAGATTTATTGCTAAAAGATTTTTTCTCATCTTTTTTTACACTTCCATTATTACTTGTATATACAGTACAGTCATACTTCAAACGATATTGATATAAACCTGAATTAACCTCATTCTTACCCTTAGGATCTTTAGATCCTGTCCAATTAAGAGTCACACTATTTTTATTATATTTGCTTATTGATCTCTCATTGGTTTTTATTTCAGGTAATCTAGTATCAACAACAAAGCTTGCAACGTTTGTTGATGTCGCAACATTTCCAGTTTTATCTTCCACGGTTAATTTTACTTCATATAAAGTGTTTGCATTAATATTAAGAGACTCTTCTCTGCCATCAATCAATTTTACATACTCCTCAGATTTTGATGGCTTTTTGATTTCACCGCCATTAATCTCTATAACTTTTTTATCTATAATACTTATAATACTATAGGACAGTTTTTCATTAAAAAGATTAGTCTCGGTTGCTTTGATATCAATACTTACATCTTTCTTGTCATTATAGTATGCAATTCCGTCTTTTACGCTAAATGCACTCTTGCACATTATTGAAAGTTTACCTGGAGCCGTTTTATCATATACAATATCTGCGCTTCCAAGCTCATGAAAACCATCTGTTCCATGAACTTTTGCCATTAACTTAATTGTATATTTACCTTCACTTGGCAAAGCATACTTAACACTTACATTCCCATCATCAACTGTATCAGCAAAATACTCCTTTAATATAGCCGTTGCCTTCGTATCGTTTAATGCTGTACGTTCTACTACCAGCTTAACATCTTTTTTATCAAGCTCAAACGACTCAACTGCAGCGTCTATACTCAATGCATTACCTGATGTCCAAATCATTTTTCCTACGCTAGTAAGATCCTCAACTTCATCATCTACATTAAGTACAAACTTACCAACTTTCAACTTACTGAAATTTACATATAATTCTCTCGTAACTTCTTTGCATGTGTTTCCAGCAATATCTGTTGCTACAAGTGTAAGAGAATATGTACCAGATGCATCATCTGGTTTATCAAGACCTGGAATCTGTATTTCCTTATTGGCCCCATCAACCGTAAGCTTATAATCATCATCAGTAGCGTCCGTAGAATATTTTTCAATATCTGTAAATGTTTCTGTTGTTTCACCTGTTCCCGGGTCTGTTGTGATAACCTTTTTTCTTAATATAGCTGTAACGCTATAAATGCCAGAAGCAGCATCGCTATAACTTATATTAAAACATGCCTTAGAAGCTTCTGTAACTGTATTAAATTTATCTCCACCATTACAGTCTTTTATAGAAACAACAGGTGCAGTCTTATCAATTTTAACTGTAGTTTTTGCTGATTCTTCACCACCAGCATAATCCTTAGCTGTAAATGTGATATCATGCTCTCCATCAGGAAGATATATATTGCTTTCATTAGAAGCGGCATCGTCTCCTGTAACACCATCAACAACTACTGACTTCTCATATTTGAATGCTGTTCCACCAGCTACAACATTCTTACTTACACTATCTACGCTATATGATACTGAATCAATATATGCATAATCACTTGTTGCACTTACAGTCAATGTCTGAGCTTTATTCGTCCAATTTTCTGAAGCACCTGTTACAGTAATCCCCGGCTTTGTCTTGCCTATAAATACAATATCTCCATCCTGATCTGCTCCAACCGACTTATTTCCAAAGTATGCATCTTCTGCATAAATTGTAATCCTTTTAGGTTCATCACCGCTTCTCTTAAACGATGTATCAGCAACACTAAATGTGAAAGTAATATTACCTTTACCGTCACTAACTCCATCAGCGCATTTTACACGCTCCATATTCCCAATCTTATAATAAAGATTCGATGATATATCAACCTTATCTGAGCCTTCGCCAGCAACTGCATTTTCAACTTCAACTGTAAAATTGCAGTCGTTAGTCTCCTTTATAGGATCATTGGCAAATGTAAACAATCTGAAATCAATACCATTTTTCTTTACAAGCTTAGGTGTAATGCTCTTTATAGATGGTCCCTTTACAACTCTCTTAACAATAATCTGCTTATCCAGCTCTTTAGAATTACCAGCCTTATCATAAGCCTTTATTGTATATACGCCTGAGCCCTCTGTGCTTACAAACTTGTTATTCTCAAGCTCGATCTCTTCTGTTTCTGGACTACCAGCCTTGATACTTACTATCTTTTCAATTCCTGAACCTGCATCTTCCGCATTGAAAGAAATCTCAAGTCTTGCATTTTTATTAACCAGATAATAACCATTCTCAGCTACTACACCATCTTCACTTTCACTAGCAATAGTAAACTTCTCCGGTGCATCAACATCATACAGAACCTTTGCTGTTCCCATGTAGATATACTTCATGACAGCGTTGTCCTTCTTGTATGCATAATATAATGCTACATAAGTAATATTGTCGTTGTCCTCTGTTGAAAGGGCTACGTTTTCTGACAAAGCGCTTGTCTTGTCAGCGTCAGTTGGAGTTGCAGGATTCTTGTTCAGTTTATCCTTATCATCCGTTGCATTCTCCTTGTATGTAAGGTACTTGATGTCATTCACATCAATATCCTTACCCTCCACAGTGATATCCTCGTCACCAACCTTGGTTGTGAGCTTGATATCTGCAATATCAGCCTTGTTCACGCTGAATTTTGCATTTGACTTATTTGAAGCATACTCTACTGTTGCTTCGTGTCCGTCTGAATAACCTTTCAGCACGTTTGTTACATCTATCGTGTCCACTTCATTTGCGGCGACTTCTGCCTCGTCAGCGAACAGATGAAAATGTGAATCGATCGCTACAAGAGTGAGTGTCATCACAACTGCCATGACCAGGGCAATCATTCGATGTAACATTGAATTGTTTTTTGTAATGTTTTTCATCCTTCTCTCCTCCTATATTTTTTCGTTCGAATGTACAACTATTACATTCTTTATAATCTTAACAGAACTTGCTGTGCGCCTGTTCTGCAGGATATCAGCCTTATCATCAGACTTTTCTCTGAGGACATCTGTTGCCTCTTCATCAGACTCTTCTCTGAGAACGTCTGTTGCCTCTTCATCAGACTCTTCTCTGAGAACATCAGTTGCTTCATCAGCATCGTCACTTCTCAGGACATCTGTTGCTGACTCGCTGTCGTCACCTCTCAGAACGTCTGTTGCGGACTCGCTATCATCTTCCGCAGCTTCGTATGATGGAACTGCTTCAGCTGTCTGCTTTACATTTACATTTCTGAGAATATCTGTGGTCTTGTCATCCTCAGCATCCTCGCCTCTGAGTACATCCGTTGCGGATTCGCTGTCGGCTTCTATGTCAGAATGAATCTGTTTTGGAGCCTTGCGGCTGTTCTGTCTCTCCTTGAGAGCTTCAACCGCAGCCTTCTTATTTGGATGAGGGGCAATGATGATATCTGTCTCGTCATCATCCCTCTCAGGAGGTGCTGTCATCTCCTGCATATCTTCATGAAGAACATCTGTGGCGTCCTCTCGGATCTCCTTCAGGTATTCTTCCTGCTTCCTCTTGCGCTCTACATCTGCCACTGCCTTTTCGTAATTTGTTCTGCTCTGCTCCGCAGCTCTTGCAGATGGTGCCGCCTGTACATCTCTGACAGAGATCTTGGATGTGTGCTCCTTGATGGCCTCACTCTTGGAAGCACCGCCACCCTGTACACTCTCGTATCCTTTTTCTCTGATCTCATCTATCTTCTTACGTGCCGTGGATCCTGTCACTATACCGATAGCTGCCGGAATCTTCATCACGATGAAAATTATCACCGCCACGATAGCAAATATGATTGCGAGTGCCAGGCCGCCATATAACATTACATTGTAAACTGTTGCCATACCTATCACTCCTCCCCTTATTTACCATCCACTATTGACTTGACACTCAGGTCTGTCTTCAAGCTGTTCCACTGATTCTTCAAGCCATCTTTAAGTGCCGGTATCTTATTGCCTTCTTCATATACCGTTTTTACCGCTTTCTGAGCTTTTGCGCTCCACTTGGCTGAATCATTGCCCATCTCTTCCGTATATCGATTCACAATATAACTGAGATGACCTATATATACAGAAGCAGCATTGTCATCCTGTCCAAGCACACTCTCTGCATCTGTAAAGACCTTTTCTGCCTCGTCATAATAGCTTGTATTCTTGCTGATAGCAGCCATCTGGATAAATGTCTCTGCTTCACGTACTGCATATTCAGCATATGCCTTCTTTGCCGTATCAGTTGCATTCTCCGCAGCCACATCCAAACTTCCCAGATATATGCTGACACTGCTTGCAGCCTGATTATAGTAACTTACCTTCTGTGCATCATCCTCAGAATGTTCAGCCAGATATATGTAAACCGAATACATTCTTGCAGCATACTGTCCATTGTAGTATTTTACGCCCCTCTCCGATGGGAAGAGGTTGTTCAGCGTCTCTGCATTGTTATCAAGATTCTTCATAGCCTCATCCAGCATACTTTCGAGTCTTGCAACCAATTCAGAATTATCACCCTTCTCTATCTCCTTGCCGTATATAGCCGCTATATTCATATAGTTTGTATATTTATCAGGGTTAGTATCGTCGATCGTGTTGCTGTTGTATTCCTGGAACGCATACAGATTCTCCTCATTGTCCGCAAAGCTTGCTGACTTATTAAGTATACTGTCACACATGGCTGCGTAGTATTTTGCCTGCTTTGCTTCCTCTGGGAAATCCTTGCTGTCATCCACCATGTTGAAATACTGCTTTGCCGATGAGTAATTGTTATCCTCATTATAATAGAGCATCGCAATCTTGAACTTTACATCATCCTGTACTTCATCTATATTCTTGAGAGCAAGTCTTATTCCTTTTACAGCAGACGAATCAGCATTCGCCGATGTCTGGTCTGTGTCAGTTATATAGTAGGCATATGTCTCCATATATCCTATGTAGGCGTCTGAAGCCTTAGGATCTATCTCAACTGCGTCCTTATAATCAGCGAGCGCTGTATTGTAATCACCGTTGTCAACGGCATCCCTTGCCTCATTGACTTTATTATTGTAATCAAGCTCCCTCAGCTGATTTTTCTTTATTCCACCGACCACTGCACAACCCGCAGATATAAGCGACAATCCCGCCATGATAGAGAATACTGCTATCTTCTGTTTTGCCTTTGCCTTGTAGGCATCATCCAGCTCGTTGTAGTGATCCAGAGCATATAACAGCTCTGAACACGACTGATATCTGTCTTCCGGACTAGGCTGGCAGCACTTCTGGATAATCCTCTCAAATCCTGATGACAACATCGGATTCCACTGTCTGATCGGCTTGATCTCGTAAGGCGGCTCACATGGATTCTTTCCAGTAACCAGATGGTACAGTGTTGCACCAAGGTTGTATATATCCGTTCTGGCATCTGTATTGTAGATACCGTGTCCCTGCGAATCACCGAACTGCTCAGGTGCCGCATATCCTCTTGTTCCAAGTGCCGTGGTATCGGCATTGTTCTCGACTATGTACTCTTTGGCTGTACCGAAATCGATAAGCTTTACAGAACCATCCGGCTTCAACATTACATTTGAAGGCTTCATATCTCTGTAAATGATAGGAGGGTTCATGGAATGCAGGTAATCAAGGGCACTGGCAAGTGCTCTTCCCCATTCAATGACCTTCTCCTGGTTCTGTGCTCCCTCCGCCTTGAGCACATCACTGAGTGGACGTCCCTCGACGAAATCCATGACAACATAGATGGTTCCATTCTCATTTATAATGTCGACAATTCGCGGAAGTACCGGATGATCCACATCTTTGAGTATGTTCGCCTCTCTCTCCAGGCCTTTCAGGAGAGTTGCTGTGCTCTTCGATCCATCATTCTTGATCTCCTTGACAGCCCACTGCTTATTAAGTCGGTTATCCATGGCAAGATATACTATGGACATACCGCCCTGGCCGACTTTTTTCAGTATCTCGTATTTTCCGTCTAATACTGTTCCTAACTTTGTCATATTATCTCCCCATTACTCCGCTTTAATAAGAACTACTGTTACGTTATCTGTCTCTCTTCTATATTTTACAAGCTCCGTGAGGAACACGCAGCCCTCTTTCATCTGAACCTCATCACTGCATGCACCAGGACCGATCTTTTCGATCATCTCATCTGGAGTTATCTTGTGTCTGAATCCATCAGAACACAGCATATAATGCGCACCCGGTGTAACAGTTCCAACTATGAAATCCGGCTCTACCACCGGTGAAGCTCCGATACACTGGAGGAGTACGCTTCGTCTGCTGTCTGTCTCAGCCTGTTCCGGGGTAAGTCTTCCTGCTGCAATCTCTCTCGCCACCAGCGTCTGATCCGCTGTGAGCTGTCTGATTCCGGATGTGATCTCATACACTCGGCTGTCTCCCACATGGAGTATATAATACTTTCCTCTGTAGACGAGAAATGCCGATATGGTGGTTCCAAGCATGATTCCATTCTGCTCACCATACGTCTTTATCTTCTCGTTCTGCTCAATGGCAAGCCTGACCCACTGATATCTCAGTGCCTCATCGCTGAAACTTCCATTGTCGATCATACTAACCATCTGATTGTCAAACCAATCACAGAAAGCCATGATCACTTCCTTACTGGCAACCTCGCCCTTCGCCAGGCCTCCCATGCCGTCACATACCAACGTGAACAGCACCTGACCTTCTGGAGTATCCGCAATCTTTATCGCCAGTGAATCCTGATTCGTCTTCTTTTTTATTCCTACATCCGTATTGTATACTGCGCTAAACCCCATATATTCTCCTCCACATAATTATGTCTCGTTCTCACTCGGCAATCTATCTGACATGATATACAAATTCTTCGTCACCCAGAATAACCACCGCATTATTTGTGAGGAATTTCTCCTCACCTTCCTTAAGCTCCTCGCCATTAAGGAATGTACCATTTGTCGACTTGTTGTCCTTTATGAAGCACACACCATTTTTCTTGGTAATGATACAATGAACTCTGCTGATAGCTGAATTGTCAGATACAGCATAGTCAACAATCTTCGCCTTATGTCCGATCTTGAACTCATCCTTGTCAAGTCTGATCTTCTCGCCCGTCTTAACCCTTACAAAGTAAGGCATCGGAATCTCGTCAAATGGATTGCCGCCCATCATAGGTGGCACACCTGTCATTGGTGGAACACCCGGTGTCGGCTGAGTCTTCGGTATCTCTGCCTTGTTCTCCATCTGTGGCATCTCCGGCATCGGCGGTACTACAGGCATCGGGGGAACCTTTGGCATCTCTGCTTTGTTCTCCATCTGTGGCATCTCCGGCATCGGCGGTACTACAGGCATCGGTGGAACTTTTGGCATCTCTGCTTTGTTCTCCATCTGTGGTATATCCTTCATTGGTGGCACTCCCATAGGTTCAGGTCTGCCAAATGGGTTTCCACCAAATGGATTGCCTCCGAACGGATTGCCATTTCCGCCAAATGGATTACCACCAAATGGATTGCCTGCCGGCTGCTCTTTTACAGTCTTTTCATCATCTATATGGTCTGCCGAATCATTCTCGATGCTTTCCTTCTTTGTAAGAACATCATCCACATTCTCTGCTGCAGATGTTGCATCAGTCTCTGATTCTACAGATTCTGACTGTTCCGGCATATCCTTTACTGTCTTGATCTCATCTATATCTTCTGGCTTATTTCCCTCAGTCTCAGCTTCTGCCACCTGAGCATTCGGTTCCATCGGTGGCATCTGACCGTTCGGTCCCATCGGTGGCATCTGGCCGTTTGGTCCCATCGGTGGCATCTGGCCGTTTGGTCCCATCGGTGGCATCTGGCCGTTTGGTCCCATCGGTGGTATCTGGCCGTTTGGTCCCATCGGTGGCATCTGGCCGTTTGGTCCCATCGGTGGCA
>OLPO01002520.1_pt1 | contig 11272 bp, 7 predicted proteins | sample 1672831 | NCBI WGS metagenome assembly OLPO01 (sample SAMEA3136728, study PRJEB25190) | human gut metagenome
CTGACATTGAGGGTGTTCGTTACTGCAAAGAGAAATTAAAAGATGTTCTGGATCCAAAGGTTGCTGAGGACCTTGAAACAATCATTTCTACTGTAGATTCTGTTAAGACAGCAGATTTTAAGATGTCTTTCGATCCGACTTTGGTACGTGGAATGTCTTATTATACAGGACCGATTTTTGAAATCTCTATGGATGAGTTTGGCGGCAGCGTAGGCGGCGGTGGACGCTATGATGAGATGATCGGTAAATTTACAGGAAACAATACATCTGCCTGCGGATTTTCAATTGGATTCGAGAGAATCGTAATGCTTCTTCTTGAGAGAAATTATGAAATCCCGACAAAGAATGGTAAGAAAGCATATCTTATCGAGAAGAATATGCCGGCAGACAAGATGCTGACGATTCTGAAACAGGCTCAGGAAGAGCGTAATGCCGGAACACAGATCAATATTTCTATTATGAAGAAGAATAAGAAATTCCAGAAAGATCAGATGACAGCAGAGGGCTATACAGAGTTTGTAGAATTCTTTAAAGACAGAATGTAATAATTCGTAACTGTTCAGCAACATTGCGAGATAGCAGACTGCCGGATAGTTACAACAATTCTTATAATATAGAAAGCATGAAAAGAGGAAAGAAACATGGCTGAAAGTATGCAGGGACTGCACAGAACATGCCGATGTGCAGAAGTAACAAAGGAAATGATCGGCAAAGAAGTTGTCCTTATGGGATGGGTTCAGAAAGCCCGCGATAAAGGCGGAATTATTTTCGTAGATTTAAGAGACCGTTCCGGTATCATGCAGTTGATTTTTGAGAATGGCAGCATTGATGAAGAAGGTTTTGCAAAAGCAGGTAAGCTGAGAAGTGAATTCGTAATCGCTGTTACCGGTGTGGTAGAAGAAAGAGGCGGCGCTGTTAACAAGAATCTTGCAACAGGTGAAATTGAGCTTCGCGTAAAATCCCTTCGTGTTCTGTCTGAAGCAGAGGTACCTCCGTTCCCAATTGAAGAGAACAGCAAGACAAAAGATGAAATCCGTCTGAAATATCGTTATCTTGACTTAAGAAGACCTGACCTTCAGAAGAATATTATGCTTAAGAGCAAAGTCATGATGCTTACAAGACAGTTCTTCGCAAAAGAAGGATTCCTTGAAATTGAAACTCCGATGCTTGGTAAGAGTACACCGGAAGGTGCAAGAGATTATCTGGTACCGTCTCGTGTTCATCCGGGACATTTCTATGGTCTGCCACAGTCTCCGCAGCTGTACAAACAGCTTCTGATGTGCTCTGGTTATGACCGTTATATCCAGATTGCAAGATGTTTCCGTGACGAAGACCTTCGTGCGGACAGACAGCCGGAATTTACCCAGATCGATATGGAACTCTCTTTTGTAGATGTTGATGACGTAATTGATGTAAATGAGAGATTCCTTGCTTATCTGTTCAAGGAAGTACTTGATATTGATGTAAAACTTCCAATCCAGCGTATCACATGGCAGGAAGCTATGGACAGATTTGGTTCTGATAAACCGGATATGCGTTTCGGAATGGAACTTCATGATGTAAGTGATGTAGTTAAAAACTGTGGATTCAGCGTGTTTACTTCTGCGTTGGAAAATGGCGGCAGTGTTCGTGGTATCAATGCAGAAGGACAGGGCGCTATGCCACGTAAGAAAATTGACAAACTGGTTGAGTTTGCCAAAGGTTACGGTGCAAAAGGCCTTGCATACATTGCAATCGCTGAAGATGGCACAAGAAAATCTTCTTTTGCTAAATTCATGACAGATGAAGAGATGGATGCTCTGGTAGCAGCTATGGATGGTAAAGCAGGAGACTTACTTCTGTTTGCAGCAGATAAGAAGAAACTGGTTTATGATGTACTTGGCGCACTTCGTCTGGAACTTGCAAAGCAGATGGATCTTCTTGATAAGAATGAGTATCGTTTCGTATGGGTAACAGAGTTCCCGCTTCTTGAATGGAGTGAAGAAGAGAATCGTTTCACAGCAATGCATCATCCATTTACCATGCTTATGGAAGAGGACCTTCCACTTCTGGATACAGATCCTGGAAAAGTTCGTGCAAAAGCATATGATATCGTATTAAACGGTAATGAAATTGGTGGAGGAAGTGTCAGAATCCATCAGGATGATATTCAGGAGAGAATGTTTGAAGCACTTGGATTCACAAAAGAAGCTGCTCACGAGCAGTTCGGATTCCTTCTGGACGCATTCAAATATGGAGTTCCGCCTCACGCCGGACTGGCATACGGACTTGACCGTCTGGTAATGCTTATGGCGAAAGTTGACAGCATCCGTGACGTAATCGCATTCCCGAAGGTTAAAGATGCTTCCTGTCTGATGACTCAGTCTCCGAGCCGCGTAAGCGAGGAGCAGTTAAAAGAACTGGAACTGGAAGTAAGACCGGAGGAAGTAACTGAATAAGGAGGGAGCTTACAATTCAGACGTTTTTGATTGTATGCCCGTTGGTATTCCTTGCAGGATTAGTTGATTCTATCGCAGGCGGGGGTGGTTTGATCTCCCTGCCTGCGTATCTGCTTGCAGGGGTTCCGATGCACAATGCGATAGCAACGAATAAATTATCCTCGGCAACTGGGACAGCGATTTCAACAGCACGTTTATGTAAGAATAAATTTGTAGACTGGGGAGTTGCACTGCCATGTATTTCCATGGCTCTTGTCGGTTCTTTTGCAGGCGCTCATATTGCGCTTCTTGCCAGTGATAAGATATTAAAATGGATGCTGATTCCAGTACTTCCTATTGTTGCGTTTTATGTAATGAAGAAGAAAAATCTGGATGATAACAGCAATGTAGAGATTTCCAGAAAGAAACAGTGGATTTTGTGTGCGGTGTGTTCTCTGGCTGTTGGCTGCTACGATGGCTTTTATGGGCCGGGAACTGGTACGTTTCTGCTTATTTTATATACAGGAGTAGCAAAACTTCCCGTAGCGAAAGCTTCCGGAACTATGAAACTTGCAAATCTTTCTTCTAATATAATGGCATTAGTTGTTTTTTTATTTAGTGGAAAGATTGTCATATATCTTGGACTTGCAGCTTCTGTTTTTTCCATTGCAGGGCATTATGTAGGATCTGGAATGGTAATGAAAAATGGAAATAAAATCGTAAAACCGATTATTCTGATCGTTCTGGTTTTACTGTTTATCAAAATTATAACGGGGATGTAAAAAGAATAAGACAAAGATTAAAAAGACCACCATATCATAGAATGATTCGGGAAAGGAACATTTCTGTGATATGGTGGCCTTTTTAGTTGTTTAACCAAACTGCGAAGCAGTTATTTGGTTATGAGCAAGTAGCGGAAGCGGATTGCGAATATCCGATTGACTAATCGTTAATTGGAACTGCTTTCAGTAGAAGTATTATCATCTGTCTGCTTATCTGTATCGGCAGAAATATTTTCATCCTCAGAATCAGAAGTCTCGAGAGGAGAATCTGTCAAAGTACCGAAAATAGCATTTCCCAAAGTATTTCCCTCATCCTGAAGTTTCCAGGATACCCCATCATTGATTAGAACAAAATCTACATCATTGACGGTAGTAACGGTATTATCATTGATGCTGTTCAGAAGAATTTCGAAAGATTTCTCGTATCGTTTCTGGGAGCCATCGATAACTGCGTCAGCAGAAGCCAGATATTTATCAAGCTTTTCCTGATAATCAGCCAGGATCGAATCACTGTCAAAGGTTGTAATTTCAGTTGTAACAGTGGCATTGTATCCATTTTCACTGCTGGATTTAATGACATAATTAAAATTTTTATGAATCTGTTCGGCAAGTGCTGAGGCAATGGAATTTTTTGCAGTATCGGATGTATTCATGATATTTACTACACCCAGATAAGATGTCATTTCTTTCAAATCCAGTTTCTGTAGAGTGTCAAGATATACGGTCAGGGTATCTTCCGGTGAAAGGATATCCGGATCTGCCAGATCAGCTATAAGACCGCCGACAAGGTCATCTTCCAGAGAATTGGTACGCTGGATCTTCCATTTTTCCTTTTTATCATTGCCTGTATTGACAAGCTGTATGTTACAGTCTGTCTCAGCTGTATCATAGTCATTTGTGTTTAAAAGATGATTCAGGATCAGATAATGAGCCTCAAGAGATCTGGAAGAATCTTTGATATTTCCTTTTTGTGCCTGGGCTGACTCTGTGATCTGTGTCCGGAGAAGTTCTGCTTTAAAATCTCTGGCAAGAACTTTGGAATCGATTGTGGTCAGTTTGACAGAAACAGTGGCAGAATGATTGGCTGTGCCGACGATGACATCCGAAATTTTGTAATTAAATTTCCGGAAAAAGAGAGAAAAGGTTTCATTGATTTCATCAGTTAAATCAGTATTCTCTGTGGCATCGGGGAACAGCTCTGTATAGGGTATGTATTTTTGCGTAGTTTCTGAATCGAGATTTTTTAACTGATCCAGTTCATTTCTGACTACACTCTTTACATCTGACTCATTTTTGCGGAAACAGCCGCTGCTTACAGATACAGCAAAAAGAAAAAATAAGACAGAGAAAAGAAGAATCAGGTGTTTGTTTATATTCATACGTGTTCTTTCCTTTCACAGTGCTTTCTGTGCAACTGTTGACAGTTACTTTTCTGTTTATTTTAACAGATTTTGTACTGACTGTCAAAAAAGTGAAAAAGATGAACGAAATTCATAAAAAAAACGTGAAAAAATTGTGAAAAATGTTGCCATTTGGTTACAAAGCTTTTATTTTAAGGCAGAATCTGCTATGATAGGAAAGTGAATAATAATGATATAAAAAAGCAGTAGTGTATAATAGATGTTAGCCTGAACAAGGTGATAATATCAAGGAGGCAATTTATGAAGAAGCGTATTATTATCGTTTTGGGAATCCTGATCGCAGCAGGTGGTATCGGAACCGGTGTCTGGTATCACTTTTACGGAAACACTCAGGGAAAAACCGGAGATTCAATCGTATATGTATCTAAGGTCAGTGTGATCAGCGGAACGGAAACGGCTGCAGTCAATCGTTTTGCAGGTGTGGTAGAACCGCAGAAAACTGTAAACGTAAAAATAGAAAGTGGACGTAAAGTAAAGGAAGTAGAGGTAAAGACAGGGGAAGAAGTCAAGGCAGGACAACTTCTCTTTGAATATGATCTCAGCAGTATTGAAGATGATCTGAAACAGGCACAGCTTGACCTGGACAGACTGAAAAATGAGCAGATCAGCCTGACAGAACAGATTTCCACCCTTGAAGCGGAAAAGAAAAAAGCAAAGGCAGATGATCAGCTTTCTTATACAATTGAAATTGAAACAAATAAGATGAATCTTAAGAAAAATGAATACAGCCAGAAGAGTAAACAGGCTGAGATTGACAAGCTGCAGAGTGCCACACAGAATACAGAAGTGAGAAGTGAAATAGATGGTGTGATCCAGAAAATTGATACATCAAAGATGACAAGTGATGACGGTGATTCTGTGGATGACAGCAGTACAATGGACAGTATGTCATCAAATGATGACGGTTCAGACAGCTCTGCATTTATCACGATTCTCAGTACAGGTGCTTACAGAGTAAAAGGTAAGGTCAATGAACAGAACAGAGATTCTGTTGTGCCGGGAGAGTCTGTGATCATCAGATCCAGAGTGGACAGCAGTAAAACCTGGAAAGGAACCATGGGTTCCATTGATATGAATAACGGAACTTCGGACAGCGACAGCAGTGATATGAATATGGGAATGTCCAGCACCGGTTCAGATGATCAGACTTCTTCTACGTCCTATCCTTTTTATGTGGAACTGGATTCGTCAGAGGATCTTATGCTTGGACAGCATGTATATATAGAGCGAGACATGGGACAGGATGATAAAAAAGATGGTCTGTGGCTCAGCGATTATTATATTCTGGATACAGATACCAATGAACCATATGTCTGGGCAGCGAATGACAAAAATCGACTGGAAAAACGATATGTGACTCTCGGAAAACATGATGACAGTCTTGGAGAATATGAGATTGTTGACGGTCTGACAAAGAAAGATGCGATTGCATTTCCGACAGATTCTCTGGAAGAGGGTGAGAAGACAGAAGTAGGAGATCTCGCGCAGACGATGAGCGGAGGAGCAGACGGTATTACTGATATGGATGCTGATTATGGAAATATGGATGACGCACAGATTAATTCCACAGATATGGAATCCGGCGCAGACAGCTTTACAGAGCCGGATATGGAGGAAGATTCCGCAGACGTAGCAGATGACAGTTCAGAAGATATGATCGATCCGAATGAAGAACTTGTGCCAATTGATGAAGCACCTGGTATGAGTGCAGACGGCAATGTGGAGGGAATCGAATGATACTGGAATTGAAAGGCATATATAAAGAATATCAGCAGGGGAAAATGAAGGTTCCAGTGTTAAAAAATGTAGACTTTTCTATGGAAGAGGGAGAATATGTCGCAATCATGGGACCGTCCGGTTCGGGAAAAACTACTTTGATGAACATTATCGGATGTCTGGACAAACAGACAGAGGGAACTTTCTTTCTGGATGGCGTGGATATTAAGGCGTGTTCGGAGAATGAAATGTCGGATATCCGGCTGAATAAGATAGGGTTTGTTTTTCAGAGCTTTCATCTTCTCCCTAAGCAGAGTGCTCTGGCAAATGTTGAGATGCCATTAAATTATGCGAGAGTACCTAAGAAGGAGAGAAGAGAACGCGCTCTGAAGGCACTTGACAGAGTGGGCCTGGCGGACAGAGTGGATTTTAAGCCAAATCAGCTTTCAGGAGGTCAGATGCAGAGGGTTGCCATTGCCAGGGCGATCGTCAATAACCCGAAACTTCTTCTTGCAGATGAACCTACAGGTGCTCTTGACAGTAAATCAGGTGCGCAGGTTATGGAACTTTTCCAGAGGCTGAATGATGAGGGGGTATCTGTATTGATGATTACCCATGATGCGGATATTGCTGCACATGCGAAAAGGGTGGTTACGATCAAAGATGGTATCCTTCAGGAAAAGAGGTGATCTTCATGGGCAAAGTAAAGAAAATCCTCGCAGGAGTGCTTGTGGTGGTAATCGCAGGAAGCGGAATTACAGCGGGATTGATGCAGCTGAAGAAAAACAGCCAGAAAACAGTGGCGGTTACTCCTGTGAGCGGATTACTGCAGGAATTTTATACACCTTCCACCACGCTTGACGGAACCATTACATCCAGTGCAACACAGACAATAAACGGTGATAAAGACCTGATCATTGATCAGATTTATGTGACAAAGGGAGATGCCGTAAAAAAAGGCGATCATCTGGTTTCTTTTGATACTACTCTGGTGGAAATGGAACTGAATATAGCAAAGCTGAAAAAACAGAAACTGGAGCAGGATTTAAATAAAGCAGTGAACAGACTGAACAGCCTTCAGAATGGCGGGCCTGTAGAGGAAACAGATGCGGGTACAGATGCCGATGACCTGAATTCAACAACAGGAAGCACTAATAATGATACTGGTGATGATGATATGACACCGGATGATACTTTGTCATCCGCAACAGATATGTCCGGTAATTATCTGGCAGCAGCCATGCATCCGTTTTTGTTATCTGCTTTTACAGATGGAGATGCAGTGGATAATGCGGGCTCAGACAATTCTTCATCCAAGGCAGATTTACCGGGAGATGATGCTTCAACAGATACCGGAAATACAGGCGGTTCATCAGACGGAACATCTGCGGATAATGATACTCCGGTATATTCGGATCCCTCAGCGAATGGATTCAGTGACGGAGAGAAGGATGATTTTAATTCAGGAAAAAATGATACACCGGAATTATCACCAACGCCAACGCCAACACTGGATGATCGTACCACATATTTTGATCCTTATTACCGAAAAGGTGATCCGAATATCACAGATGGTGACGAGCCGTTTTATCAAAAACTGGATGCAGATTCCGTTCCGTTTACTGGCAGTGGCACAGAGGATGATCCATATGTATATCTGTGCAGCAGTGCAAAAGAGAAAGTTACTGTGATGGGATCATTTTTTAATAAACTTGCAGGATACAGTTCTGATGGAACAAAAATTGTTCATCAGGGAGGTTACTGGTACCGTCTGGAGTTTCATCAGAATGATACCATAGAAGATTATGATAATCTGAAAACATCCTGTACAGGTTATTATCTGGTAAACGGAAGTCTTCTGGAGAAACCGGTGTATGAATTTGCAGAAGTGGAATTCACACTGTCAGATGCAGATAAATATGACAAGAATCCGGATGATGGAGGCGATGATAATCCGGCCGGTGGTGATGATGAACCTACCGGAACTCCTGTTTCCAGAGCAGATGCCATCAAGTATCAGAAGAGTAAGATTGCCAGCCTGAAACTGGACCTTCAGGAAAGCGATATCAAAATATCACAGCTGGAAAAGAAAGCGAATAAAAAGCTTATCAGTGCAAAATTGGATGGTACGGTTACTTATGTGGGAGATTCCGGAGGTGGTGAGACAACGGATGGGAAAGCCCTGATCAAAGTAAAGAGCAGTGATGGTTTTTATGTGATCGGTTCTGTCAGTGAACTGATGCTGGATGATATCAAAGAAGGCACAAAACTTGACTGCACAAGTTATACAAGTGGATCTTTTGAAGCAGAAGTTATGGATGTTTCAGAGTATCCTGTAACCGGAAACAGCTTCTATGGCAGCAGTAATCCAAATGTGTCTTATTATGCATTTACAGCAGTGGTAAGTGACAAGACACTTCAGTTGGAAGATCAGGACTGGGTTACTGTCAATTATGAAGCATCTGCTACAGAGAACAGTATGGTTATCCAGAAGGCTTTTGTCAGAAATGATAATAATAAAAACTATGTGTATAAAGATGATAATGGTATCCTGAAGAAACAGGAGATTTCTGCAGGTGCAACTGTGGATAGCGGTTACAGTGTGATTGTCAAAGGTGGACTCAGTGAAGATGATCTGATTGCATTTCCTTATGGAAAAGATGTGAAAGAGGGCGCAAAGACAAAAGAAGTTACTCTGGATCAGATGTATGGATATTAATTGAGAAAGGAGACATTTTATGCTTGAAAATATACGCCTGGCTTTTCAGGGAATATGGTCACATATGATGAGATCCTTCCTGACTATGCTGGGTATCATTATTGGTATTGCGTCTATCATTGCAATTGTTTCTACCATCAAAGGAACCAGTGAGCAGATTAAGGAAGACCTGATAGGTGCAGGTTCCAATACAGTAAATATTTATCTGTATGATGGAGATAATCAATATGATGCGGAATATGGAAATTCTTCAAAAGCACCGATTCTGACAGATGATGTAAAAGAAGAAGTGAAAGATCTGGACCATGTTGAGAATGCAACTTTTTATTATAACAGTACCAGCGCATCTATTTATAATAACAATAACAGTCTGGAAGGCGGAAGTGTTTACGGGATTGATGTGAACTATCTGGCTACCTGCGGATATGTGATTCAGTCAGGACGGGGATTTGTAAAGGATGACTACAAAAATTACAATAAAGTTGCGCTGATCGATGATAATGCGGCACAGAATCTGTTCCCGTCACAGAACCCGGTAGGGCAGACTGTGGAGATCAATCAGGAACCATATACGATTGTGGGAGTGATCCGGCAGGATGAGAATTATCAGCCGACGATCAACAGTATTGACGAATATTACACTTATTATCAGTCAATCGTTGGAAGTGTGATGATTCCGGACAGTTGCTGGCCGATTTCCTTTAAATTTGATGTTCCTCAGAATGTAATTGTGAAAGCAGACAGCACAGATACTATGAGTACGGTGGGAAATGCAGCAGCAGATGCGCTGAATAATTTAATTGCAGCCCTGAATACAGGTGGAAATACAACCATGAAATACAAAGCTGAAGACATCATGGAGCAGGTTAAGAATATGCAGAAGCTCAGTGAGAGTACAAATAATCAGCTGATCTGGATTGCAAGTATTTCTCTCCTTGTGGGTGGTATTGGTGTCATGAATATCATGTTGGTTTCTGTTACGGAGCGTACCAAAGAGATTGGTCTGAAAAAGGCTATCGGGGCACGTAAGAAGACTATTCTGGGACAGTTTCTGACAGAGGCTTCCGTACTTACCAGTATTGGCGGTATTATCGGAGTAATAACAGGAATCGGGCTGTCGAAAGTGGTGGGAAAGGTTACCGGTTCGCCTACTGCGATCAGTGTGCCATCAATTGTGATCGCAGTATTGTTTTCTACAGTGATAGGCGTGGTATTTGGACTGCTTCCCTCTGTGAAAGCAGCAAATTTAAATCCTATTGATGCGTTGAGAAGTGAATAAACACTGCATAGATAAAACAGACTTGATGTACAATACCTTTGTATATTGAGTCTGTTTTTCTGTAACATTTTTAGTTACTGTTTACTGGTAATATCCTGCAAAGCGTGTTATTGAAAACGAAGTGAACAATAACCATTTTTCTGTGGATTTTAAACAGAAAAACAATCAAATTTGTATAGATGTCAAGGAATGTGCTAAAATTTGTACAAAAAATAAAAAAATATGGAAGTACAAAGACAGGTTGTGCTATAATGGAGTATCTCAAAAAGAATTATTTATACAGGAGAAAGTTCGCGGATGGTATCATTTACCTATATCATCAAAGATAAATTTGGAATACATGCAAGGCCCGGACTGCTTCTTGTGCAGGAAGCCGGAAAGCTTACGAGCAATATCACTATTTTTAAAGGAACAGACAGTGGTGATGCGAAGCGGATGTTCTGTGTTATGAATCTTGCAGTAAAACAGGGAGATCAGATAACAGTACATGTGGAAGGCGAGAATGAAGAGGCAGATGCCGAAGTAATGAGAGAGTTTTTGAAAAATAATCTGTAACTGTGAAGATGTCAGACAGTTATGCCATAATCTTTAATAAGGAGAATTGGAGTAATGAAAGTATTAGAAGGTAAGTCCGTATTTTCAGGAATCGCAATTGGAAAGATTTCTATTTTGCAGAAAGCAGACACAAGTGTAAAGCGTACGAAGGTAGAAAATCCTGAGGCAGAGATCACACGTGTGCAGGAAGCAAAAGAGAAAGCAGTTGAACAGCTTCAGAAACTGTATGATAAGGCACTCCGGGAAGTTGGAGAATCAGGTGCTGCTATTTTTGAAGTGCATCAGATGATGCTGGATGATGAGGACTATCTGGATTCTATTGATAACATTATCCGTACGGAGAATGTAAATGCAGAGTATGCAGTAGCAACAACAGGCGATAA
>OLPO01002522.1_pt1 | contig 11269 bp, 8 predicted proteins | sample 1672831 | NCBI WGS metagenome assembly OLPO01 (sample SAMEA3136728, study PRJEB25190) | human gut metagenome
CAGACTGGATATCGTACTCTTCCAGGAGCTGATGGATGATGTTTCGTTTTCCTTCTGTCATTTGTACACGATGTACAGGTTTCTTTTGTCTTGCCATAATAAAAGGCCCTCCTAATGATATTTATTGTATCATAGAAGAACCTTATAAACATTATTTTACAGAAAAAGTTTCATACTCTCGCATTTTGCTTCCTTCTTTGTACTGTCAAAACAGATCCAGATGGTATACACCTTACAGATATTATCGTAATCGGGAATAAAGAATTCCGTGTCTAACTGCATAGAAAGCTGTCTGGCATTATAGAAGATGGCCCTGGTTTCGATCCTGTATCCAGGATGGAATTTTTTTTGTCCTTCAAGATTAATGATGATTTTGACCCATTTTCCTTTTATCGGAACTTTGATAAAAGTTCTCACATCGAAATTAATCTTTCCTTCTTCTCCGATTGCGGATTCGGTACCGATTCCCTGTACCTGATCTTTATTCGATAATCCCGGATAAATACTGACGCAGCTAATCTCAGCTTTCTCAATGCAATCCTCGATTTCGGCTAAAGATAAACCTTTCGTTTCCTTAACTACTTTTTGGAAGATCCTTGACAGAATCTGTTTGTCTCCCAGTATCTTTTTGGCATATTCGTCGTACTGGATCTTCGCCTCCGCAGCATCAATGTTTCTGGATAATGAAGTTGGTATTTTCTTATCCTTATTATAAGATGCAGGTGTTTTGTTTGCAACCATATTTTCTCGTCTCCTTTCGTATTTTGTTGCAAAAACAAAATGATTGATATGAAGCAGAGATGAAAAATCCGCAGCAGGGCCAATCAGCAATCTCATTTTTTTGACAGGTTTTCAGACCAGAGTATTTCTGTAATATGCCGATCTTTTGTACCAGATCAGACTTCGCATGGTATCCGACTACAATAGGTTTAAGTGGAAGATGTCTCCGCGGAAACACCCCTCAAAATACTGCGATAAGAAGAGGAGTGATTCTGACAAAAAATGTATTACAAAAAATATTTTTCTGGGAGGAAATGATGGAAAATGATACATTCAAGTGCTACAATGGTAATATCTGAAAACACAAAAGAAAGAAGGAAAACACTATGAAGAAAAAGCTGATATCTGTATTGTTAGGGATCACGCTTGTGGTTTCTAACTGTGCCTATGTTGGTGCCGTGGACATAGGAGATTCTGCTGTGGAAGTACCGGACTTTTCAGATGAAGTTCAGGAAGATGAATTATTTTCAGACGGATCGGAGGAGGTGCCTGAAACCGAAGATGAGACAGTGCATCCTGCTGCTACATCGGAAAAAGTGAAAGTTGGGATCAAAGGTTCTTATCTGGCGGCATCCCAGGCAGTCCTTGACCGGATCAATCAGATCCGCAGGGAGGCATATGAAGAAGGAGTGCAGGATCCGCGGGATCCATCTAAGAAACTTACCATGGATGATTATGTGCCCTTAAAGTGGTCATCCGATCTGGAGTATATTGCAAGGATACGTTCCGCGGAGGCATCTGTCCGCAGAGAACATATTCGTCCTTGCAATATGTGGCCGTATAGTATCTATGCACCGGGTGGAACTACGTCATATGCAGAAAATCTGGCTTGGAACAGTGCAAATGACATGCTCTATGGGATCAACCAATGGTATGGGGAAAAAAATGACTGGGTTAATCAGACTGGCAGGGTAACAGGCCATTACGAGTCTTTGATCACTCCGGAGTATCAATATATCGCAGTCTCTTCCTTCCTTAATGATGAAACTGGAGGGAACACCACATCCGCGGAGTTCTGTATGGATGGGGAAATGGGAAGTAAAGATGGATCCATGAGCAGCGTTTCCGGTACAACGGTTCAGACCATAGATGTGGACAAGACACAGATCTCTGCGGAGATCGTACTTTCGGACACTTCTTTGGAAGAGGGAAAAACGGCGAAGGCTACGTTTAAATTAATATACAAAAAAAGCAATTCAACATGCTATCCGGTTGACAGTGTCCAGTGGCTTTCTGCGGATGACAGTATTGTTTCCGTAGACCAGAATGGTAAACTGACTGCAAAAAAGGCGGGTAATACAACGATCACGCTGAAGGTTGGAGATATCTCGGCGCAGAAGGATGTTACAGTCAAGGCTGTACAGCCTACTACAGCTCCGAAACCTACGTCCACGCCGAAGCCCACTGCCACACCGAAGCCTACTGCAACGCCAAAACCGACGGCCACACCAAAGCCTACTGCAACGCCAAAACCAACGGCCACACCAAAGCCTACTGCAACACCGAAACCAACGGCAACGCCGAAACCGACGGCGACGCCAAAGCCTACCTCAACCCCGAAACCATCAACAGAAAAGAAAGGGACATGCGGAGAGTATTTGGATTGGGATTTTGGAAATGGCGTTCTGACAATATCTGGCAGTGGAGAAATGTATGACTTTTCTAAGATTGTGGACAGCGAAACTGGAAAAGTAACAATAGAACATCCGAATCCATGGGAAGATTTTTCATGGGAAATCAAAGAGATAAATGTGAAAGATGGAGTGACCAGTGTTGGATTTGCAGCGTTTGCTGACTTTAAAAATTTAAACAGGGTAACTCTTGGAAATTCCGTAAAAATAATAGGATGTGATGCATTTGCTAATGACTCAAGACTTACTGAGTTTACAGCGGGTAGTTCTTTGGAAGAAATCTATGCAGATGCTTTTTATGGAGTTTCTCTTAAAGAATTGATTCTTCCATCTACCATAAAAGTAATTGCTGATTTTGCTTTAATTAAAATGCCAAAATTGGAAAAAATAAAAATGACAGATAATACTGGAGTTTATCAAACAATAGATGGGATTCTTTACAAAAAAGGGAATAGTGGTTATGAGCTCGTAACATATCCGTCAGGTCGTATTGGAGAATATGAAATTCCGGACTATGTAACTAAGATTGATACAAAGGCTATTTCTGAAAGCCAAATTACAAGGATAGTAATACCAGGTACGGTAAAAGAAATTGAAAGCCATTCTTTTTCTAATAACTATAAGTTAAAAACAGTCGTGATTGAAAAAGGTATTACTACAATTCCAGAGTGGTGTTTTGCCATGTGTAAGTCCCTTGCATCTGTAACTATTCCGGAAGGTGTAGAGACTATCGGAGAATATGCTTTCAGATATGCAGACTCTCTTAAAAGTGTGACTCTTCCGTCCACTGTAAAAAGCGTTGCAGATTCCAGTTTTAATCCAGGGATAACAATTATAAGAACAACACCAAAACCGACGGCAACGCCAAAGCCAACGGCGACACCGAAACCGACAGATACACCGAAGCCTACGGATACGCCGAACCCGATAGGACCTACAAAGGCCCCGGAACCTACACAGGCTCCTGTGAAAAAGCCAAAGAATACTACAAGTCTCAAAACGAAATCAAGAAGAAAGAAGACGCTTGTCGTATCCTGGAAGCCGTCGAAGTCCGTAAGCGGATATCAGGTGCAGTACAGTCTGAAGAAAAATATGAAAAAACCAAAGACAACGACAGCTGGCAAAAAAGCAACGGAGATCACATTTAAAAATCTCCGCAGCAATAAAAACTATTATATCCGTATCCGTACATACAAAACAGTTAACGGAAAGAGATATTACTCTGACTGGAGCAAGGTTAAAAAAGTCAAAGTGAAATAAGATTTTCCCTGTCAGCCGGTATGAGACAGAATGTACCGGCTTGGCAGGGATTTTTGTATAGAAATATTTCTGAACATGGGTTTCGTGTATAATAGAAAATACATAATTCGTTTGGAGGTGGAAGAATGAGGCTGTGGACGACAATGCCTGCAAGAGTATACAAAGAAACAATTGAGAAAACAGGAATCTACCAGTGCGATCCGGATAAGTGCGAAGTTCTTAATTGGGACGGTTCTGACCGGCAGTTTGCCAATGCATATGACTGGATGTCCGGGTATATGACAGAAAAGATCGGACCGCCTCCGGAAGGCATTAAATATCCGGTATGGGCGTGGTACAGGCTCCGCACAAGACAGGCCCGTCCTGACCTGCGGTGGGTGGAGTTTCGGGGTGCCGCAAAGGAGATGGTGCTGATCGAACTGGAGAAAGAAAATTCCCAGGTCGTTCTCTCTGACGAAGAGATCTGGACGGTCGCACAGCTTAACGATACGGCATGGTGTAGAAACGACGAAGAACTGGACTGGTACTATAATCCGGATATGGAAGGAAAGGAAAAATTCAAGAAAGAGTCCTGGTACAGGGTATTCGAGATCGATCAGGCTCCTCATGTGCAGGCAACTTTCTGGGAGCTTAGAAAAGAAGAGATCAAAAAGATCTGGAAGTACAACAAATAAGCCGTCCGTTTGGGCGGCTTTTTTTCGGCAGGAGAGAAGTATCTCCTGCTATCAATCTGTCTTAAGTCTGCGGCACATATCCTTGATCCCGTTTTCTGAGTGAGCCGGGATCCTTTTGGCTAATTCTCTCCGCGGAGGCCTCTTTTTTTCCGGTATCGCAAGCCATTCCCTGCAGATGTCCTTTTCCTCTTCGGTCCAGGTTGTGGGGTGTGATGCTGCGGAGCGGACATTGTATCGATGGGCAGCACCGTTGATGGCCTTTTTGCTCATATCTGAAAACTCAGGATCTTTCTTTACGGCGTTCCATCCGCCTTTGCTGTACAGTGCACAAAAGCGTTCGATCTTTTCCGGTTTCCAGTTTCTGTCCTTGCGACAGTCATACTTACGTCTGGCAGAATTGATATTGCTTATGGTCAGATCCGGGAAAAATCTGCTGCGGATTTCCTCTGAAGTAAGCTCTGCATTCGCTTTAAGGATGGAGATCTCTTCCTCTGTCCAGGTATGCATGCTTCGATTGGTGATCCCAAGATTGTGCTTTCTTCCAGTGATGCCTGCCTTTGTGCGGTCCGGGAATATCTTAAGAAGTTCCGAAATGGAAAGAGAAGCGTTTTGCTTCAAGAGCTCGTCTTCTTCTGCTGTCCATGGCTGGCTGTCCCGAAAGGTAAGTCCCATCCTGTTAGCAATGTTGGTGATACCTGCGCGGGTGTATCCGGGATATTTCTGAAGGATGAGGTCGATTCCATTTTTCTGACAATAATATTTTTTGATATCATCCTTAAACTCTTCGGAATATTTTCTGCGGATGCCTGACAGTCCAAGGATCTTTGCCCTGTGGATGATGGAGATGCGTGTCCGGTTTGGAAGGATAGTAAGCAGATGATCGATCCCTTTTCCTTTCTCATAATACTTTTTCATAAGATCATCCTCTTCCGTTGTCCAGAGATTATTTTCCAGCTGATGCAGTTTTTCCAGGAGTTCTAATTCCTCCAGGGCGTAATCATGCTGCACGATCTGTCGGCATGGATCCCCGATATCGAAAGAAAGTCTTGATACGGTATCATTCTGCATTTTTGTATATTCCCGCATGTTCATGTGGTTTGCAACAAAATCAAAAATGATAACATCGTTCTCAGCGTTGCTGACAGAAAGGATCCTTCCAAGCTGCTGCAGGTAAACGATGGGAGAGCGGGTACGGCGGAACATGATCTCTGTGTTTGCTCCGGAAAGATGAATGCCTTCGTTCAGGATGTCTACAACATACAGGAAGCAGTCCCCGTTGATGTTCTCGAATTGTTCATAGGTTTCGGCATTTTCTTTTCCTGAATATTTGGAATGTGCGTCCAGATGAACAGCGTCCGGGAAGATCTCCCTGCAGGAATCCATGACTTTGGGTATCTCCTGGATGGAATCCACGAAGACGATCGCCTTGACAGGATGCCTGCCTGCAAGATGTTTTCTAAGGATATTTTGGAAAGAGTATTCATTTCGCAGGAAATCCAGACGGCTGTACAGTTTTTCTGTCAGTTCGTTGTTTCCTTTGCTTTCGGGAAGATCGTACAAGGCAGTTACATACTCAAAAGTTGGAAGGATCTTTTTCTGGATGGCTTCCGAAAGCTGTACACCCTGTATATCATTTCCGTCAAAGAACTCTTTTGCAATGTTCTGGTTTCCATCCAGGAAACGGATCGTGTGGCGGTAAGCCCGAGAAGCTTTCCATGATAATTTTCCATTAGTTCGTTAAAAACCTTTCCCCACTCATCCGCACTAAGATGGTGCATCTCATCACAGATGATCAGCTTATATTTTGCAAGCTCAGGTCTGTTGTATAGCAGCCCCTGATAGGTCATGGTTGTTGCCTGGGGAAGAAGCGTATTCCAAATCTTTGCACTTGCCCGGAATGGGACCAGAATGAGTGTATCCTACTCTATTACTGCCTCCTGGACAAATTTTGCGGCAATGTAGCTCTTGCCGGTTCCTGTTGCAGCGCATAAGGCGCATTTGTTGTTCCAGACCATAGCCTGCAGAAGTTCTGCATATACCGTCTGGTTGTATTTTGATAGATTGATGTTCATTTTTTTCTCCTTTCGTAGTTGGTTCATGGAAAATATGCGTTTTTTTTCGTGTGATAAAGGGAGAGGTGTGTTTTGGCATATTATTAAGAAAAAAACGGAGGTAGAAAAATCATGAATGAAAATTACGCATCAAAGAAGGATCTGGTTAAAGCCAGCGGTATCATTTCGTGTTTTATTCTGGCAGCTGCAGGGTTCTGTGCCCTCTGTCTTATACCGATGGAGTATTGCAGAGAAATGATGATATTTTCTATAGCTGTGGTACTTTTACAATTTTCCATCAGCAATATGTTTTTTGATATTTTTAAGATAACGGTGAAATATGAAAAACTTGGAAAATTCGTTGATTCATTTCTGTTAGGATTCCTGGTCCTGCTTCTGGTATTCGATGTGGTATGCCTTGTCATGAAAGCCTATGGTTTAATCAAGTTCAATGCTGCAACCTTTTGTAATCTCTGTATGATGCTTTCCGTGGCTATATGGATCATCTCGAAAGCTGTTCTTGGGAAAAAAACAGAGAATTGATTTCTGGACAGCGGAAAATATCGAATAATGCGTAAAACCGCGGTCAGCCAATAAGGTTATCCGTCGGTCAATCATCGATGTTTTGATAAAAACAGGTATGTATTCCATGACTGTTTTTTCGTATCAAAAGCAGGTTGTTTTTCTATGAAGTATGATTGTGCCAGGCAAGGAGGTAAAAGCAGTGTGTGACGATCTTGGAAGTTTTATCCATCAGAAAAGAGTAGAAAAAAAGATCACGATGCGGAAACTGGCAGGCATGCTGGATGTGCCTGTGACATATCTGTGCGATGTGGAAAAGAACAGATGCAGGATAAAAGATAGACTTGCCCTGCTTGCAGAGATACTTGCTCTGTCGGATGAGGAGAAAATCCGGATGCTTGAGCTGGCAGGAAATGCTTCAGTGGACACAGATCTTTCGGGGTATGAGATGCCTGCCTGTTCTTTGATTGAAGATCCGGAAAATGGAGAAAAGGAATGGCTGCAGATGGTAGCAGAACTGGAAAGTAGAAAAAATTAGGTTTCTGCATATTACAGAAAAAGTAGAAAGGAGATTTTTATGAAGAAAAAAATAATGATGGTCGTTCTGGCAGGTGTTCTGGTTGGAAGTATGGAAAGTGCGATGGTGTATGCAGGAAGAATGCCTGAACTGACTAAAACAGAAAGCAGCAATAAGAGCAGTATCTGGGAGGATTACTTGAAAGAGCATTCAGAAAGAGGGGTAAAAGAACAGTTTATCAAAGAACATGTCGGAGACCTTTCCGATGAACAGCTGGATCACATGATCGGTGCTTATTTTGGTGATGATGAGTCCCTGGATAACGAGGACTCTTGTAACGATGGATATCAAGATTCGGATGAATTCCCGGTTTCCCTGTACAGCTATACTTTTCAGGAAGAAATTGGCGGAAACGACTATGATTTTGTCCAGTATACAGCGGTTGTAAACCAGGGTTCCGGAAATGTCCAGGTACTTCTCCCAAAAGGGTGCAAATTTGTAACCGGGTATGGAAAACTGACCGACGGATACAGGGCATATGACAGTCTGGACGAAGCGGTACAAAAAGGGGAGGATATCTGTTTATCGGAAGGATTGTCCGAAAATCTTCCTGACAGCAATGTGATCTGCTGGGATGCCAAAGGTGATGGAACCTATACTTTTGCAGTGGAAAAGACAGGTGACGCAGAAGATGATGCAATCTGGCTGGTTGACGGATACGGATATACCGGTTCGGAAGACCTTACCGGGAAAGTAACAGAGCCGGATGAAGACCTGGATTCGGATATGTTAGTGGGAGGAGCATTGTCCGAGGAAAGCTATCATGGCACTTTGGACGGAGATCTGTTTTTCCTGCTGCGGAGAAAATAGGATGTATAGCGGATGTGGTACAGTAAGCAGGGCCTGGGATACAGGTCCTGCTTTTTCCATTGCAGGATCCCCGTACCACAGCACTATTAAAAAATATCCTGTATAATAAGAATAAGAAAACTGATAGCGAGGTGAGACATATGAGTAAATGGTTTTATAAGAATAAAAAAATAGATCGTGAGTTATCCAATAAATTAGGCATCCACCCTGCGATAATCAAGATCCTTGCTGACCGCGGAGTGGAAATGGAAGAAGATATCCGGGAATTTCTTGCAGCAGATCTGTCAAAGGTATCCGATGGCTCAGAACTGACGGATATGGAAAAGGGTGTCAGCATCATTCAGGATGCAATAGCAGCCGGAAAGCATATACGTATCATAGGCGATTACGATGTGGATGGCGTAACCAGTACCTACATCCTCTACAAGGGTCTGATCGGGCTTCATGCAAAATGTGACAAGTTCATCCCGCACCGTATTAAAGACGGTTACGGGCTTCATGAGAACGCCATCCGCAGAGCCAGGGAAGACGGAGTGGAAGTCATCCTGACCTGTGACAACGGGATTGCTGCTGCGGATGCAGTCAGTCTGGCCAAAGAATTTGGGATGACTGTGGTTGTGACGGATCACCATGAAGTCCCGTTTGTCCAGGAGCCGGATGGTAGAAGATATATCCTTCCTGCCGCGGATGCTGTGATCGACCCCAAACGTCCGGAAGACCATGTGTTTAAGGAAATCTGCGGAGCAGTGGTTGCATGGAAATTTATGGGACGCCTGTATAAGAGGTTTGGAATGGAAGATGAGTTCAGGAATTCGGACTTTTTGGAAATGGCATCACTGGGTACTGTTTGTGACGTCATGGATCTCCAGAAAGACAACCGGGCGATCGTGAAAGCAGGTATGAAAAAAATGCAGATAACCAACAATGTCGGGATGCAGGCACTGATGGAAGTTCTGGGACTGAAGGATAAGATACTGAAATCCTATGACTACGGGTTTAAGATCGGACCATGTATCAATGCAGAAGGACGTCTGGATACGGCTAACGAAGCATTTAATCTTTTGATGGAAACGGATCATAAAAAGGCTCTGGATAAGGCGGAAGAGATGCGTAAGCTGAACGTGGAGCGTCAGGACCTTACAAAGTCCGGAATGGAAGATGCTTTCCGTATCGTTGACACAGAAATGAAGAATGATAAAGTACTGGTCGTTTACATTCCGGGGATTCATGAGAGTATTGCCGGGATCATTGCCGGAAAAGTAAGGGAAAGATATAACAAGCCTGCAATTGTTTTGACCAATGGGGATGGGGACTTTTTGAAAGGTTCCGGACGTTCCATTGAAGCTTATTCAATGTTTGAAAAACTGTCAGAAGTCAGAGACCTGATGCTGGGATTTGGCGGACATCCGTTGGCTGCCGGTCTGTCCTTAAAAAAAGAAAACCTGGAAGAGTTCCGGAAACAGCTGAATGTGCGTTGCGGATTGACGGAAGCGGATTTTGTAGCAAAAGTCATGATTGATGTGGTTATGCCGGTAGATTATCTGACAGAAGGGTTTATCAGACAGCTGGATATCCTGGAGCCTTTTGGCAAAGGAAATGAAAAACCGGTATTTGCCCAGCAGAATGTCAGTGCAAGCCAGGCACAGATCATTGGAAAAAACAAAAATGTCCTGAAGATCGCCTTTAACAGTGCTGTATGCCGGAACGGGGTATGCTTCCATGACATTGAAGAAAAAGAGCGGATCTTGAATCAGGATGGTAAGCTCAATGATTTTAAGATGCTGTATTATCCGGATCTAAATGAGTGGCAGGGGACTGTCAGTATTCAGGCGAATGTGCTGGATATCTGTTAGTTGACTTTACTATTTTTCGGTACTATAATCGGACATATAAGGAGGATTCAGTTAATGAAAAAAAGAAGATTACTTCCCTGCCTGCTGTTTTTGCTGGCAGTCATACTGGTGATGCCGGCAACCATTCAGGCTGCATCTGCACCCGGAACGGTTAAGCTTAACAGCATTTCAGCTCCGGCTTACAACAAAATCAATGTCAAATGGAAAAAGACATCAGGCGCCACTCATTACATCGTTTACTATAAGAAAGAAGGAACGAAAAAGTGGACAAAAATCAAAACGCTTGACAATTCCAAGAGCAGCTATACGCATACTTCTTCAAAGAAGTATCCAATCGTTGTAGGTCAGAAATATACCTATACCGTGAAGGCATACAATACAAAGACCAAAAAAACAGGGTATTTCAATAAGAAAGGCCTTACAACCTACACTAAACCGGCAATGGTAAAAAATGTTAAGGCTTCATATAAGGATGGTATTGTAACCCTGACATGGAACAAGGCAGCAGGCGCTGACAAATATCTTGTATACCGTAAAGATAACGGTAAGTGGAAAATGCTGGCACTGAAAAATTCATTATCATATGAAGATGCAGCTTACAAAAAAGGTGAAGTCAATACCTATATGGTACGCGGTTATTACAGCGGTAAAAAAACGAAAGGAAGCTACGACAAGGACGGAGTTTCCGTCAAGGTTCCGGCTGATGCAGCAAAACCTACTGAGAAACCAGAGCCAACAGAAAAGCCGGTGATTCCAACTCCTACCGCAACACCGTCTCCGAAACCGACAAAGGCGCCGGAACCGACCGAGAAGCCGGTAACCCCGACTCCTACTGCTACCCCGACAGAGAAACCGGCAATACCTACACCAACCGCAACGCCGATTCCTACCGCTACTCCTACACCAGCAGCACCGACACCGACACCGGAGATGAGTGTTGAGGAAATGGCCTCCGAGGTTATCAGGCTGACAAATATTGAGAGAGTTAAAGATGGAGCAGCACCATTACAGTATCATGCAGGGCTCCAGAGAGCAGCGATGATCAGAGCTGAAGAGATTACAAGAAAATTCTCTCATACGAGACCAGACGGAACAACAGCAGAAACGGTAT
>OLPO01002525.1_pt1 | contig 11260 bp, 8 predicted proteins | sample 1672831 | NCBI WGS metagenome assembly OLPO01 (sample SAMEA3136728, study PRJEB25190) | human gut metagenome
AAACAAAAAATGAAATAAATAAAACAGCACTGATCATTTATTTGTCCTCCTTATCGTTCTTATTTCCAAAACAGACATCCAGGCAGTACTCAATAAAATGAAGAATCATACAGCCTGCTCCAATCGGTACAAAGGACCAGAAGATCCATTCCGGCCAGTTCAGTACGAAGGTTCTCTTTCCATTTTCAAGCTGGGTAATAACCTTATCCATACCATACTTAAAAAGAATCACTGAAAAAATAATGCTCAGTACCGTGATCAGGATCACTGACGGTTTTTTCAGTTTTTTCGGAAGACGGTCGGTAACCAGCGTCAGACTGACCAGACCTCCCTCACGGCAGGACAATGCCGCTGCCAGAAGTGTAATGAGTACAAAGACCGCTACAACCAGTTCTTCTGTAAAAGACCAGGAGCGGTGGATCACTTTACGGGAAAATACATTTCCCACAGTGAGCACAAGAATCAGCAGTGTTGAAACAACCAGTACACTTTTTTCTACTGCTGCCAGTGCATTCATGAGTTTTTTGTAGACTTTCATCTTCTCTTCCTCCCCTATGCTATGATAATGTTCCGGTTTCAGAAATTAATGCATAAAAAAAGTCCGCCCCATCAGGGACGGACATATCATTCCGCAACCACCCTGTTTCTCCATTGAAACAAGTACGATTCTGCAACGTACCGGCATACGCGTCTCCTGTAACGGGGAGCCTCCGTGAAAACCTACTGACTGATAAAACGTTCGGTCTTCCTTCTCAGGGATGATATTCAAAACAGTACGGTCACCGCATCACACCAGCCACGGCTCTCTGAAGACACATATTCTCTGCTTCTACTGATTCCCTTCATAGAATTTACTTCTGTGCTTTTATGTTTTACCTCTTTAAAGGAATGTAACTATTCTACAACTCATTTTCCTCATAGTCAAGAGTTTTTTTATGCAGATATTATGCACTTCTGAATCAGAATATAATAATATATCGAAACTGTCATCGGTGCTGGGTCCGGCTTCCAATCAAAGGAAGTACGGCACAGGATATTCCAAGTACAACAACACTTAAGATTCGATGTGTAAACATAATATGCATGTAGGTATGATTTTTTGCACCAAATGCCCATATGTATGGATATACGCATATTAACAGAAAAATAAGACTTACGGACCAGCGATTCCAGCAGCGTTTGCAGAAAATAAGAATAACAACACATAATACTGCAAACAGAAGACTGAGTTTATAAACAATATTGTTCTGGGTATATCCCCTCAGGCATTGAAATACATCATTGAATGAAATAGTTACATCACCTACCGTTGTACCGGAACGAACGCTGATAGCCTCCGAAGCATCTGTGAAATAATTATTTCCTGTGATGATTGTTGCCAGACACCATTTAGATGCCCACATACCAACATATCCAACAGCCCACATACCTGAGTAGAAAATCATATGCCACAGGTTTTTAAGGGGTGTGTTTTCCTGATCCAGAATAAAATAAAAGATCAGCGGAAATGCCAGTGCAACCACCGGGTAGGTAAGGAAGTCCACATAACTGGTCAGCATGCCTGTCAGCATGAAATAAATCCATATGTTGTCCTGAAACCATTTTTTATCATAACAGATCAGAAGTACGATCAATGCGATGGATGCTGTATGAAAAACAGTAGAATTCTGCAGTGATACAGATATGGTCATTGGGGTCATGTAAGTACATGCGAGCAGATAGGGAATAATGTATCCTCTCTTTTTGCGCCGGTACAAAAGAATACTGATCAGGACCATATAGATCAATATAACCAGACTGTTGATCTGCTGAATCTCTCCAAGATTAAAAAACAGAAGAAGCGGTCTTAAAACGACCAGATATCCATGCCAGTAGCGTTCATAGGTGAGTTTCTTCTGTTTTTTTGTTGGAATAATACCACAATTCTGGCAGGACTCCTGCTTGGTGGCTTTTTTCTGATAGATACGGTAGTTTTTGACTGCCTGGTCTACGGCAGGTTCATCACCGCTGTAGGCTGCGGTGAGAAGCATGATACAGTCAGTGAAATTATCAAGCATGGTCGTGGATCTGCCGGGAATAAGCTGCCAGTAATTTCCCTGTTGTACCAGGCTGTCTCCACTTTCTCTTACATGCAGTGCACGCCGGGTATCCCCCGGAAGAGAATAGACAGTACAAATAAGCCCAAAACCTAAAAGAACTGTCAGAAGAAATATTCCAATAGTCATACCAGTTTTTTTAAAGAAGTTTTTCATGTTTTATATTAAATTCCTTTCGTTATAGTAGATATCAATTCTTTTTCATTCAGACAAAAAATCTTATATCCTGGGATTTTTTCTGCAATACTGGAAGAATGCCTCTTCCTGCTCTGAACGAATCCCGTATTTTCTTCTCGCTATGTAAAACTTTGACTTCCAGCTGGATGTCTCAACCGGAATCGTTACGATATTATGCAAACGTACTATGTCCATATAAGGCAAAATCGTGATTCCAAATCCATTCTCCACAAGACCTGCAACAACCTCGATCTCTTCTGCTGAACACACAGGCCTGACTTCTATTCCCGATTCGGCAAAAACCTGCTCCTGCAGTTTTCTGAATCCGCTGGTCCTGGAAAACATCACCAGTGGATAACAGGAGACTTCTCTCAGGCTGACTGCCGCTCTTTTCTCCAGTGGATGACCTTTGGGCACCGCTGCCGCAACATAAGATTCGCGGATTGGATAATACTCCAGTTCATCTGACTTCAAAAGTTCTGAACAAAAACCTATATCATATTTACCATCAAGAAGTCCTTCCTCTATCTCAGGTGTCAGACGGTTATAAATTACAAATGGAAACGTCACTCTAAATTCTTTTAACATCTGTGGAATTGTCCTCGGTGCCAGCGGATACACACTCCCAATACGCACCGTTTTTTCTTCTGTTCGGAGCCCGGCCGCTCTCTCCTCCATTCTCAGATAAGCATCCAGAATCTCTTCCACATCCTTCATCAGTTCTTTTCCATAAAGACTCAGACTTACATTACGCCCTTCTTTCTGGAAAAGCGGAACTCCATATTCTTCTTCCAGTGTTTTGATCGCATGACTCAATCCCGGCTGTGAAATGTTCAGTGCTTTTGCAGCTTTTCCATAATGCTGGGTTTTAGCCAGCTCTGAAAAATATTTCAGATATTCAATATTCATATTTTCCTCTCATATGGGGGCAGTTACTTATTTTCTTATATCATAGCATAATTCATTTATATTTAGAATCATTTTATTCAGAATAATCATTTGTTTTTATCAATTTTCTTATATATAATAAGCACTGTTCACACAAAAATACCGGAGCAAAGCTCCGGCTGCCATAATACCCTTTCAGGAAAGAAGGATACAAAACATATGAATACCAAAAAATTTCACCTCTCTGGAGAAATCGCACTTCTGATCGTACTGCTGATCAATTCACTTGCTGTTGATCTGATGTCCAAAAGCGGGTTCGGAATTTCAACAATCTCCTCTGTTCCGCTTATCTTCAGTAAAGCTTTTCCAACACTTTCTTTTGGAACCTGGAACTATATTTTTCAGACTCTGCTTGTTGTCACCCTGATGGTTCTGAAGCGTTCCTTTTGCCCGGGGTACCTGTTTTCATTCGTAGTCGGAATTGGTTTTGGCGAAATGCTTGATGTACATAATCTGTGGATTCAAAAGCTGCCTGACACCCTGCCCCTGAATGCTCTGTATTTTTTAGCAGGATTTGTTATTATGTGTATCGGCATCTGCCTTGCAAACAACTGCATGCTTCCGATTATTCCTACAGATATTTTTCCACGTGATCTTTCGCAGATCCTGACAAAAAAATACAAAATAGTAAAAACCAGTTTTGATCTCTGCTGTCTGACAACAACAGTTCTCTTATCTCTCACGATACTTCACAGATTTTACGGTATCGGAATCGGAACTGTTTTCTGTGCATTCCTGACAGGAAAGGGAGTCTCCATCATCCAGAAGTTCATCAGCAAACATGTCGAATTTTATCTTGCAACGGCACATGTAAGAAGAAGCTTTACATTGCATCGCTATATTCACAGCGCACGGTAACCCTGTTCTGACTGTCCAGGGTACAGGTAAACAGACTGAGCGGCCATTCTCCGCTCGTCATATCATCCACACTCCAGGGCGTCAGTGCTTCTATCACAGCCACCTGATACACGAACCGGTTTCCGACTGCGTCTGTGAAAACTACTTCACTTCCCGTCGAAAGCGTCTTCAGTCGTCCGAAATGGGATTGATAATTATGTGCTGCGATCACCAGATCACCCTTATAGGCACTTCCTGTATACCGACACGGTGCAAGCCGCAGGGCCGGGTAACTCCATTCACTGATGACCGGCAGCTGCAGATCAAGCGACGGGATCTCCAGCGTTCCGATACATGCCGCACCACCAAGGCTGCTCAGTGTAAATTCCGGCATGTCCATGTCCGGATTCAGTATATAATCCGGCAGATCCTGACTGAGCAGCATATCTTTCTCTGTGTTCTCCGGCTCCCCTGAAGCATGTTTATTTTCTTCCAGATATTCTGCCAGGATTTCCTCCTGGCTTTGCTGAGCACGCTGACTGTCCCACAGATTATATGCCAGAAGCAAGACTGCCGCTGCAAAAAAGGCCAGTCCGACGCCAGTAATTATTTTCCCAATTCGATTTTTTCTCTTATCTCGCATTCCTTTTCTTCTTTTCATCTCCGGAATTTCTTAATACTCTGCCAATCACCAGACAGCTCACACCTGCAAGCAGAAGAAGCGGAAGCGGCCACCAGAGCTGTCCTGTCTGAGGAAGTTTCTGCCCCGGTTTTCCGGTATTATTTCCCCCGTTCTCCGTCTGTTCCGGATTCTTTGCTGTATTGGTCACCATTACAGTACTTCCCTGCTGCCGGATACTTACTGTATAACCGGACGGCACGTCTTTCTCTGATACACTCCAGCTTGCCTGCGAAGAAAGATTTTCCCAGGTATAAGCCCATCCGTTCTCCTTACTCAGAATCTGGCTATCTGCAACCGTTACCTTTCCATTCGCATCCTTCCTGAGCAGTTCAACTGTCACAGAAGTCGGACGTTTTTCTTTCTGATCCTTCTTCCATATCTTCAGGGCACGGAGCTTCGTCTGTGAATCCTCTGATTTTTCCTTATCATCATATTTTAGCTCTGGGGATATATGGTACGGGTCTTCCTCTCTGACATCCGGAAGTACGATCAACGAAGCATTCGGAATATAGACCATTGTCTTCCCCTTTTCCTGCACCTCAATTGTCTGTCCGGTTGCAAGATAAAGCCCTCTTGAAAGATTTTCAAAGTATGCAATTTTGTCATTTCCTGATTTCTTTACTATATCTGCTTTAATTCCGTCACGACCGATGTAGTCCTCAAGAACACGTGCTACACCTTTCCATCCATCCTGGTCTTTCTGATCCAGAGAAACCTGATAATTCTGAAATTTTCCTGTCAATGTGAAACTGTCTTCATAGTCTGCCACATGATACAGGGAAATCTCCATCCCTTCCGCCGGACAGATAAGCGAGATACTGCCTTTTGTCTCATCCGCTTTCTCTGCTGCCAGAACCGGCACCTTCGTCACCATCCCGGCAAGAGCAGCGACAAAAGCCAGCATAAATATTATATTTTTAACTCGTCTGCGACTGTTTTTCATCCTTCGATACTTCATCTTCTTCTCCCACTGCTGGTTCTACTTCTGTTTCGTATGGTTACCTTTTTGCTTTTCTTTCTTCTTTCTGGAACGCCGGATCGACACATCCACTGCAATAAAGCTAATAACAAGCAGAGGAATTGCGATACCTGTTGCAACAACCACTGTGTTCATCTTTGCGGCATCCGAAGTAATCCTGGAATCATCACCTGCACGATTCGCGATTCTCTGTCCACGCACCAGCAATCTCTGTGTATTGATTCCATATGGTGTACAGGTAAGAAGGGTACACAGATCCTTATCCTCTTCAATCTCAAGTGGCCCATAATCTCCCGGCTCCACAATACGAATCTGGTCAATCTCATATGTAAAAACCTGATCGTAAATATGAAGGAGAAAAACATCTCCCTTCTGCAGCTTGTCAAGATCCGTAAAGAGTTTCGCACTCGGAAGTCCTCTGTGACCGGAAAGAACACAGTGTGTTCCGGTACCGCCTACCGGTAAGCTGGAACCTTCCAGATGACCAATGCCTACCTGCAGAACGGAATCATCCACTGTGTGATAGAGGGCAAGCTTACATTTGATTTCAGGTATGGTGATATAACCCATCATTCCTGTTCCGTCTGCATTCAAAAGACTTTTATACAAAGCATCCTGCTCCTCTGACGGAGTAAAACGCCCTGCATCTGAAACCAACGTCTGATTATATTGTGCTGCCTGCTCCAGAGCCTGCTTCTTCTCCTGTACTCCCATCTTTTCAATACGATCCGAGTACTCCGCAACCGCCTGCGTCTGATGCTTCGAATTCCAGAAATTACTTACTGTCGGGTACAGCAGCAAGGACAGACCTGTAAGAAAGATAATTGCTGTAATAATTGTCGAAATATGCTTTCTCATGTTACAATCCTCTCCTTGCTGCTGTACAGGAAATGAAAATATTCCCTGTACAGCAAAATTATGTTGCTCTTTGTAATAATCTGATTCTTTTATAAAATGATTATCTCATTCTTTTCTTTGTGATCAGTACTACACTAGATCCAAGTACAAGAATTGCACCCAGGATATAGATCAGGGTTGTTCCGCTTCCACCTGTGGATGGGAGGATGGAACCAGTCTTGTTCTCGACTTTAACTTCATTTACAGATGGTGTCTGGTCGTTAACAGTAATAGTTCTATCTTCGCCAATGACTACTTTTATTGGAGCAGACAGTTTGTTATAACCGTCTGGCTGCTTTGTCTCTGTAAGGTAGTATGTATCAGCATCAAGACCTTTGATTGTGAATTTACCGGAATCTGGAGTGGTTACTTCTGTCACTGTGTCTGTATCACCAGTCTTTGCTACACGGTAGATATCTTCTGGTGCATTCTTTTCTGAAGTCTTTACCAGATTAATTGGTTCTGATCCATCACGATTTTTACTTAATGTGAAGGTTGCACCTGCAAGTGCTGTTTCTTTACTATCTTTTGTTGTGTATTTGAATACTGGTAATTCAAAGGTTTTTGTTATTGTTGTATCATGAGTTGTTTCACTGTTTTCTCCATACTTCAGCCATGTTTCATTCATATATTCCTGTTTAGGCACTGCATTATCATCCAGAGTTGCAAAGTAGGTAACGATGATCTGATCGTTGGCTTTAAGTGTGTTACAGAATGCCTGAGCAAAAGCAATTTCAAATGTACAGTCATCGGTGATAGTAGCAGGTGAATCTGTAGATTTTTTTAGTGTATAATTTGCTGCATCAACAATTGTTCCATTTTTCGTCACAGTTACATTACCGCCAAATGTTAATCCTGCATTCATCTTATCGTGCAGTACATAGTTCTGTGCACCTAGCTGTGCTGTGATTGTAGTCTGGAAGTTTACAATCTGTCCGATGTCAGCTGTGTTGTTTTTACCCCAAGCGCTTGTAGAGTCTTCCTGAACTTTCTTTTCTACTGAAGGAACTCCATTCTTTTCGGCAATTGTTACTTCATTATTTGTTGTAGTAAGACCACAAAGCGCACCAACGCTGGATTCCACAAGATAATAACCAAGATCAAGATTGTCAAATGTTACAGTGCTGCTTCCTTCTTCAACTGGTTTGGAGCCATTATTACTTATATTATTTGAAGTATTATGAGCATATGCCAATGCTTTCTGTGCAAAATCACCAACATTAGCTCCATCTTTCCATGTCACATAACCATTAGCATCAGTAGTCACATAGTGATCGTTTATATCCCCACTCTCAATAAAAGATTTCCACTCAGTTGTCGCTGCTTTATAGGCATAGCTTTCTGCAGTTGCATTATAACTCTCTAACTCTAAAATTCTATAGATTTTATAAGTCTGTCCTGCTGTTACATTCTCAATCGTAATTTTTCCCTTTGTAGCAGCAGATGTACCACTTGCCGTTCCCTCTGCACTTACCACACTTGCCATTCCCAGTACCATCATAATGGAGAGCATTATTGCGGCGATTTTCTTGATCAGTTTCATTTTCTTCCTCCTTGTTTTTGCGTTACTGCTCCTCGGAAAAAACCAACTTTTCCAAAGGGTACAGTACCCCTTTTTTTATTACCTGTTATTACAGGTTTGTTTCTTTATGTTAATCAGTACCAGCAGTCCTGCGAAGAGTATTAATATCGTGCCTGCCAGCCTGTAAATAAGGGATCCATAACTGCCTGTAGAAGGCAGTTCTTTCACACGGCTCTGGTTTGTAACTGTCACCGTGTCTCCACTGACTGCGCTGTTTCCCCCTGTTGCCGTACCTCCAGTCTGTGGTTTCTCATACGATGTAAAATATTCCATTTTGTTCACAGTCGCAGCTGTGGCGGAATCTTTAATCGGATTTCCGTTATCATCAAGTTCAAAAACATAATATGTCTTTGTCTGATTCTGATTATCTGTCAGATCAAGATTCGTGAATTTTGCTGTCTTGGAGCCTGTCTCTGCTGCGTCATATGTAATAGTGACCATCTGAAGCGGTGTTGTGGTTGATGTAGTTCCGTCTGGATTTGCCGTGTTTGTTCCATCTGCATTCTCATACAGTCCAAACTTATACGTTCCACTCACCGGATTCGCATCATGACCACCTGGATCCTTGAACTTCTTCTCCACCGTAATCTCACCTTTGTGGTTGAGAACAGTCAGTTCATAGGTTGCCTGATATTGTATATTGATCAATGGCTTCCCGGTTTTCAAATCTTTCAGCTCCATCCATTGTTTCACGTTTACCGGATAATCTGACTGACCATCTTCTATTCTCGGAACCATAATATAAATTGGTTCACTGTCAGCCACATATCCAGCTGGAGCCTTTATCTCTGTCACTTTATAGATGGTGTTATAATCCATTGCATGGTTTTGACCTGATCCTTCTCCAAAGAGAATTTCCCCTTTATCATTTGTCGTTCCTGTCCACACCTTAGCAGTAGCTGGGTCGACTTTAATTTGATCATTCTCCACTTTGCATGGAACCATCTCAAATTCAGCTCCCTGCAATGTAGCAGACAGATTGTTCTGATCCTTCTTGATGATCTTCAGTTTAATATTATTTCCAGTTGTTACTGTTCCACCTGCAGCATATGAATAACTATTCTCTTCCACCTTGGTTCCACTGGACGGAGAATAATGCTCCCAGTATGCTTCATTTGAGAAGCCTACTGCCTGTCTCGGTGGGGCATTTACTGTTGTGGTGTAGGTGATTGTAACCGGCACATTACGAGGAATCACTATTTTCAGCGTATTATCCGCATCAAGCGAAGCTGTATAATCCGTGACAAGAGCACCTGTCTTTGAATTAATTACTTTAATCGTTTCCGTATCCAGAATCAGCGTAGAACTCAGTTTGTCAATCAATGTAAGTGTCGTGCCATCTTTTGTTGAAAGTGCCTCTCCGAATTGATTTGCCTCAATTGTGAAATTTATTTTCTCACTTTTCGGACTTGTTGGCGTATATGTTTTTTTAAGCTTCTTCGGTGTTATAGTTGCCGGACTACTTGCTGTGCTGATATTCTGTCCATCTGCTGTCTGGAGCGTAACCTGATTTGTAAATGTCTTTGTTTCTCCTCCAAGCAGCACATCAGAATCTGTCACCCTGCATACAACCTGAACGTCAACAGAATAATCGTCTCTCAATTTCCCTGCTGTAAAATCACCCAGTTTGATTAAAGCCTGATTGTCCTTGACATAATAGGTTGTTGTCTTAGATCGTCCTCCATTATCCGTTGCAGCTGAAATTGTTTTTTTTCTCCAACCAGATGTCTCCAGGACTGAATCCTCTTTTGAGTTAATTTTATCAAAGTTCTGGCCTCCAACCCATTTAATTCGAATATAGGCCAGTTCCATACCATCTGGTATCGTCTCCAACACCCGATAGGTTCCTGACAGTTCCCCTGCATAGTTCACCTTAAATGCCCAGGCCGCATACTGTCCTGCACCCGGCAGTTTATTTGTGACGATTGTACCGCTATTACCCTGATCTGCACCGTCGTTCTTGCTGGTTACTGTTGTTCCATCATAGGTAAATGTCTGCCCAAGCTCCTTCAGGATATCTGCACCTTTATAAAGAGTCTTATTTGCATTATTCTTTTGAACCCAGTCTGTACCATTCTCACAGGTATCTATACTATTTCCAAATTTAAAAGCATCTCTGTATGCTGCCGGTAATTCTCTGGGTTCTGTCCTTATAATAAAATAAAGTTTATTATTTTCAAGAGTGATCCGCTCCTTTGCCTGTACGGTCAGTTCACTGTAATTATCAGTACCTGTGAAGCCTTTACCGTTAGTCCGTACCGACGTAAACTTATCAGCTACATCTTTAAGTCCTCCAGTATTCTGAAGTTCCTCCAGACTGCTGTATCCAATAATTGTCTTATCACCTGGCAATTTTCCCATATAAATTCCTGCCAGTGAATCTGAATGCAGATAAGAATCTGTCAGACCTGAATCCTTTGATATGGCATCCCGGAAATATGTATCCTGCATAATTGCCGTTCCTGATACTTCGATCACCCAGTAGAGTTTTCCATTTTGCCAGGTTGTCGCGTCTGTTTTTGGTTCCTCATAATACCAGGATTCTTTTTTGACATTCATTTTGAATGAACCAGAGACGGTTATCTCTTTTTGGGAATATATCTTGCTGATATCAAATTCCACACCATCTTTCACTGCTTTTCCTGACAGTGAAAATTTATTATTTACCTTAGCACTACTGAAATTAGCGTTTGCCGGCATTGCATAGTAGGTAAATTTATATGCATAATTTACATTTTCCCAGCCAAGATCTGATGGTTTCAGTTTAAACGAACTTAAACCGGCAATCTTCACCCATTTTGTTTCTTCTACGTCATATGGGTTCGTACCTGCATTGTACTTACAGGCTTCTACTTTTGCATATCCGATATATTTCATCTTATCACTGGGAGTAAGCTCATCTTTCATTAACACATTTGTCGCATTCCACTCACCCAGTGTCTGGTTGACATCTACGATATATGGGTAGCTTCCGGCAGGGACGGTAAAAGAATTTTCTGTTGAAGATTCTGACTGAAGAGTTCCAGATGTTAGATCATATCTATCACCTGTTCCCATTTCAA
>OLPO01002527.1_pt1 | contig 11254 bp, 10 predicted proteins | sample 1672831 | NCBI WGS metagenome assembly OLPO01 (sample SAMEA3136728, study PRJEB25190) | human gut metagenome
TCTGCTACGGCAGCCAGCTGATGATGCACATGCTGGGCGGCAAGGTCTGCAAGGCACCCGAGCGCGAGTACGGCAAGACGCTGGTCGACTTGGACACCGCCAGCCCGCTGTTTGACACGCTGCCCGCGCAGAATGTCTGCTGGATGAGCCATAACGACTACATCGAGCAGGCCGCCCCCGGCTTTGAGATCGTGGCCCACACGCCCAACTGTCCGGTGGCTGCCGCGCAGGATAAGGCACGCGGCCTCTACGCCGTGCAGTTCCACCCCGAAGTCCTGCACACTGAGAACGGCACGAAAATTCTGCATAACTTCGTCTATAATGTCTGCCGCTGCGCCGGTGACTGGAAGATGGACTCCTTCGTGGAAAACTCCGTCAAGGCCCTGCGCGAAAAGATCGGCGACGGCAAGGTGCTCTGCGCCCTGTCCGGCGGTGTGGATTCCAGCGTCTGCGCGGCCATGCTGGCCAAGGCCATCGGCAAGCAGCTGACCTGCGTGTTCGTGGACCACGGTCTGTTGCGCAAGAATGAGCGCGAGCAGGTCTGCGAGGTCTTTGGCGAGGGCGGCCAGTTCGACATAAACTTTGTCTGCGTCGACGCCCGTGACCGCTTCTACAAGAAGCTGGCCGGTCAGGATGCCCCCGAGCGCAAGCGCAAGATCATCGGCGAGGAGTTCATCCGCGTCTTTGAGGATGAGGCTAAAAAGATCGGTGCTGTGGACTTTTTGGCACAGGGCACGATTTACCCCGACGTGGTCGAGTCCGGCCTCGGCGGCGAATCTGCCACGATCAAGAGCCACCACAACGTCGGCGGTCTGCCCGACTACGTTGACTTTAAGGAAATCGTCGAGCCGCTGCGCGACCTGTTCAAGGACGAGGTCCGTCAGGCTGGCCGTGAGCTTGGCCTGCCCGAATATCTGGTGGCACGCCAGCCGTTCCCCGGCCCGGGCCTAGCCATCCGCATCATCGGCGATGTGACCCCCGAGAAGGTCGCCATCGTGCAGGATGCCGACGCCATCTGGCGTGAGGAGATCGACAAGCTGCCCATGGCCCAGCGCCCGAGCCAGTACTTTGCCGCGCTGACCAACATGCGCAGTGTCGGCGTCATGGGCGACGAGCGCACCTACGACTACGCCATCGCTCTGCGCGCCGTCACCACGACGGATTTCATGACCGCCGAGGTCACGATCCTGCCGACGGAGACCATCACCACCGCCGCCAACCGCATCGTGAACGAGGTCAAGAACATCAACCGCGTCATGTTCGACTACACCACAAAACCGCCAGCAACGATTGAGTTTGAATAATCGCGAAAGCTAAATAGAGCCCGTATATTGAACGTTCTATCGTTCAATATACAGGCTCTTTCTTTTTGCTGACTCCGTTTTGACTCCCGTTAGTTAGTGGTTGGTAGAAAAAATACCTTTTAGGAGTTGAGCAATAGGGGAATCTTCAGATGTTTTTTTGTTGGCAGTCGTACCTTTGGAATCCGGCTCGTTTGAACTTCGGAAATCGTTGGGAAGCCATACGAAAGCAGGATTGACTTGAGCTTCAATCTCTACTTTATCAACAGTGTCGGCAAGTATCCTAAGCCCTTCTTTTACATCATCTGGGTAGGGTTCGGTATACGAGTTTATTGCATTGTTATAAATGTTTGTTGCTGCTTCCCAGGCGATAAGATTATGAGTCACCCTCTCTGGAAGCTGGATTTCCAATTGATCGCCGGTAGCATTTACAGTTGTTGAGCGGTTCTTAATAAATATGGTGAGATACTGCGCGATTTTGGGGCTAATTCTAATTCGAAAGGTGTCTTCTAGGTACAATTTGTTTTGTGAATCTCGTGTTCCTGTGAACGAAACCAAACCCTTCTTTTGCAATTGCATGATAAAGCCTACAAAATCGCCCTGCTCTTTGATATCTAGATTAGCGCAATCCAAACCGGCGATTGCCGTATAACTAACACACAAAACATCAGCAATACGGCGAATCTGCTCAGGCTGGGGAATTGTCTTATTTGTTTCGTATTTACGGATAGATACGGGGTGGATGCCGGTGCGTTCAGCTAATTGGGATTGTGTCATAAGTAGGCGCGTCCTGCAGTATCGTATACGGTCACCGATTGTCATATTTGTTCCCCCTTGCGATGATTATATTATTATAGCATATCTAAAAAAACAAATCCAGAAAAATATAAATACCCTATTGACAGTAGCTCGCTAGCTACATATAATAAAAATGTAGCTAGCGAGCTACATATATTATATATAAAAAAGGAGCAATTACTATGGCAAAAGAGAACAGATTTTATCTTACGGCAAGCGAACTTTCTGACCTTATGGGTATTTCCATCGGTCACGCCTACAAGCTGATCCGCGACATGAATGCGGAACTTGCGAAAGAAGGCTACATTGTGGTCGCTGGCAAAGTGCCGAAGCGCTATGTGGAAAAGCGTTGCTATGGCTTCACGCTGCAGTGAGGTGGGGCTGTGATTGCAAGGAAAAATCCATCGACAGGGAAGTGGGATGCCCAATACAGCTACACAGATTGGCAGGGAAAACGCAAAAAGACAACGAAGCGGGGATTCCGTACCAAGCGTGAAGCAGTGGAATGGTACGACCACTTCAGGGCAACGCAAGATGCCGACTTCAATATGGTCTTTAAGGACTTTATCGAAATCTATATGGAAGATCAAAGCCACCGCCTACGGCAGCATACAATGATGAACAAGCGTTTCCTCTTTGATAAGCATATCATACCGTACTTTGGAAACAAAAAGGTCAATGCCATCAAAGCACCGGATATAAGGGCTTGGCAAAATAAGCTGATGACAACAGGCTTGAAGCCAACCTACTTAAAAACCATCAATAACCAGCTAAACGCTGTCTTCAATTATGCAATGAAATATTATAACCTAAAAGAAAATCCCTGCCGAAAAGCAGGGAGCATGGGCAAGAATAAGGCTGATGAGATGCACATCTGGACGCGGGAAGAGTTCACGCAGTTTCTGAATGCCATCATCGACAAAAAGCCCTCTTACATTGCATTTGAAGTACTGTTCTGGACGGGGCTGCGGCTTGGTGAACTGCTGGCCATGACACCTGCTGATATTGATTTTGATAAGCGTACACTTCGCGTCAATAAATCGTATCAGCGGTTGAAAGGCGAAGATGTTGTAACGCCGCCTAAAACACCGAAAAGTATTCGAACAATTTCGATTCCGAAATTTCTTGCAGCGGATTTGATGGACTATATCAACAGCAACTATGGCATGGAAGATTCGGACAGGCTTTTCCCTTATACGAAATACTTTTTTGAACATGAACTGAAGCGCGGCATCAAGCTGACCGGGCTGCACAAAATCCGCGTACATGATACCCGGCACAGCCACGCCGCCCATCTGATTCACATGGGTGCAAGCCCCTTGCAGATTCGCGATAGGCTCGGTCACGAGGACATTAAGACAACGCTGAACACCTACGGGCATCTTTATCCCAACACGGACCAGAAGATGGCTGAACAGCTTGAAAGCGAATACAGGGAGGAAATGCGGTGAGTGGATTAGACAAGAATCGTCAGCGCAACTGCACAGTTTGCTTCCGGGCAACGCCACAAGAAGTACAAATGCTGGAAGCGCGGGTCAAGGCAAGTGGAATGCCAAAAGGCAAATATATTCTTGAATCGGTGCTGCATCAAAAAATCAGTATTGCCGTGGGAAAATACCAGAGCGACCGCATGAGCCTTGAATTACAAAAACTGCGCATGGCGCTGGAAAGCACAGATGGCGCGGAACAGCAAGAAGTTCTGACGAAATGTAAGAGCTTGTTGGAGCAGCTGATTGAAATCAGCAGGAAACCTGCCGACACAGAATTGGAAATGGAACGATAATGGCTATAAGAAGAAAAAAGAGCCCTTGCATCTGCAAATGCAAGAACTCTAAGCTGTGGTAAAAGGGCGAACCCTAACCAACGCTATTTTACCACAGCCCACTTCTTCTTACAATAGAAAGATTGGTGAAATGAGTAAGAATACCGATGTAAAGCTGATTTCAATGGATACAATTCCTATTGAAGAAGTGACATGGCTGCTAAAGCCGTTCATACCTTATGGAAAAATCACAATTATCCAAGGCGACCCCGGCGAGGGTAAAACCACGCTGGTACTGCAAATCATCGCAGCACTGACTACCGGCAGACCGATTTGGGATGGCTTGCCGGAGACGGAACGGATCCATGTGATTTACCAGACTGCAGAGGACGGCTTGTCCGATACGATTAAACCGCGCCTTGTGGCCGCCGGTGCAGACTGCGCAAAGGTGCTTGTGATTGACGACTCCGAAAAGGCACTGACACTCGACGACGACCGATTGGAACAAGCGTTAGAGCAAACCGGCGCACGGCTTGTGGTGCTTGACCCGATCCAAGGCTATATAGGCTCCGGCGTAGATATGCATCGAGCTAACGAAATCAGACCGCTGATGCACCGACTCGCAAAGCTGGCCGAAAAGTATAGCTGCGCTGTCATCTTGATTGGACACATGAATAAGAACAGCGGCGACAAGTCCAGCTATCGGGGACTTGGCTCTATTGATTTTCAGGCGGCGGCAAGAAGCGTACTGGTAGTTGGGCGTATCAAAGATGATCCTACGCTACGAGTCGTATGCCCAACGAAAAGTTCTTTGGCACCGGAGGGTAAGGCAGTTGCCTTTCGCCTTGATCCTGAACAGGGCTTTCAGTGGGAGGGGCAGTATGATATCAGCGCCGACGAACTTCTCTCCGGCAGCAGCCGGGGACATAAGATGCGGGCGGCGCAGGATTTTCTAAAAGAAATCTTGGCAAATGGTGTAGTACCGCAAACCGAGATAGAAACTGCTGCCGAGCACGCGGGGATAAAGCCGAAAACATTGCGCAATGCGCGCTATGAGCTAGGTGTTGTTTCCAGCAAGGTCGGCAGACAATGGGTGTGGGCGCTGCCCGAAGAATAATTCAAGAAGGCAAGATGCCCTATTCCTTAGGAAATGGTCATCTTGCCTTCTTGAAAATGAAAGTGTTTTTTTCCAACAGGTAGCCCCGCAGGGCGCAAAGGCGCTTTTGATACGAAGTGTCAAAAGTGCTTTTGCGTTACTCTTGGCAAGAGTAACAGAACCGTGCCGGCTTGCGCCGGAGATAAGGAGTGGATTTGAAAAGGACAATCAGTGCAATGGTGGGAAAAGGCTCCCTCAATCATAACAGCCGTGAATTTTACGCATCCAACGTAGACCCCAACCGCAGCCATCTGAATATAGAGTTTTGCCGCGAGGATATACGAAACGTCTACCATGAACTGTTCGATGAAGCACAGGAAAGATTCAATGCTAAACAGACCCGAAATGACCGTAGGATTGAGGATTACTACGAGAAAATCTGTTCCTCAAAACAGGAAAAGCCTTTCTATGAAATTGTCTTACAGATTGGAAATAAGGACGATACAGGCATCTATACGGAGCTGGCAGAAACGGCTAAACAGTGTTTGATTCAATATGCGAACGGATTTCAAGCGCGTAACCCAACGCTCCGTGTGTTTTGGAGCCATCTGCACATGGACGAGGCAACACCCCATGTACATATAGATTTTGTGCCTTATATCACAGGCAGCAAACGCAGCATGGATACGCGCGTGTCACTCAAGCAGGCGCTTGCACAGCTTGGTTTCAAGGGCGGTACACGCAGTGCTACCGAGTGGAATCAGTGGGCGCAGAGTGAAAAACAAGTGCTGGCAGAGATTATGTTGGAGCACGGTATTGAGTGGGAGCAGCTTGGAACGCACGAGGAACATCTATCCGTTCTGGACTATAAAAAGCAGGAGCGCGCTAAAGAGGTTCGAGCCTTGGACACTACCATTGCGGAAAAGCAAACGCAGGTAGACGAAATCGAGCAGACGCTGCAATCGGTGCAAAAACAGGTCATTGACATTGACAAAATCGAGAATATCAGCGTGAAAAAGGCATTACTAAGCGACAAGGTAACACTGCCCCGCAACGACTTTGATAATCTGCTGAACGCTGCCAAGCAGTATGTTGTCTACCGCCGTCAAGATGACCGTTTACAAGGGCTTCTGGACGCTGCAAATGCTAAAATCATGCAGTTGGAAAGCGTTGTTGGCGAACTGAAGCGAAAAGTTTCCGGGTTGGTAGACGAACTTAGCAATATTGAATTTTGGCATAAGCGAGAACTGGACGAAGTTAAATCCGAGAGCAGGGAAGTGCGCCGTGAAAATCTTATGCTGAAGCGTGAGCAAAAAGGCTTGATGAGCCTTTTACGGCGACACGGTATCGACCCTGTAAAAGAACAAACTTGTGAACAAGAACGTGACGAAAGATAAGGAGTGCAATATGACTTATAACGATTTAGGCCGCTGGGCAAATATGCGCCTTGCATTTATCAAGCAGCACCGCCTGCAACTATACCAAAGTCTGCTGAAGGAAAACAGGTTACACAGCTACCTAGTAGAATTTGACAGCCAAGTGCGCGATACTCTGATTTTGACCGAGGAAGAGATGCGTCAAACCGAGGGCATCACCGAAGAACTGAAACGGCAGGATCAACTTGAATGGGTGTGCCGTATGAACAATATCCGCAGCCGCGCCGAAGAAATTGTAACAGCAGAATTGATTTACGAGTAAAAGACTAGCAGGAGAGAGATAAAACGGACTTTCTCCTGCTGTTTTTGTGATTCGGCATTGCGAATTTGCGCTGAATAGTATATGATAAAATATAGAGTATTTTTGTGGAGGAAATAGAAATGGTAGACACCAAAAAAGAGCAGGAACGCGAAGAACTGCACCGTGCAATCTGGGCGATTGCGGATGATCTGCGCGGCGCAGTGGACGGATGGGATTTCAAGAGCTACGTTCTCGGTACGATGTTCTACCGTTATATTTCGGAGAACATTGCCAGCTATATCAATCAGGGCGAAATTGATGCAGGCAACCCGGATTTCCGCTATGAAGATATGTCTGATGCAGAGGCAGAGCAGGCACGGGAAGGGCTGGTACAGGAAAAAGGGTTCTTCATCCTACCCAGTGAGTTGTTCTGCAATGTACGGGCAAAAGCGGCCGGCGATGAAAACCTCAACGAAACGCTGGAAACAGTCTTCCGACACATTGAGGAATCCGCAAAGGGCAGCTCATCCGAGGGGCAGTTTGCAGGGCTGTTTGATGATTATGATGTCAACAGCAATAAGCTGGGGGCGACTGTTGCCAAACGCAATGAGAAGCTTGTGAAACTGCTGAATGGCGTAGCAGATATGAACCTTGGCGATGTGAAAGAGCATGACATTGATGCCTTTGGCGATGCCTATGAATACCTGATGACCATGTACGCTAGCAATGCGGGCAAGTCCGGTGGCGAGTTCTTTACGCCTGCCGATGTTTCGGAGCTGCTGACCCGGCTTGGTACGGTAGGCAAAAAGGAAATCAACAAGGTCTATGACCCGGCCTGCGGCTCTGGTTCGCTGCTGCTGAAGGCAGAAAAGGTGCTGGGACGGGATGCCGTGCGCAATGGCTTTTTTGGACAAGAAATCAACATCACAACGTACAACCTGTGCCGCATCAATATGTTCCTGCACGACATTGAATTTGACAAATTCGACATTGCCTGTGAGGACACGCTGACAAATCCGCAGCACTGGGATGATGAACCCTTTGAGCTGATCGTATCGAATCCGCCGTACTCCATCAAGTGGGCCGGTGACGAGAATCCGCTGCTCATCAATGACCCTCGCTTTGCTCCGGCTGGTGTGCTGGCTCCGAAGAGCAAGGCAGACTTGGCCTTTATTATGCATTCGCTGGCATGGCTGGCTTCCAACGGTACGGCGGCAATCGTCTGTTTTCCCGGCATCATGTACCGTGGCGGCGCAGAGCAGAAGATCCGCAAATATCTGGTGGACAACAACTTCATTGACTGCATCATCCAGTTGCCGAGCAACCTGTTCTTTGGTACCAGTATTGCCACCTGCATCATGGTGCTGAAAAAGGGTAAAACAGACAATAAAGTGCTGTTCATTGATGCTTCTTCCGAGTGCGTCAAGGTGACGAACAACAACAAACTCACCCCGGAGAACATTAACAAAATAGTGGACACCTTTGCACAGCGGGCAGAAGAAGCACACTTCTCCCATCTGGCGGAGTATTCCGAGGTGCAGGAAAATGACTATAACCTGTCGGTTTCTACTTATGTGGAGGCTAAGGACACCCGTGAAAAAATCGACATTGTAAAGCTGAACGCTGAAATTGCACAAATCGTAGCACGAGAAAACGAACTGCGGGCCGCCATTGACCAGATCGTGGCAGAAATCGAGGGCTGAGATGGAAAGCAAGAAGAAAGATTCTGCATTGGTACGTTCTTCTGCGGCGGAATACCTGACCTTTGTTGCCTCTACGGGCGAGGACAAGGACAGCATTGAGATGCGCTACGAGGATGAAAACATCTGGCTGACGCAAAAGATGATGGCGACCCTTTACGATGTGGACGTGCGCACCATCAACGAGCATATCAAAAAGATTTACGCCGATCATGAACAGGAAGAAGAGGCAACTATCCGGAAATTCCGGATAGTTCAAAATGAGGGCGATCGACAGGTCGCTCGCAGCGTGAACCACTATAATCTGCAAATGATTATCGCAGTCGGTTTCAAGGTGAATAACCAACGGGCGGTGCGGTTCCGTGTCTGGGCAAATCAGATCGTGGAGCAGTACACCATCAAGGGATGGGCCATGGATGAGGAGCGCCTGAAAAACGGCGGCACAGTCCTGACCAAGAAATACTTTGAAGAACAGCTGGAGCGTATCCGGGAAATCCGAATTTCGGAGCGCAACTTCTACCAGAAACTCACTGACATTTACGCTACTTCGCTGGATTATGACCGCAATGCGCTGACCACAAAAGAGTTCTTTGCGAAGGTACAGAACAAGATGCACTATGCCGTGCATCGCCATACGGCGGCAGAACTGATCTATGAGCGTGCCGATGCCGAAAAGCCGCACATGGGGCTTCACACATGGAAGGATGCTCCCAACGGCAAAATTAAAAAGAGCGATGTTTCGGTGGCGAAAAACTATCTGACCGAAGATGAAATGAAGTCCATGGAGCTGATCGTTTCGGCATACCTTGACCTTGCCGAGAACCGTGCCCGCCGTCATATCCCTATGACCATGGAGGACTGGGCCAAGCGGCTGGACATCTATTTGCAGGCAGATGATCTGGAAGTGCTGAAGGATGTAGGTAAAATCTCGGCACAGCTTGCAAAGATGCACGCCGAAACGGAGTTTGAAAAGTACCGTGTAGTGCAGGATCGGTTGTACCAGAGCGATTTTGACAGGTATTTGGAAGAAAGTGAGGGTTAATTTATAATGAAATGTAATGTGGGACAGCGATATAATAAATTTCCCTCAGATAATGAAATCTGCAACAGCATTAGAAACATCGCCCATGAAAATGGACTAAGCAAAGACGCGGCAGATGTGATTTGCAAGGTTTATAGATATATGATGGACAAAAAGCTGGCAGGTGGATGTCATGCAATTTCGTCCGTTCTATACGTTGTGCTGAAAGAAGTAGGAGAAGAACCAGAACTTTGCATTGGAGAATGCCAAAAGCGTGGACTGCCACCGTTTGACCACTCATGGGTTACGTTAAATGGTAAAATAGTAGACTTAGCGATTTGTCTTCCACTTAACATGAGAAAAGGGGAGTGTGGCGGACCTGTTGTTTTAGGAGTAGATGTAATTAGTAGGGGGAAACCATCAATAGATTATGGAATTACAACAGGACTACTGTTTGATTGGAATACAAGCACTGTCATAAAAGTTCCATTCAATGAATATATGTCAGAGTTCCCAGATGAAAAAGATGGCTTATGGACAGTAATCGAGAATGCGCTTCCAAGTTCACGGAATTTTGATATTGCCGCAATGAAAGAAAAATATAAAGACGTGAAGCGTGTCGTTGTGAGGTAAAGGATGAGTAAACTGGATGAACTGATTCGCGAGCTTTGCCCGGATGGTGTACAGGTGTTTCGCTTGGAAGAAATAGCGCATTACGCAAAGGCCAGAATAGATTGCAAAACCATAAATGAAGATAACTATGTTGGTGTGGAAAATCTTCTTCAGAATAAAGCCGGAAAAACGAAAGCAACATCAGTTCCAACAACGGGAATGGTGATTGCATATCAGAAAAATGATATTTTGATTGGTAATATCCGGCCATATCTCCGTAAAGTTTGGCTTGCAGACTGTAAGGGCGGCACAAATGGAGATGTGTTGACCGTTCAAATTGAAGATACAGAAAAAGTACTTCCGCAATTTTTGTATTATGTGTTGTCATCTGAGAAGTTCTTTTTATATGACATCCAGAACTCAAAAGGTGCCAAAATGCCAAGAGGAAGCAAAGACGCGGTAATGAAGTTTGAGGTTCCACTTCCGCATCTCGACGTTCAGCGTGAAATTGTCCGTATGTTGGATAGCTATACTGAAAGTGTTGCAGAATTGCAGAGGCAACTTACAGCAGAACTTACAGCCAGAAAGACACAATACAGCTATTATAGAGATAAACTATTGACTTTTGAAAGTAGGATACAACTGTTACCGCTGAAGGATATTGCAAAATTCTCTTATGGCTATACAGATAAAGCGCAGGAGCATGGAGATACCCGATTCTTGCGCATCACAGATATCGCTGAAGATGGTACGATGAAGCCAGAGGGAGCCAAGTACATACTCCTAAATGATGAGAGCAAAAAGTACCTTGTAAAAAAGGGTGATTTGCTTCTTGCACGAACAGGCGCAACCTATGGAAAAACACTCTATGTTCCAGATAATAGCCCGGCTGTATATGCTTCATTTTTGATAAAGATAGAACTTGATAATAGTAAAATTTCGAATAGATATTATTGGCATTTTTCTAAATCAAACCAATACTGGAGACAGGCTGAAAAGCTGGTTTCAAAGGGCGGACAGCAGCAATTTAATACAAATGCGGTGGAGAGGGTGGTTGTACCAGTTCCGCCCCTCGATGTCCAAAACCGTATTGTAAATGTACTGGACAACTTTGAGAAGATTTGCTCTGACCTCAACATTGGTTTGCCCGCTGAAATTGAAGCCCGGCAGAAGCAGTACGAGTATTACCGTGATAAACTCTTGACATTTGCAGAAAATGGCAACACAATTTTGAGCAGAGCAGAGCAGAGCAGAGCAGAGCAGAGCAGAGCAGAGCAGAGCAGAGCA
>OLPO01002546.1_pt1 | contig 11187 bp, 8 predicted proteins | sample 1672831 | NCBI WGS metagenome assembly OLPO01 (sample SAMEA3136728, study PRJEB25190) | human gut metagenome
CTGTGAAATAGGGGTGGAAGTTAGTCTTGCAATCGTTTATCCTATAAGAAATACCAGGGCTCCCCCCTGGTCATATCCTCCAACTACCGGAAATGGAATATTTTTATTACATAGGAGGATTCATTTATGTCTACGAAAGCTACTGGAAACAAAAAACACCTTACCCTCGCTGATCGTGCTGCCATTGAACATGGAATCAGCTGTGGGGAAAATTTTACTCAGATTGCCCACAGGATCAACAAGGATTCTTCCACCATATCCAAGGAGATCCGACGGCATCTTTTCCGGGTTCCTCATTTTCAAAATGAAACCCAGCGGAAACGCTCGGAATGTGAGCATTATCAGAACTGTGAAAAACAGCATATCTGTGGGAATCAGACTTGTAATTCCTTATGCTGGAAATGCCGCCCCAAGCGCTGCTCCATGTATTGTCCGGACTTTACTCCCAGGCTCTGCGACAGGTTAAAAAAGCCCCCATATGTGTGTAATGACTGCCCTCAGATACGCAGCTGTTCTCATGATTTCTATTTTTACAGGGCCAATTATGCCAATGATATTTATAGTGAAACAAAATCCTCCTCACGGTCTGGGATTAACCAAACTCCTGAGTCCCTGGAACAGCTTGACCGCCTGGTATCTCCTCTTCTCCTGCAGGGACAGCCTTTGTCCCATATCTTTGCTTCTAACCAGGATTCTGTCTCATGTTCTATAAGGACCCTCTACAACTATATAGACCAGGGATATTTCACTGCAATCAACCTCGATCTTCCCCGTAAAGTCCGCTACAAAAAGCGCCGGAAGGCCCGCAGGGAGCCCGACAACACTGGGTATAGAAAAGGCCGGTCCTATCAGGATTTTGAGCGGTATCTGGAAAAGTTTCCAGATACAAATGTAGTGGAGTTAGATGTGGTGGAAGGTGCCGGGGGAAAATCAGAAAAAGTACTCTTGACCATGCTTTTCCGTAATTGCAGCCTTATGCTTATTTTTCTGATGGATGCCGACAGACAGGACAACGTGGAAGATGTGTTTCAGCGGATATACATCCATCTGGGGGCCGATCTGTATAGAAAACTTTTTCCTGTCATTCTTACAGACAATGGAGCTTCATTCAAAAAACCAGACATTTTTGAACGGCCTGAAGGTGAACTTCTGTCCCATGTCTTTTACTGCGACCCAATGGCTTCCTGGCAGAAGGGACGCCTGGAAAAGAATCACGAATTCATCCGTTATATCATCCCAAAAGGTATGACGTTCGCAGGTTTGAACCAGGAGCAGGTAACTCTCATCACCAATCATATCAATAGCGTAGCAAGAGCCAGTTTAAACGGCTGCACCCCGTTTGAACTGGCTCAGTTGCTGATAGACCGAAAACTGCTGGATCTCTGCCAACTGGAAAGGATTCCCGCCAACCAGGTAATCCTTAAGCCATCACTCTTGAAAAAGTAACTGCAGGATCCTTTTCCGGTATTGGTTTCATTCTCAGACCGGTGGAAGTTACTTTTGCAAAAGAACTTCCAGTGGTCCCAAAATCATGCCCGTTCTCCAGAAAAAAGCGCTGTTTTCTGCCTTTATTATATGTCAGGTTTTACGAATAATCCAGAACTATATGGAAGTTAGTCCTGCAAAAAGCCTTATTCTATCTGCAACAATACACGGTGGAAGTTACTTTTTCATTCAACCAAGAATTTGTGAACCTTGTGAAATCTTCATTGTACACTTTTCCAATTTGTGTTACACTCCCATTCCAAGCTAATACAACGCCCCATGGAGGATCAGTCCACGGGGCATTCTGAAATGTTTGATGTTAACGCTATCATTTTCCCTTGAGATATCGTTTTAATAAGAACGTACAGAAATATGGAAATGTATAAATCCCGTCTTCTATTCCAATATTACTGTCTGCAAGTTTTATTCCCCAGTGAATATCTCTATAAGAATCACCGGATATCAATTGCCTCAATGACTTAGACCGGTTCCTGTTCGCCTTCACTTCTACCGGAACCAGCTCATCCTTTGTTCTTACAAAAAAATCTTCTTCCAAGGTAGCATTTTCTTTTTTATAGTAATATAGTCCAAGCCCCTGTTTCACAAACGCCTCTGCTACAAAATTTTCATATAAAGCACCTTTGTATACTCCAAGATTTTTATTCGCCCGAAGATCTTCTTGTGCTTCCTCATCTAATGAAGCAATCAACAATCCTGTATCTGGATAATAGATTTTGAATTTTGAGTCATCATAGTTTCCCTTTAATGGAAGCTCCGGATACTGTAGACAATAACATACAGAAATCACACCTGCATCTTCGAGCCAGGTTATACATCCCATATATTCTCGACTTCTGGCTTTTTTGTCTATTTTACTTAATTGAAATTTTTTATTTTCTTTTGCAAGCTGTACAGGTACGTTCCGATAGACACTTACAATTTTAGTCTGATCCAGACCTTCAGCGTATTTTCTGATATCCTCTTCATAATCCATCTGGATCTGTCTCTGGATTTCCAGAGTATCTGTAAAAAGATTTTTTTCAATATATACTTTTACTACTGCAGGCATACCGCCAAGTACACAATATTCCAAAAACAATTTCTTATAAACTGATAATTCGGTTTCTGAAAATGGAGTTCCTGTCTGCATATGTTTCAGGATATCTTCAATGTGCTTCTCTGAATATCCTTTTGCCCACAGAAATTCTTCAAAATCCATCGAAAACATTTCATAATCTGTTTTATATCCCACACTGTTACTATGAATTTTTCTGTAATTGATTCCAAGCAAAGAACCACTGCATATGACATCAAATCTTCCATCTATCCTGAATGACTTCAGAGCAGTTGCAATATCCGGAAACTCCTGTAATTCATCAAAAATAATCACAGTGTCACCTGCTATAAATTTTTTTGATGTATCTATCATAGAAATATTTTTTATAATATCTTCAACAGCATATCCGTCACTTAATATTGTTTTATATTTAGGTTCCAGAACAAAATTAATACTCACAATATTACTGTAATTTTGTTCTGCAAAATGATTAATAGATTCCGTTTTTCCAATCTGCCTTGCACCTTTTATAATTAACGGAAGTCTTTCTTCATTTTTTTTCCACTCTAACAGATACTCATCTATCTTTCTTTTTAAATACATAGAACCGCCTCCTTTCTTCAAAACTATCACGTTTTATGAGGATTTGTCAATTTATTTTTCACGTTTTATAAGCCTTTATTCATAATATTTTCACGTTTTTAACTCAATTTCTCATCTTCGCACTACATCATAGACATTCCATCTCCACATACAGAAAAATGTCCCAGGTTAGCTACCAAGGACATTTTTCGTGTTTTTATACTTACAATATACAATTTTTTAGTCATACCGTTAGAGTTCACTTGAAACAATACTATTAACTCACCTCACGTAATAGCTTCAAATTCTCTTTATTTATCCTCTGAATGCAATGCTGCAAAATCTCCATTATAAAGTCGACTGTCTTTATACTTATAAAACGGTGCATGGAAAAAATGAACCTTTTCAACTTTTGCCTGTAATTCACCAGATAAAATCATTTTCCCACATGTCAGTGTTTCTTCTGCTTTTTCAATTGGAATCAGACAATGCCCACCGCCACAGATGTCAAATGAATCTTTTCTTGCAAAAATTCTTTTTCCAGCCTCATACCATTCCTTCAGTAAAGCCTCTCGATCCTTGGCCGGAGCACAGATCAGTTCCAAATCATTTACACTGTCACCGGAAAACAAAATTCTATCCTCTTCATCCAGAATACATACAGATCCAGCCGTATGTCCTGTCATCTCATATATAACCAGCTTTTTATCTCCAAGGTCAAAAATGTCCCCTTCTTTCATAAAACGAAACTCTGGTTTCTTATCATTTTTTAGTTCTTCCGCAATACTCAAGCTTCCAGGTGCAACAGCACCGGCACTTTCCATATTCTTTAAATATCTTTCTCGATCTTCTACCTTTATATTCAGCGCAGCCTGATAATCTCTTTCATTAATATAAGCCTCTATAAACTGACCACATCCGCCAGCATGGTCTACATGTCCATGAGTAATCAGCACAACATAGGGATTGTCTACCAAAGACTCTACCAGCCCCTTAAAATCACCGATTCCAGTTCCTGCATCAATTACTGCAGACATTTTACTACCCTTTACTACATACATGGCATTCAATCCACTCTCATCAACATGCCAAACACCTTTTTTTATCTCATTTACAGTCCAACACATATTTTCTATCTCCTTTTTCCGTATTAACCGTCACTATTCATCACAGCCAGTAAAACTTAACCTTTCACCGCTCCCTCAGTTACACCTTTAATAATGTGCTTCTGACAAAGAACATAAAAAATAATTACCGGAATAATTGCCATAACAAGCGCCGCAGAACCAAGATTCCATTTCTTTGTGTAAGCACCAAAGAACAGATAAGTCCGAAGAGGAAGAGTTTGCGTTCCACTTCGGTTGATTGTCAACGATGGGAGTAAATAATCATTCCAAAGAGACATAACATTCAAGATTGCAACGGTTACTGCAATTCCCTTAATCAGGGGCAACACAATTGTAAAGAATATTCTTGGCTGGCTGGCACCATCAATTGACGCAGCCTCTTCTAACTCTACCGGAACATTTTTCATAAATCCATGGAACAAAATGATCGACATAGAAGAACCAAATCCAAGATTTACAAGCATCAGTCCTGGCATATTAATCATATTTAATTTTCCCATTTCTGCCAGTAATGGAAGCATAACACACTGAAATGGAACAAGCACTGCAACAGAAAAAATGGTAAATATCAGTTTGCTTGTTTTTGTCTTATATCGTACCAGTACCCACGCTGCCATAGAACAGCAGATCACGTTTACAACCGTTACCGTACAGGTTATGATCAGGGAATTTTTGATGGCATTCAGGTAATCCAGTTCTTTGAACGCTGAAATATAATTGTCCAAATTCAGTGTCTTAGGAAGCTGGAGAACACTAATATAAATTTCTTTTAAAGATTTAAATGAGTTAATAAACAATAATAAAATCGGGAAGATAAAAAATGCTGCCAGTATAATACAACACAAGATAATCACTGTTTTAGAGATTATTTTTTTTCTCTGCATTACATCTCCACCTCCTTAGATTTGGTAAACATCAGCTGGCTTACTGTAATAAGTGCAACTACAACAAGGAAGATAATTCCTTTTGCCTGTGCCATTCCATACATGTTTCTTGAAAATGCTGTATTACAAATATCCATAGTAAGCATTTCTGTAGATTTCGCCGGGCCACCTCCAGTTAAAGTCAGATTCTGGTCATACAGTTTGAAACAATTTGTAAGAGTAAGGAAAAGTCCAATAGTAAAAGCAGGCATCATCAATGGAAGCTTAATTTTCCAGAAACACTGAAAAGAACTTGCACCATCAATTCTCGCAGACTCCAACAGATTTTCCGGAATATTCTGTATCTGTGCAATGTAGATCAGCATCATATATCCGCTCATCTGCCATACAACAAGAATAACCAAACCCCAAAAACCTGTAGACTTAGTAGAAAGCCAATCACAAAGCCAGTTAATTCCAAGAAGCTCTCCAATACTGTCAAATACATCACAAAAAATAAACTGCCATGCAAATCCTACCAGCACACCACCTACCAGATTAGGCATAAAGAAAATACTTCTAAATAAATTTTTTCCCTTTATATTCTGAGTTACCAACATAGCAGTTGCAAATGCAACCGCATTTACCGCTATCACTGTTATAATTACAAATTTAAAAGTAAAAACAAAAGCATTTTGAAAGTAAATATCATGAAATGCACTGATGTAATTGTCCAGAAAAACAAAATCACAATTTGAATGGAGTCCGTCCCAGTCTGTAAAAGAATAATAAATACCTGTTATTGTAGGAATTACAACAGCAATACAAAAAGTAATCAAACAGGGAGCAAGAAAAAGCCAGAATATTTTTTTCGATTTACGCATATCATTTCCTCCATAAAAGGACAGCCAGAGTGTTTTCCAGCTGTCCTGAAACTTTTCTTTATCTCATTTCTGCCCAGTTTGCTTTTGCTTCTTCAACAACAGCATCCCACTCTTTTTCTCCGGCAATATAGCTCTGGATTCCAGCGCCTAATAAATCAGACCAACCATCTGGATAACCACCAAATACTAATGAGAAAGTATTTCCTTCTTTTGCATATGGTTCACATGCAAGACTGATTACGTTTTCAGATGGAAAATCTGCAAAATTATCAAATGGAAGACTGATATTAGAAGTAATTAATGCTTTTCCTTCATCAGACATAAGCAGCCAATTTACAAAATCTTTTGCAGCAGCTTTTTTTGCATCATCTGAATTCTTGTTGACAACAAAATAGGAAGCAATACCATAACAGATATTATCTTCGTCCACTCCCTTTAAAGGCATTGGAAGAACGCCAATGTTCTCACGAAGTTCCGGATCAATTTCATCGATTACAGGAGCAACCCACTGTCCCATCTGAATAACAGCTGTTTTTCCAATACAGAAGGAACCGCCCATTGCACTATCATAATCAACTCCAACCAATGCTTCTGGTTTGTCTGCATCAGGAGAATATTTTACCATCAGATCAATATAGTCCTTTAATGCATCTGCATATTTAAAATCAAGAGACTTCGCTTTATAAGTTTCAAATGCAGTTCCAAACTCTGCCTGAATTGCCGGATTTGCACCATGATTTGCAAGTACCCATGATTCTGCCGCCGGAAGTGAAACAACCGCTTCAAGATCTGGGAACTGATCTGCAAGTTCTCCTGCATCAATAGCATCCTGAACTTTGCCAAAAGCTGCATCAATATCATCGTAACTCTTTAATGTAGAACCATCAATGCCACAAGCCTCAAAAACAGCTTTGTTATACAGCAGACCATAGCACACTACACCTGATGGTGCACCAACTATTGCATCCCCAACTTTACAGTCACTGACATTGTTTTCATATATATGCTCCACCCATGGCTGGTCACTAAGATCTTCAATCATATCGCCAAATGTATCAAAATCTGATGCACCTTCCATAACCACAAGATCCGGTGCCTGACCACTTGAAATTTCAGCCTTTAATGTAGAACGCCAGTCTGTACCGCCGCCAACAAGTTCAAGATTAATTTTCACGTTCGGATGAACTTCATTGTAAGCAGCGATTTCCTTCTCATACAGTTCTTTTCCTTCTACAGAATAATTATAATATGTAATCTCGGCATCCTCAAGCTCTTGATATTCATAATCTCCGGATGACTTTCCTTCTGCGTACACTGCAGATACATTTCCGGCAAATAAACCTGCTGTTGTTGCCATTGCCAACAAGGTACTGATTACTCTCTTTCTCATAAATAAAAACCTCCTGTTCTTTGATGTCTTTATTATATTCTCATTTATAGTATTTTTCGATTCCAGAATAATGACATCCTATACCAAATTTTTTACCACCTCTTTTTTTCCGAATCTCATATGTTATAATAAAAAAGCAGAATAATTTGATACATTTATAAGAAAGAGGTTTGTATGAAACAAAAAATAACTCGCCCCGTCAGTATTCGAATCAAATACACACGTTATGTGATTCCTATCTTACTAATCACATTTCTCTCCATCGGAGCAATTGATACCATATTTTATTTTCATTCTGTGAAGGAATCCTCCGAACATGAACAAACAGCCTACTCTAATACGGCTCTCACATCACTGGAATCCTATTTTTCTCAGTTTACCTCCGATTCCAGTATCTTTTTCTATAAAAATGCAACACAGAACAATCTTATAAATATAACACAGGATGATGGGCTGGAATTCCAACAACTTTTATTAAACGATGCTCCCTATTATCCTTCTTTAAGCATGAACTATTCAGATAATGTATTTTTTATCACTAACAACGGAAAGCTGATTTCAACAACCAACTACTCATCACAGCTGGTATCCGATCTTTCTCCCTCTTACATTACAGAGATTCTGAAAAAAGGTGATGATTTTCACGGATTACCTTTTCTCTTTGGGAGTACTGATGATTCAGATAAATTGTACATATGTAGAAATATTTATCAATGGACTGGAAAAACTGAAACTACAGGAAAGAATCGTCTTGGTACACTAATCGTAGAACCCAAGGCTACTGTTTTTGACAAAATCTTTTCCCTTAATAGTAACGTGTACCAATTTGTTTTAATTGATAATAATCATCATATTTTTAGAAATACTACTGAACTTTCAGAACAGAACATTTTTGAGCTCGTAGAAAATAAACGTCTGAATACACAGACGTATAAATATACAGCATCTTCTTTTTCCACCAGCATAAATAATCTGCAATTATTGCTGATAACTAATCAGTCATTAGTTTATAAAAATGCCCGGATGTTTGTAATCCTGTTGCTTTTCCCCTCTATTCTTGCTCTGATTGCAATCATCGGAGCAACACGCTTTATTTCCCGGAGCATAGCAGATGAATTTGACTATTTTATGGAAAAACTGAATAAAACAAAAGCGATCAATAATGATGCATTTATCCATATGGAGAGTTCCATTGAATTTTCCCAGTTATCCAATGTATACAATCAGACTCTTTCACGTATCCATGCATTATCTGAAAAGATCCATGAACAGGAAATTCTTACAAAAAACATTGAAATTGAGAGCCTCCAGGCACAGATCAATCCTCACTTTCTTTACAATACTTTAAATTGTATTTCCGGCCTGGTAGATATGGATAGAAAAGAAGAATGTCATCATGCTCTGACTGCACTTGCAGATATTGAACGCATGTCCCTGAAAGGCAAGCCATTCAGCACCATAGAAGAGGCTTTGTATTATGTAAAAGAATATACCTATATACAGAAGCTCCGTTTCGGAGATAATCTGTCCATTTTAATTGATATTCCCAAATCACTATACCATTACTATATTCCCAAACTGATCATCCAGCCTCTAATCGAAAATGCAGTGATCCACGGAACATCAAAAATCTCTGACAAAGGTATCATTGCCATTCTTGGAAGTACCAATGGTACCAACCTTCAGATTTGTGTAAAAGATAACGGTCCAGGTTTTTCCCGGGAATTTCTTGAAGATTTTTCCAAAAGTTTTCAGCAAAAGCCAGCCACCTCTTATGGCATTTACAATATTGATAAACGACTAAAGCTCTATTACGGCGAAGATCATGGACTGTTCCTACAGAATAATGAAAACAGCGGAGCATGTATCATAGTCCGCCTTCCTTTGAAACTAGTAGAAAAACCAATTGAGAAAGCAGGAAATTTGAAATGAAAATATTACTTGTTGACGATGAATCAATTGCACTTCAGACCATGGAAAATATAATCCGGCAGTCTGACTTTAAATCCCACACCATCCTGACAGCTTCTAATGCAGCAGATGCCTGGACCATCATTCAGACAGAGAATCCAGATATTCTGTTTTCGGACATTCAAATGCCCTGTGAAAACGGAATTAGTCTTCTTCAGAAAATATCCGAATCACAGCTAAAACTGCTGGTCATCTTTGTCTCCGGATACTCTGAATTTTCTTATGCACAGGCAGCTTTGAAATATGATGCTTTTGATTACCTTCTCAAGCCACTGAACAGTGAGGTATTTCTTTCCTGTCTAAAGAAAGCCATAAATGCAATTCAGGAACAGGAAAATATGGAAAAGCAGAAAAAAATGCTTTCCAAATTTTTTAAGGAAAATCAAAGTCTTTTGAAAAAACAGTTTATAGAAACTTTGCTGATTAATCCTGTTACCAGTTTTTCACCAGAACAGCTCCGACAATGTCTCTCACTTGGTCTAAACCCGGATCTATTTTATTTAATTGGGGTTAAGTGTAACACTACGAACAGGATGAACATCCTCCAGAATCAGGAATACTATATTTCTTATTCTCTGTCTAAGAAGATCAATAAAGATTATGAGGGCATTGCATCCTGTTATATTGGAAACATTGTATATATTCTCATGCCTGTTACATCTGCTGATCCTATTGCTGAAGCCAAAAGTCTGGCCCATTCACTTGTCTGCTATACCAGGGAAAAACTTTTTTCTTCTATCACAATCGGAATCAGTGAACTTGGCAATTCTATTCAACAGTTTCCAAAGCTCCATAAACAGATACAGTATTGCTTTTCCTATAAAGCTTCCGATATTGTTTCACTAGAAGACAGCATTTTATTTTTTGCAGAAATAAATGATTACAATTCCAGTATTATTGAGATTAACGAGATCATTTCCAATCTGATCAATGCCATTCAGACACGTAATCTTTGTGATGCGCTGGAAATCGGAGATGCTTTTTTTTCACTGATACAGAATGAAAATCTGCTCAATCAGCAGGATGCTATCAAACTAGTAGAATTAAACCTCCATATCCAGCTTAAAAATTTCCTGGATGACTCTAAAGATAGTAATTACCTTACTACTCCGATCACACGCTATTGTATGGAACAACCTTGCAGCGAACACAGCAGAACTGTTTTTTCCAACTGTATTAAAAACATCATCCAGGAGCTGTCCAGTGTCACCACACGAAACACAGGGATAATCGTCAATGCTGTTATAGAATACATACATAAAAACTACGAAAAACAAATTGGATTAAATGATGCCGCAGAATTTATAAACCGTAATAGCTCCTATATTTCCCGATTACTCAAGAAAGAACTTTCCATGGGCTTTTCACAACTTCTCACAGAACGCCGAATGGAAGCCGCTAAGGATCTTCTTGCCCATACTACCATGAAAGTATCTGATATTTCAGAAAAAGTAGGCTATACTTCTACCAAGTATTTTAACCAGGTTTTTTATGCTAATTTTCAGATGACGCCTACAGATTATCGTTTTATCATGAAACAGTTGTAACATTCTTTCAAAGACCGTCCACCAGAAATATATCCTAAGAGACTGTCTGACAAACAAAAGGTGCTGACCTGGTTCTGATTCCTACTGTCCCCCAGGCAGCACCTTTTAAAATGTTTAATGTTAATGCTTTTACTTTCCACAGCACTCCACAATAGTTTTCTCTACATCTTCTATCTGAAATGGTTTTGCCAGATGTGCAGTCATACCGGCTGCGAGACATCTTTTTGCATCTTCCTCAAATGCATTTGCAGTCATTGCAATGATCGGAATTGTTTTTGCAT
>OLPO01002547.1_pt1 | contig 11186 bp, 6 predicted proteins | sample 1672831 | NCBI WGS metagenome assembly OLPO01 (sample SAMEA3136728, study PRJEB25190) | human gut metagenome
TCCATGGCAAGAGCCATGCATCCGAACTCTGCGGGAAGCCAGTTCTTCATCATGCACAAGGCTGCTCCGCATCTTGACGGAAGCTACGCTGCTTTTGGTCAGATCATCGAGGGAATGGATGTTGTGAATGCGATTGCTGAGACAGACACAGATTACAGTGACCGTCCTCTTGACGAGCAGAAAATCAAATCCATGACAGTAGATACTTTTGGTGTTGATTATCCGGAACCGGAGAAATGCTGATAAGTTAAAAAGCATAAAAAAGTCCCCTGAAAGGCAGATTTCCCAGACTGATATATTTCTATATAAATGTCTGACATCTGATCTTTCCGGGGATTTTTATAATCTGTTACGCATCAAAAGTTTTTACTTCACCGTTTACTTTTGCAAAATAAAGCTCTGCATCTTTGTGAAGACCTGCTCTTCCGTTCGTTCCTTCTGTGATCGCTTTCTTCACTTCCTCAATCTGGTCATCCGGCACAAGAAGCTTCAGCACTACCTTGTCCGTGTATTCCGAATCCAGGATCGGAAGATTTCTCTCTCCTGCTATGTACTGGATCTTTCCGATTCCTGTATAATCAGTTGTTACCTCCAGGGAAATTCCATGATGCTTCTCGATTACGGTACTTGCTGCCAGTCCTGCCTGCACAGCGCCCGAATATGCACGTACAAGTCCGCCGGTTCCCAGAAGTACTCCGCCAAAATATCTGGTCACGACGATCGCCACATTATAGATCCCTGCCCCCAGCAACACATCCAGCATCGGTCTTCCGGCTGTTCCGGACGGTTCCCCGTCATCGCTGCATCTGGTCGCTTCCCGGTTCATTCCTACAGAATACACATAACAGTTATGTCTGGCATCCCAGTACTTCTTCTTCATTTCTTCTATAAAAGCAAGCGCCTCTTCTTCTGTCTCTACAGGACGGACAGTTGCGATAAAACGGGACTTCTTCTCCACCAGCTCGCCTTCTCCGCCTTCATATATGGTTTTATAATGTTCCAGCATAATTCATGCCTCCATTTTTCAGACTTTTTCTTATTGTATAATAATTATCTTCATTGCACAATGTATAAGATATCGTGAATTGTGAAATTTTTTTTAAGGGTTTATTTAGTATTGCAGATTTGATATAATGGAACGGATTATAAAGGAGGAATAACATGAACTACGGAAAAAGATCCACTTCAAAGAAGCGGAACGCTCTGATCTCCCGTACTTCCATGATGGGAAAAAGAGCTCACGTTTCATTTATCCGGGTTTTATTTACAGCTCTGATTGCTGTCTGCGTCATGGTTGTCTGCCTTGGCATCGGCTCTTTCCGGGGCGTGATTGCCGGTGCACCCGATGTCAACAATGTGGATATTTCACCTCTCGGATATGCAACCTTCCTGTATGACGATCAGGGCACTCAGCTCCGACAGCTTTCAGCACCTACATCCAATCGTCTTCCCGTATCTCTGGAACAGATTCCGGTAAGTCTGCAGCATGCTGTCGTGGCAATTGAGGATGAGCGTTTTTACGAACATAACGGTATTGATGTCCGTGGTATCGCACGTGCTGCCATGAAGGCACTTACAACCGGTAATTTTTCGGAAGGTGCCAGTACAATCACACAGCAGCTTCTGAAGAACAATGTTTTCACAGACTGGACCAGCGAGTCCACACAGTTGGAACGTTTCACCCGTAAATTTCAGGAACAGTACCTTGCTGTAGAGATTGAAAAAAAATATGACAAAGATGTGATTCTTGAAAATTACCTGAACACCATCAATCTCGGAGCTGGTTCCTACGGTGTACAGGCTGCATCTAAGAAATATTTTAACAAAGATGTATGGGATCTGAATCTCTCCGAGTGTGCAACTCTTGCCGGTATCACTCAGAACCCTACCAAATTCAATCCTATTACCAATCCAAAATCTAACGCTAAGAGACGGAAAGAAGTTCTTGATCATATGCTGGATCAGAAATATATCTCTCAGGATGAATACAACGAAGCACTGAATGACGATGTTTATTCCCGCATTCAGCTTGCTCAGATGGAAAATACCGAAGAAGAAAGTACTGTCTACACTTATTTTGAAGATGAAGTTACCAATCAGGTTATCAGTGATCTCATGAATATCAAGGGATACACCAAAACTCAGGCTACCAACCTTCTTTACAGTGGCGGACTGAAGATCATGACCACACTGGATTCCAATATTCAGAATATTCTTGACGAAGAATATTCAAATCCTGATAATTATCCATCTGATGTGCAGTATGAACTTGATTATGCACTGACTGTACAAAATCCTCAGGGTGAACAGGTCAATTACAGCAAAGAAATGCTGCAGCTCTACTTCCGTGACCAGGATCCTGAATTCGATCTTCTCTTCAGCTCTCCAGAGGAAGGTCAACAGTATGTTGATCAATATAAGGCTAATATTCTTGCTGATGGAAGTACTGTCGTTTCCGAACGTGTAAACTTCGCACCACAGCCACAGTCCTCCATGACTGTGATTGATCAGCACACCGGCTATGTAAAAGCCCTGATCGGTGGCCGTGGTGAAAAAACAGCCAGCCTTACCCTGAACCGTGCAACAGATACTACCAGACAGCCCGGTTCAACTTTTAAGATCGTATCTACCTATGCACCGGCTCTTAATGAGAAAGGGGATACACTGGCAACTACTTTTATGGATGAACCATACGAATACCCAGACGGTTCTCCTGTCAACAATGCATCCCGGAGCTACGGTGGTGAAACAACCATCCGCAAAGCCATCCAGAATTCCATTAACGTCGTAGCTGTTAAATGTCTGGAACAGGTAACACCAGCCCTTGGTCTTAAATATCTGGATGATTTCGGATTTACCACACTTGCCCACGGAACAGAAGCTGACAAAGATAACAACGGAAATATCTGGAGCGACGCCAACCTGGCAACCGCTCTTGGCGGAATCACCAAAGGTGTCAAAAATGTTGAGCTCTGTGCTGCATACGCGGCCATTGCAAACAATGGAAATTATATCAAGCCAATTTACTATACACAGATTCTTGACCATGATGGCAATGTACTGATTGAGAACTCCTCTGTTTCCAAGTCCGTAATCAAGGACAGCACTGCTTTTCTTCTTACAAGTGCCATGGAAGATGTTGTCACAAAAGGTACCGGTACAGCCTGCCAGCTTGACAATATGACAGTTGCCGGAAAAACCGGTACAACCGAAGATTATAATGATCTCTGGTTTGTTGGTTATACACCATATTATACATGTGCTGTATGGTCCGGATACGATAATAATGAAAAGATTCCTGAAGATGCCCGTAACTTCCACAAAACACTCTGGCAAAAAGTTATGAGCCGTATCCATGAAGGTCTGGAAAATAAAGATTTCGAAATGCCTTCCAGTGTGGAAAAAGCCAGCATCTGCTCGGAAACCGGTCTTCTGCCACGTGCAGGCTGCCCAACCATTACAGAATACTTCGATATCTCCAGTCTTCCTACAGAATACTGTGACCAGCATTTCTACGGAAATGATGATGATTATAATTATGACTACAATTATGATGAAGACTATTATTATAATGAGGATTCCGACTCAGATACAGACGTAATTCCATCCGCAGCTCCGGACAGTACAGAAAACACGGAGAACGGAGACAATACCGACAATGGTTCCGGCGATAACAACAATGATAATACCAACGATAACACTGACAATGTGGAAGGCGATAATGGCAGTGATAACAATGCTGATAACGGCGAGAACAACGATGCCGGTGAGAATTCCGGCACCGACAACGGTGATAACGGCGGTGACGACACCGGTGAAAGCGATGATCCGATAGAATACTATTGATCATATTAAAGTCTTCAAAATTACAAAAAGTGTGAATTCCATTTTTCATTTTTGGAATTCACACTTTTTATTTGTCTGATTATCTGATGTATATCACATCGGAAAACTTATTCTTTTATCAGAGCACCATCTTGGCTGCGCCGTAAATTCCGGCATCATTGCCAAGTGTTGCGATCACGATCGGAGTATCCTTGCATGCTGTGAAAGCATACTCTTTATAATATTTCTGAATACAGTCAATGAGCGGCTGTCCTGCTCTGGAAACACCACCGCCGATTACGATAGTCTCAGGATCTACAACACTGGTAAAGATTGCCAGGGAACCGCCAAGCTGCTCGCCGACTTTTTCCATGGTTGCAACTGCTACCGGATCATTGGCCTTAAAGGCATCCAGAACGGATTTCGCGGAAATATTCTCTTTATTACGAAGAACACTGTCTGCGTCAGATACAGCAAGCTCTCTCTTTGCCATACGGACGATTCCTGTTGCTGAGGCAAACTGCTCAAGGCATCCTTTGTTTCCACAGTTGCAGGCTTCTTTTTCGTGATGATCCACATTGGCATGTCCGATTTCTCCACCGGCTCCGTGATGACCGGTTACGATCTTTCCGTCAACGATGATTCCACCGCCGACACCAGTTCCCAGAGTAACCATGATCACATCAGAAGAACCAGCTGCTGCGCCCTTCCATGCCTCACCAAGAGCTGCAACATTGGCATCGTTGCCGGCTTTTGCATGAAGGCCTGTGAGATCTTCCAGTTCCTTGACAACATTCTTATATCCCCAGTAAAGGTTTACTGCACACGGAACCTCACCGGCTGCATTGACCGGTCCCGGAACACCGATTCCAACACCTTCCACATCATCTTTTGAAATGCCTTTTTCTTCGATCTTGGCATTTACGGTTGCTGCCACATCCGGAAGGATCTGGTCTCCGTTATTCTCCTTACGGGTAGGGATCTCCCATTTCTCAAGAAGTGTACCATCTGTGCGGAAAAGTCCGCATTTTACAGTTGTTCCGCCTACATCAATTCCAAAACAATATGTTCCCATCTCTTATCCTCTCTTACTCTTCCTCTGGATTTTCTCTTTTTTTGGCAAGGTTTGCCTGAACACGCTTATAAAGTGCCTCTGCTGCATTGTAGCCCATCTTCTTCTGTCTGTGGTTGACAGCTGCTGCCTCAACGATGATCGCCAGGTTACGGCCCGGACGGATCGGAAGGGAATGGCATACGACCTTGTTTCCAAGATATTCTGTATATTCCTCATGAAGTCCAAGACGGTCATACTCCTTATCTCTGTCCCACTCCTCAAGCTTGATAACAAGGTCAATAGACTGGGTATCCTTAACGCTCTCTACACCAAACAGGGTCTTTACATCAATGATGCCGATACCACGAAGCTCGATAAAATGTCGTGTGATATCCGGTGCAGAACCTACCAGCGTAACATCACTGACCTTACGGATCTCAACAACATCATCACTGACAAGACGATGTCCACGTTTGATCAGCTCCAGAGCAGCCTCACTCTTACCGATTCCGCTCTCACCTGTGATCAGGATTCCCTCACCGTAAACATCTACCAGCACACCATGAATGGAAATGCACGGCGCAAGCTGCACACCAAGCCAGCGGATGATCTCTGCCATAAAGCTTGAAGTTGTTCTTTCTGTCACGAATGTCGGAACATTATATTTAACAGCCAGATCGATCATGTCCTGTGACGGACGTGTCATAGTACTGAAAATAACACATGGGATCTTGCTGGAGATAAAACGCTCATATTTAAAACGTCTCTCTTCCTCATTAAGCTGCATCAGGTACGTATACTCTACATATCCGATGATCTGTACACGCTCATTTGCAAAATGCTCCAGATATCCGGTAAGCTGAAGCGCAGGTCTGTTGATCTCTGCAGTCTTAATCACAATGTCGGACAGGTCGATCTCCGGAGTCAGATTGGTAAGCTCCAGCTCCTGTGCCATCTTTGTCAACTGTACACCCTTCATACTTTTTTGTCTCCTTTTCGCTGAAAGTTTGCATTCTCACCACCTGTTCCGGCGTGAGACACCTTATTTATAATTATACACAATTGCCATTAAAACTTCAATGCAGCATCAGGATTTTGCCCCAGTTTCTTTCGTTTCTCCTGCCCTGTGAAAAAACTCGTAAACCTGGCGGGCGCTTCCCGCGTTCATGCTCTCTGTCTGCGCCAGTTCTTCCTCGGACGCATCCCGGATATTTTCCACAGATTTAAATTTACGCAGGAGAGCTTTTCTTCTTGTATCGCCGATTCCCGGGATATCATCCAGAATGGAATGCACCTGCTCCTTGCTTCGAAGAGAACGGTGATATTCAATTGCAAATCGGTGGGCCTCATCCTGGATCCTTGTAATAAGCCTGAAGCCTTCACTGGATGTATCAATGGGAATCTCCACATTATCAAAATATAAGCCCCTTGTCCTGTGGTGATCATCCTTTACCATGCCACACACAGGAATGCTGATTCCAAGCTCGTTCAGCACTTTCAGGGCTATGTTTACCTGACCTCTTCCACCATCCATCAATATCAGATCCGGAAGCCTTGCAAAGCTGTCAAACTCTCCGTTGCTCTCATGGGTGAATCTTCTTGTCAACACCTCTTCCATGCTGGCGTAATCATTCGGTCCCTGCACCCATTTGATCTTGAATTTACGATAATCGCTGCGCTTCGGGCGTCCTTTTTCGTAAACCACCATGGAGCCTACAGACTCAAAACCGCTGATGTTTGAGATATCGTAAGCCTCCATTCGTACCACATCCTTAAGGCCAAGCCATTCTTCCACTTCATGAACGGCTCCGATGGTACGGCCTTCCTCTCTTTTAATCCGCTCGCGATCCTTTGAGAGAACCATGCGGGCATTTTCCAGAGCAAGCTCCACAAGCTTCTCTTTTGTTCCTTTTTTCGGAACACGGATATGAACCTTCTGTTTCCGCCTGGAAGTCAGCCATTCTTCGATGATATCTGCATCCTCGATCTCACTTTGCAGCATGATCTCAGAAGGAATAAACGGTGTTCCTGCATAAAACTGTTTCAAAAAACTTGACAGCACCTGGGCTTTTGTGTCCCCCTTCGCCACACGTAGATAAAAGTGATCCCGCCCGATCAGCTTGCCATCCCGGATAAAAAACACCTGCACAACTGCATCCTGATCCCTGAGGTCCTCACTGTCGTCCATGGCCACTGCGATAATATCCCGATCCTCCTGGCCGTAACCGGTGATCTTCTGACGCTCGCCGATCTTCTGAATGCTGCGGATCAGATCGCGGCACTCCATGGCATCTTCATACCTCATCTCCTCCGAAGCTTTCTGCATTTTTTCCATAAGTTCATCAATAGTGTCCTGAAAATCACCATTCAGAAAACGGATCACACGGTTGATATTTCCTCGGTATTCTTCCTGGCTGATATATCCCTGGCAGGGAGCCTTGCACTGCTTCATATGATAGTACAGACAGGGCCTGTCTTTTCCGGTATCTCTTGGCAGATTCCGGTTGCAGGAGCGCACCTGATACAGCTTTCGCACAAGCTCGATCACGTCTTTCACCGCACCGCCGCTTGTATAAGGACCAAAGTATCTGGCCTTGTCTTTTTTCATCCTCCTGGCAAAAAGTACTCTGGGATACGGCTCATGAACCGTTACCTTGATAAACGGATAGCTCTTGTCGTCCTTTAGCATCGTGTTATATTTCGGCCGATGTTCCTTGATCAGATTGCATTCCAGAACCAGTGCCTCCAGTTCAGAGTCCGTAATAATGTACTCAAACCTGGTTATGTGTGTAACCATCTGTTCGATCTTGGCACCTTTGTTGCGGCTGCTCTGAAAATACTGTCGCACCCTGTTCTTAAGGCTGATTGCCTTTCCAACGTAGATGATCTCATCCTTCTCGCCATGCATGATATAAACTCCCGGTTTTGCCGGAAGCTTTTTTAATTCTTCCTCGATTATAAACATAAATTTTCTCCTGATACGGTAAGTATATGACATTCCTGTTACCCGGATATTGAGAAAACCGGGATCTCTCCCGGTTTTTCTCTGATCTGTTTTATGCCTCTGATCCCGGCTGTTTTTCTGTTTCTGTGTCAGCACTGTCCTCTGCCGGCTGTTTTGCTTCGGTTTTCACTTCTGCTGCCTGTGCATCTGCTGAGTCTGATTTCGATTCGGTTTTCTCTTCAGGTGCTACGGATGCTTTATCTTCTGTATCTGCTGCTAAATTCTCTGCTTCCAGAACCGGCTGTTTAACAGATACTTCTTTTTCATCCTCAGAAAGTACCAGATCATCCAGATTCTCCGGAATATCCAGTCCATGCTGTACTGCACGGAGGATCTTCATGAATTCTTTTCCGGTGATGGTCTCCTTGCGGATCAGATACTCTGCGATCTTATCCATCTCGGTCCTGTGGCTTCCGAGAATCCTCTTGGCTTCCTCATAGGAATGATGGAGAAGTTTCATAACCTCATGGTCAATCTCGGTTGCTGTATCGTCACCACAGTTCAATACAGCTCTTCCGCTTAAGTACTGATTCTCCTGGGTCGCCAGTCCCATCAGTCCGAATTTCTCGGACATACCATACTGTGTGATCATGGCTCTTGCCACCTTGGTGGCCTGCTCAATATCATTGGCTGCACCGGTAGTCACCGTATCAAAAACAAGCTCCTCTGCAGCACGTCCGCCAAGATATCCTACCAGCATAGCTTCCAGCTCTTTCTTGGTGTTGAGGTATTTTTCCTCCTCAGGCACCTGCATAACATAGCCGAGAGCTCCCATGGTACGGGGTACGATGGTAATCTTCTGTACAGGCTCTGCATCTTTCTGCAATGCGTTTACCAGTGCATGTCCCACCTCATGATAGGAAACAATACGGCGTTCCTGCTTGCTTAAGATGCGGTCTTTCTTCTCCTTACCTACCAGAACCACCTCAACGGATTCCTCAAGATCCTTCTGGGATACTGCCTTACGTCCTTTCTTAACTGCAAGGATGGCAGCTTCGTTTATCATGTTTGCAAGATCAGAACCTACGGCTCCGGAAGTTGCAAGAGCGATCGCCTCAAAATCCACGGTATCATCCAGAAGCACATTCTTGGCATGTACTTTCAGGATATCCACACGTCCCTTAAGATCCGGACGGTCTACGATAACGCGTCTGTCAAAACGTCCCGGACGGAGAAGTGCCGGGTCAAGAACCTCCGGTCTGTTGGTCGCTGCCAGGATCAGAAGGCCCTTGGAAGTATCAAAACCATCCATTTCTGCAAGCAGCTGGTTCAAGGTCTGCTCACGCTCGTCATTCCCACCGCCATAGCGGGAATCACGGCTCTTACCGATTGCATCGATCTCATCGATGAACACGATACACGGAGCATTCTTCTTGGCTTCCTCAAAAAGATCACGGACACGGGATGCGCCCACACCAACAAACATCTCCACAAATTCCGAACCGGAAAGGGAGAAAAACGGTACCTGCGCTTCACCGGCAACTGCCTTGGCAAGCAGTGTCTTACCGGTTCCCGGAGGGCCTACAAGAAGTGCTCCCTTGGGAAGCTTGGCTCCAATGGCTGTATATTTCTCCGGATTATGAAGAAAATCCACAACCTCCTGAAGTGATTCCTTGGCCTCATCCTGACCTGCCACATCCTTGAAGGTAACGCCTGTCTCTTTCTGTACATAAGCCTTGGCCTTGCTCTTGCCAACGCCCATTCCCATGATTCCGCCGCCTTTGTTCATACGGCGCATGGAGAACATCAGAAGACCGAAAAGAAGAAGTGTCGGCAGTACCACACTGAGAATCATGGCAATAAACTCTCCGAATGCATCCGGCGGGTCTGTCTCAAACTTGATTCCTTTACCTTCCAGTCTCTTGGTAAGTGCCGTGCTGTCCTCTGTCTTCGTCGTGTAGTAGCTTACATCCTCATACTTGGAGTTCTGCTTCTTGGGCACGATCGTTAAAGTACTGGACTGGATCGTTACTTCCTTAACCTGGTCCTTATCCACCATATCGATAAATTTATCATAGGAGATCTCACTGCTGTTGTCCTTCAGCATGTTGGTAAACAATGCGAAGCAGACCAGTGTGACCAGGAGACATATCAGAAAAGCCAGAATCGACTGATGATTCTTACCGGGTCCCTGTTTCTTCGGATCCCTGTTATCAGGTCTTTTACCATCCTGATCATTATTCAGTTGATTATTCATTTTTTTCCTCCTCTTGTCATTCCTTTATTATAAAGATAAAACTCGTATAAATCAACCGCGAGATTGTAAAAATACCAGTTAAAAACCACTCACTTGGATATTGCCAGCGAATGTAAATTTGTAGTATACTATTCCCAGTGATTTAGAAAAAATGAAATAGGAGAGGAAATCAGACAAATGAAAATAGGTTTTGATAATGACAAATATCTGAAAATGCAGTCAGAACACATCCGCGAAAGAATCGGGCAGTTCGGAAACAAGCTTTACCTTGAATTCGGCGGCAAACTTTTTGACGATTACCATGCTTCCCGTGTTCTTCCGGGTTTTGAACCAGACAGCAAGCTCCGTATGCTGATGCAGCTTTCTGATCAGGCGGAGATCGTTATTGTTATCAGTGCCAATGACATTGACAAGAATAAAGTGCGCGGCGACCTTGGCATTACCTATGACGAAGACGTGCTCCGTCTTATGGATGAGTTTACAAGCCGTGGCCTGTATGTAGGAAGCGTCTGCATCACACAGTACTCCGGCCAGGAAAGTGCCGATCTCTTCAAGAAACGCCTGGAGAAACTGGGAATCCGTGTATACAAGCTTTACCTGATCCCTGGTTATCCAAGCAACACTTCCTTTATCGTAAGTGACGAGGGCTATGGAAAGAACGACTATATCGAAACTACCAGACCTCTGGTAGTGATCACAGCACCGGGACCTGGAAGCGGAAAAATGGCTACCTGTCTGTCCCAGCTCTACCACGAATACAAACGCGGCGTAAAAGCCGGCTATGCGAAATTCGAGACCTTCCCAATCTGGAATCTTCCTCTGAAACATCCGGTAAACCTTGCTTACGAGGCTGCCACAGCTGACCTTAACGATGTGAACATGATCGACCCGTTCCATCTGGAAGCTTATGGCAAGACAACAGTCAACTATAACCGTGATGTGGAAGTCTTCCCGGTTGTACAGGCTATGTTCGAGAAGATCATGGGCAGCTGCCCGTACAAATCCCCTACAGACATGGGTGTCAATATGGCTGGTAACTGCATTATTGATGATGAAGTATGCCAGGAGGCTTCCCGCCAGGAGATCATCCGCCGTTATTATAAGAG
>OLPO01002550.1_pt1 | contig 11180 bp, 7 predicted proteins | sample 1672831 | NCBI WGS metagenome assembly OLPO01 (sample SAMEA3136728, study PRJEB25190) | human gut metagenome
TGCGTGTACAGCACCTCTGCCGACCGCAGCCGCCCATTATAATTATACCCCATTGCGTGCCCATGCGCGCCGGTGTCATGAATCACCAGCAGGTCACCGATCTTGATTTCCGGCAGGGTGCGGTCGATGGCGAACTTATCGTTATTTTCGCACAGACTGCCGACGACGTCATAGATGTGGTCGTGCGGCAGGCTTTCCTTCCCGCAGACGGTGATGTGGTGGTACGCGCCGTACATCGCAGGGCGCATGAGGTTCGCGGCGCAGGCATCCACGCCGATGTAGTCCTTGTAGGTGTGCTTCTCGTGAATCACGCGCGTGACAAGCCAGCCCATGTTGCCGGTCATCCAGCGGCCGAGTTCGGTTTTCAGCGCGACGCCGCCGTTCGGGAAGATTTCCTCGTGTACCTTCTCGCCGATGACCGCGATGTCGTTAGCGGGCTGGTCGGGGCGGTAGGGGATGCCGATGCCGCCGGAGAGGTTGATGAACGCCAGCTCCAAGCCGGTTTCGGCGGCGAGGTCGCGTCCGCAGGTGAAGAGAATCTTCGCCAGCGCGGGGTAGTAGTTGTCGTCAGTGTTGTTGGAGGAGAGGAACGCGTGCAGCCCGAAGCGCTTTGCGCCAAGTTCTTTCAGGCGCTTCAAGCCCTCCTGCAATTGGGCATAGGTGAAGCCGTACTTCGCGTCGCCCGGATTGCCCATGATTTCGTTGCCGATTTTGAAGTCTCCGCCGGGGTTATAGCGGCAGCAGATGGTTTCGGGAATGCCGCCGTGCTGACGGAGAATGTCAATATGGGTGATATCATCGAGGTTGACGAACGCGCCGAGACGGCGGGCATCGTCGAACTCATAGTAGGGCATGGCGTTGGCGGAGAACATGATGTCCCGCCCGGAGAATCCGCAGGCGTCTGCAAGCATCAATTCCGTGTCGCTGGAGCAGTCCACACCGCAGCCCTCCTCCTTCAAAATGCGGAGGATAGCGGGGTTCGGCAGGGCCTTGATGGCGAAATACTCCTCAAAATCTTCGCACCATGCAAACGCCTGCTTCAGCGTGCGGGCATTGCGGCGGATTCCGGCTTCGTCGTAGAGGTGGAAGGGGGTCGGGTACTTGGCGGCGGCATTTTCAAACACCGCGTCAGAAAGCGAAAAATTCGGCATGGCAGTTCACTCCGATTAACTTATTGGATTCCGCGTCAATATAGCACAGAATGCGGGGGAATGCAAGTTTTTCTGCTGTACAGGTGAAGAAAAGGAAAAAATGCGGCTGGGAAAAATCAAATTCAGGTATGATTCCGGCGAAACCCCAGCAAAATACTCGATTTTTTCCGCGAACCCTTGTAATTTCGGGGGAATGCCGTTATAATGGTGCAATGCCCGGTATCATATTTTCTCGGGTGATACTACTTCCGGATTCGTCAGCGCCGCCTGATTGCGCCTTTTTGATTCTGGAAATGGTATAGAATGGAGAAGGAGGAAACGATTCTATGGAAGAAGCAACGACTCGCAGTAATTTTGTCTGGGAGGCCGTCGAACAGGATTTGAAGGATGGTCGCTACACGCAAGTGCATACGCGGTTTCCTCCCGAACCCAACGGCTATATGCACATTGGCCACTGCAAGGCGCTGATTACGGACTTCCTGACGGCGGAGAAATTCGGCGGCAAGTGCAACCTGCGCTTCGACGACACGAACCCCGTCAAGGAGGACGTGGAGTATGTCGATTCGATCAAGCGCGACATCCACTGGCTCGGCTTCGACTGGGCACTGGAACGCTATGCATCGGACTACTTCGACCAGCTTTACGAGTGGGCCATCGTCCTCATCAAGAAGGGGCTGGCCTATGTCGACGACCAGACGCAGGAGCAGATCCGCGAGAACCGCGGCACGGTCTCCGTACCGGGCACGCCGTCGCCGTGGCGCGACCGCAGTGTCGAGGAAAACCTCGACCTCTTCGAGCGGATGAAAAACGGCGAGTTCCCCGACGGGGCGAAGGTTCTGCGCGCGAAGATCGACATGGCCCATCCGAACATGCTCTTCCGCGACCCGATCATGTACCGCATCATCCACGCCACGCACCACCGCACGGGCGACAAGTGGTGCATCTACCCGATGTACGACTACGCCCACGGGCAGAGCGACTCGATCGAACACATCACCCACTCGATCTGCACGCTCGAATTCGACGTGCACCGCCCGCTCTACGACTGGTTCATCCAGGCGCTGGACATCTACCCCTCGCACCAGTACGAGTTTGCGCGGCTGAACCTCACCTACACGATGATGTCGAAGCGCAAGCTGCTCAAGCTCGTACAGGAGGGCGCCGTCATGGGCTGGGACGACCCCCGCATGCCGACGATCTGCGCCCTGCGCCGCAAGGGTTACACCCCGGCCTCGGTGCGCAACTTCGCCGAGATGGTCGGCGTGGCCAAGCGCGACAACGTCATCGACCTGGCCAAGCTCGAATACTGCGTGCGCGAGGACCTGAACAAGGTCGCCGAGCGCCGCATGGCCGTGCTGAACCCGCTCAAGGTGACGATCACGAACTACCCCGAGGGCAAGACCGAGCTCTTCACCGCGGTGAACAACCCCGAGGACGAGGCTGCCGGCACGCGCCAGGTTCCCTTCTCGCGGGTGCTCTACATCGAGCGCGACGACTTCATGGAGAACCCGCCCAAAAAGTTCTTCCGCCTGCAGCCGGGCGGCGAGGTGCGCCTGCGCTACGCCTACCTGATCAAGTGCGAGGAGGTCGTGAAGGATGCCGAGGGCAACATCACGGAGCTGCGCTGCACCTACGACCCGATGTCGGGCAACGGCTCGTCGAGCGACGGCCGCCGCGTGAAGGGCGTCATCCACTGGGTGTCGGCACAGGATGCCGTGGAGGCCGAAATCCGCCTCTTCAACCCGCTCTTCACGAAGGAGAACCCCGACGACGTGGAGGAGGGCCAGACCTGGGAGGACAACCTCAACCCGGAGTCGATGGTCAAGATCACGGGTTACCTCGAGCCGTCGCTGCGCGAGGTTCCCGTCGGACAGGCCGTGCAGTTCGAGCGCGTGGGCTACTTCTGCCCCGACACCGACTCGACGCCCGAGCACCTGGTCTTCAACCGCACCGTCACGCTCAAGGACTCCTGGGCCAAGATCAACAAGTAACCCCGAACCCACGGGCTCAAGACGAAACGGGCGGAGATTCGCAGGAATCTCCGCCCGTTTCATGTTTTCGGGCCGGTCATGTCATTCGGATCTCTTCGCCGGCGATACCGGAGCACCGTCTTTTCGCAGGGGAATCCTGTAGTTATATTCGTGGATTTCCCCATGAATCCAGACAACATCCCATACCGACGCCTCCCGGAAGGCCTGGCAGGCCCGTTGCACCAACGGATCGGAGGGGTCCGTGATGCTTGACTCCTCGGTAGAGAGTGTAGCTCTCTTGATTCGCGCCGGACCCGTGGAATCCGGAACAAACCTCACGGAGAGAAGCACTTGCGAAGGCAGCGAATCCGTGGGGCCAAGCCGGTCGAAGGCCTTGGAAACCCGGCGGACATTCTCCTGTGTATCTGGGCAGCGCTTGCTCCTCCAGTTTCTGAAGGAGCGGATGTCTCCGACACGGCCTGCCTCGACGGTGGCGGTCCACTCCTCCTCGAAAAAATTGCGATCCCAGACAAGAACGACTTTCCCCCGGCCGTAACATATCTCGCCGCTGAACCACGACGCGCGGACACGCCCCTGCTCGGCCTGCCCCGGGAAGAGTTCCTCCGCCGTAATAAGAGGTTTTCCTTCACAAGTCACCAATCGTTCAAGCCACAGCTGCCCCTCCTCCAATCGCCAATAACCGATGTAGCCGCGCCAGCATGCCGAATAAAAGAGGGTATCGACCTCATTCAGGCGCTCTTTGAGACGCGCCTGCGTCGCACGGTCGGCCATGGCCAGCGGCCGGGCAAACAGGTGCATCGTATCGCGGCCCACGATCAACTGTTCGGGGAACTGCATCGTGGCGAATGACGGCATCGCAAGCCACAGCGCCGCCAGCAGCAAAAGAATCCGTTTCATATCCTGTTGATTTTGGTTGGTATGGAATAAAGATACGATTTTTCCGCCGGTCCGGCAACAGCACCCCGCAAAAAAAACGGGCGAAGATTTCCTCTTCACCCACTTACACAATCCGGGACTTACGTCCGGAAATCACATCAGCTTGCCGAACACCCGCCGGCCCAGCAGGTAGCGCAGGAGGATCGAACCGCGGTAGATATACCGGGATTCGGACTTGCGGGCCCCGCGGATCGCCCGCCGCTTGCGGGAGAGCGCCCCGTGCCAGCGCAGGAAGTCGCGCCACGCCCGGAAGACGGCCCGGAAGTTGTCGGCACGCCCCTGCACAAGGTACGACAGTGCCGCCAAGAGGTCCAGCGCCGGACGCACGACGGCCACAACGGCCCGCTGCCCCGGAGACGAGCACTTGAAGAGCATCGCCAGGTTGTTGCGGTGGTTGTAGAAGACCTTGGAGGGGCTGTCGGTCTGGAGCGTGCCGCCGCCGAGGTGGTAGACCCGGCTTTGGGGCACGATCCGCACGCGGTAGCCCGCCAGCTGCATGCGCCAGCAGAGGTCGATCTCCTCCATGTGGGCAAAGAAGTCGTCGTCGAAGCCCCCCAGCGCACGAAAGACGTCGGCCCGGCAGCAGAAGGCCGCGCCGCTTACCCAGAACAGGTCGCGTGCATCGTCGTACTGCCCCCGGTCCTCCTCCACCGTGCGCAGGATGCGCCCCCGGCAGAAGGGATAGCCCAGAAAGTCGATGTAGCCCCCTGCCGCACCGGCATACTCAAAGCGGCTGCGGTCCACCCACGAGATAAGCGTCGGAGCAACGGCCGCGACGTCGGGATGGCGCTCCAGCGTATCGAGCAGCGGCGCGAGCCACCCCGCAGGGGTCTCGACATCGGAGTTGAGCAGCACGTAGTAGTCCGCTTCGATCTGCGCCAGCGCCCGGTTGTAGCCCCCCGCGAAGCCGTAGTTGCGGTCCAGCCGCACGACGCGCACCGTCGGAAATTCGGCGGCAAGCACCGCCAGCGAGTCGTCCGTCGAACCGTTGTCGGCAACGACGACCTCCACGTCCGACGGCGCCGTCTGTACGACGCTCGGCAGGTAGCGGCGCAGGTGGCCGACTCCGTTCCAGTTGAGTATGACGATTTTAGCGACTGACATTCGGACGTTTGTGTTTCCAGCGACGGTGGGACCACATCCACAGTTCGGGCTGCTCGCGGATCATCGCCTCCAAACGACGAACGTAACGCTCCGTGATTTCGTATGCGGGCACCTGCTCTTCGCCGTCATAAATCTGCTCGAACGACATCTCGTAGCGGCCCCGCCGCACGCGGCGCATCCGCACGAAGTAGACCGGCAGTCCGCAGCGCAGCGCCAGCTTCTCGCCCCCGTCGAAGAAGATCGTATCCTGGTTGAGAAAGCGGAACCAGTGGCTGTCGGGCCGCTTGGGCGGATTCTGATCGGCTATGAGTCCCATTACAAGATTCTTGCCGTCGACACCCCGCTCACGGTTGCGCAGGTAGAAGCGCAGGCAGTCCTTCATCGGGACGGTCATCGCACAGTCCGAATTGCGCAGCCGCTGGTACAGCTCCTCCATGACAACGCTGCGCAGCGGATGGTAGACCGCCACGAGCATCTGCGACCGCTCGTAGAGCCCCCAGTAGGAGCTGTACTCCCAGCAGCCGTAGTGGGCCGAGAGGGCGATCCAGTCGCGGCCGTGCACGGCCGCGCGGTGGGCGTCGAGCCCCTTCACCGTGAGCACCGTGCGGGCCTTCTCCTCGCTCATGTGCGCCATGTTGATCGTATCGACGAAGATCTCGGCCAGCGTCCGGTAGAAGCGACGCCGGATCGTCTCGAGCTCCCTTGCGTCCTTCTCGGGGAAGGAGTTGCGCAGGTTGCGCCGCACGACCTGCATGCGGTAGCGCACGACGTGGCAGAGCAGCACGTAGAGCAGGTTCTCGACCACGTAGTACTTGAACCAGTAGGGCATCATGGCGAACAGACGTGCAGCCTGCCACAGGCAGGCGAGCCACAGACGCTGCGCGACGTTCAGTTCGGGATTTCTCATGCGGCGGACGGGGTTACGGTTCGACGAAGAGCTTGACGTTCGCCACCTTGGTGCGGATGCGGAGCCAGTGCGTCAGCGTCATGCGGTCGATCGAGTCGGCCGGGTCGCGCGGCGTGACCACGCAGACGAGCGTCGTATCGAGCGGCGTGCCCTGCACGTCGAACGTAATGCCCTTGGTCAGCGAGATGGCCCGCACGGCGGGCATCATCGCCCCCACCTCGCGCGAGATGTCGTCCACCTCGACATCCGTGACGCGGTAGCGGCTCAACTGCGCCGTCATCTCGCCGATGCGGCGGTTCTTCTCCTCGAGCAGCTCCGTATAGCTCTGCTGCAGCGAGGCGATGTCGATCCGGTCCTCCTTGTTGGCCTGCCGGACGATCAGATCGACCTTCTCGAGTCCGAAACCGGCCAGCTGGGCCCGGGCGTTCTCGATCACCACCTCGTCGAGCGGCTCGCCGAGCAGCAGCAGCTCGATCTGCGAGGGATGCTTGCCGCGGGAGTAGTGCTTGTTGCATTCGATCACGCGCGTATGGGGGAAGTTGAAGACCTGCGCCACGTACTTGTCGGCCGTCGCCTCGAAGAGCGACACGCGGACCATGTGGAAGCCGATCACGACGCTCGGGATGAAGGTCACGAGCGTGATGATCATCATCATGCGCTTGACGTTGCGTTCGCGCACCTTGTCGATGAAGACCTTTTTCTCGTACTTGAGGAACCGCACCACGAGATAGGTGGCCAGCGCGATGAAGACCGAGTTGATGAAGAAGAGGTAGAAGGCCCCGAGGAAGAAGCGCAGCTGCCCCGTCGCCAGGCCGAAGCCGGCCGTGCAGAGCGGCGGCATGAGGGCCGTGGCGATCGCCACGCCGGGAATGACCGTCGAGGTGCGGTCCTGGCGCGTCTGCGCCACCATGCCGGCCAGACCGCCGAAGAAGGCGATCAGCAGGTCGTAGGTCGTCGGCATGGTCCGGGCCAGCAGCTCGCTGCTGTTCGACGAGAGGGGCGAGATGAAGAAGTAGGCGGTCGCCGTGACGATCGCCACGATGAACATCAGCGCGAAGTTGCGCAGCGACTTCTTCAGCAGGTCGAAGTCGTTGATGCCCAGCGAGAGCCCCACGCCCATGATCGGACCCATGATCGGCGAGATGAGCATCGCACCGATGATGACGGCCGCCGAGTTGACGTTCAGACCCAGCGAGGCGACCATCGCCGCGAAGATCAGCACCCAGAGGTTCACGCCCCGGAACTCGACGCCCTTCGAGATCGACGCCACGACCTCGTCGCGCTGCGCCGTATCCTCGTCGAGGCTGAAGCGGCCCTTCAGAAAGTCGCGCACCTGATCGAGCCATGCCGAAAAGGCGCTCTGCGCCGGCCGTGCCGGCTGCGAATCGTTCGTATCGGTTGTCTGTGTTCTGTTTTCGTTTTCCATTTCTTCCATATCGGTACAGGTGAGAACAAGGGGTCACGCTTCGCTCCGCGCGGCCGTGTCGTCGTCCGCCTCCTTCCGGCCGCGCCGTGCCCGGGGTTTTCCGGCCACGACGAGGACAAACTCCCCGCGGGGCTCCGTCTGGCGGAAATGTTCGAGCACCTCGGCCACCGTGCCGCGCACGGTCTGCTCGAAATGCTTGGTCAGCTCGCGCGACACCGAGACCGGACGGTCCGCTCCGAACGTCTCGGCAAACTGTTCGAGGCACTTCACCACACGGTAGGGCGACTCGTAGAAGATCATCGTCCGCTCCTCGTCCGAAAGGGCCTGCAACCGGCTCGCGCGCCCCTTTTTCTGGGGCAGGAAGCCCTCGAAACAGAAGCGGTCGCACGGGAAGCCGCTCTGCACGAGCGCCGGGATCAGCGCCGTGGCGCCGGGCAGCGTCTCGACCTCGATCCCCTGCTCGACGCACGTGCGCACGAGCAGGAATCCCGGGTCGGAGATGCCGGGCGTTCCGGCGTCCGAGACCAGTGCGGCGTTGCGGCCCGCGGCGATCGACTCGGCAACCAGGCGGACCGTGGCGTGTTCGTTGAACTTGTGGTGCGAGTAGAGCTTCTTCTCGATGCCGAGGTGGCGGAGCAGCACCGACGTCGTCCGCGTATCCTCGGCCAGGATGAAGTCCACCTCGCGCAGGACGTTGATCGCCCGCAGGGTGATGTCGTCGAGATTTCCGATGGGCGTGGGGACAATATAGAGCTTGGCCATGGCGTCAGGCGAATTTGCGTTCGAGCAGCTCCATGAGGAGTTTCGCGCCGTCCGAATTGGCATTCCAGGCGTAGTGCTCGGCAATGTAGATCATGCAGTCGTCGAGGTTGTCGAAGGCGTTGAGCGCCCGGATGGCCACTTCGTAGGAGGCGCCGTCGCCGCCGAACAGGTCGCGGATCATCAGGAACTTGTCGTTGATGCCGATCGCCTTGCGCAGGTCCGTGACGGGCTCGCTGCGCCGCAGCTCCGACGCGATGTCGCGCGGCGGGGCGATCGTGTCGGCCAGCGTCTGCACGTCGTGGTTGATGACCTCGCCCAGCACGGCGCCGCGCGGCAGCGGCTCGGCCGGAGTCTCCGGGACGGCAGCCCCGGCGGCAGGGCTCCCGGCCGGGGAGGGCGTCACGGCCTGGGAGAGCGTCACGGCCTGGGAGAGCGTCACGGCCGGCTCCGGAGCGGCCGGTTCGGCCGACGGCGATTCGGCCGACGGCGATTCGGCCGGTTCCTCCGGCTCGATCTCTCCGGCATCGACATTTGCATCGGGTTCCCCGGCCAAGGGCTCCCCGGCAGCATCCGACGGCTCTGCGGCACCCGACAGCTCGGCAGCATCCGGCTCTTGGGCGGCGGAAGCATCGGCGGCAGACCCGGCAGAGGAGGGTTCAGCGGCGGAGGGGCTCTCCGGCTGTGCGGGCTCCGCGACGGCATGCCCCGCATCGGCGTGTTCCGCAACGGTTTCGCCGACCGGCCCGGCGGCAGAGACCTCCAGCACGGAGAAGACCTCGTCGTCCGACTCCGGCGAAGAGGCGGCGGCCGGCGCCGGAGTTGTTGCCGCGGCGGCGCGGATAGCGTCGTCCGTCCGCTCCCGCGTCGGGGCGGTCGGGGTTGTATCGTAATCGTAGAGCGACATGATGACCCGCTGCCGGTGCCGGTGCCGCACGGTCTCCTCCTCAAGTCCGAAGAGCGTGGGCGCCACCCGCGGCGACGGGGACTGCCGGCGGGTATTGTCGGCAGTGTGTTCCGCCTCGGCGGTCGCCGCCTCCTGCGGCTCCTTCGTCCGGGGTGCGGACTCCCGTTCCGCGACGGGTGCGGCAGCCGCCTCCGCGGCCGGGGCGGGATTCGCCTCCGTAATGGTTTCTTCGGCCTTCGCGGACTCGGCAGAAGCCGATTTCCCGGCCTCCACGGCCTCTTTCTCCGAAACGGGCTCCGCACTCGGTGCCGGTTCCACGGCCAGAGCCGATGCCTCCGCGGAGAGGGAAGCCGCCGCCGGGACGGGTTCCGCCGTCATCACGGGCTCCGCGGTCGGAGCCGATGTCTCGGTTATCACGGATTCTGCGACCGGAGCCGATGCCTCGTGCTTCGCGGGCTTTTCCACCGGAACGGGCTCTACTGTCGGAGCAGCGTCTTCCGCCGGGGCAGGTTCTTCCGCCGGGGCAGGTTCTTCCACCGGGGCGGGGTTCACAGCCGGAGCGGGATTGCCAACTGCCGGCGCAGGATTGCCCGCCAGAACGGGCTCTTCGGCCGCTACGGGTTCTTCCATCGAGGCGGAATCGGCAAGCTCCTCGTCGGCAAAGGCCTCGACCACGGCTTCCGGCTCCCGGTCGGGAAGTTCGTCGAGCGAAAGCATCTCGCCCAGGTCGATGGAGACGGGCAGGGGCATCTGCCGGGACTCCTCCTCCCCGACCGGCTGCGGGGCCGGATCGAAGCGCAGCATCTCGTACAACGACCGCAGCTTCTCGAGCGCCAGATCGCGTTCAAGGGCCGGTATTTCGTCCGTCCCGATCCACCCCTCGACAAGGGCGGTGAGGCGGTGCAGTTCCGTGCGAAGGTATTTCAACTCCATCTTTGTGTCAACTTTTGCAGCCAAAGATACGAAAAAGATACGAATAACGCGCCTTTCGGCAAAACAAAGCGCCCGAGAAATTCCATTCGGCGCCCTGCGGAGGCGATCCGCGGGAAAAAGACGCCTTTCCGGCGCCCGACGCATCCGCCATGCGAGAAAATTCGTATCTTTGCACGGCAATCGACGAACAAATTAAATTACGAGATAAGAATGGCTTTACAATGCGGCATCGTGGGCCTGCCCAACGTGGGCAAGTCGACGCTTTTCAACTGCCTCTCCAACGCAAAGGCCCAGGCGGCCAACTTCCCCTTCTGCACGATCGAACCCAACGTGGGCGTCATCACCGTGCCCGACCAGCGGCTCATCCGCCTGGCCGAGATCGACAACCCCAGGCGCGTCATCCCCACGACGATCGAGATCGTCGACATCGCGGGTCTGGTCAAGGGCGCCTCGAAGGGCGAGGGGCTGGGCAACAAGTTCCTGGGCAACATCCGCAACACGAACGCCATCATCCACGTGCTGCGCTGCTTCGACAACGGCAACATCACGCACGTCGACGGGTCGATCGACCCCGTGCGCGACAAGGAGATCATCGACACGGAGCTGCAGCTCAAGGACCTCGAGACGGTCGAGAACCGCCTTTCCAAGACGCAGAAGGCGGCCACGTCGGGCGGTGACAAGCAGGCCAAGCGGGCCGTGGAGCTGCTCCTGCAGTACAAGGCCGTGCTGGAGCAGGGGCGCAGCGCCCGCACCGTGGAGCTCGAGAAGGAGGACCGCAAGCTGGTCGCCGACCTGAACCTGCTGACCGACAAGCCGGTGCTCTACGTTTGCAACGTCGACGAGCAGAGCGCCGCGACGGGCAACGCCTACACCGAGGCCGTGCGCGCGGCGATCGCCGACGAGAAGGCCGAGATGCTCATCATCGCGGCGGCCACCGAGGCCGACATCGCCGAGCTCGACGATCCGGACGAAAAGGCCATGTTCATGGAAGAGCTGGGCCTGAAGCAGTCGGGTCTGGACCGGCTGATCCAGTGCAGCTACGAGCTGCTGGGCCTGATCTCCTTCC
>OLPO01002558.1_pt1 | contig 11162 bp, 10 predicted proteins | sample 1672831 | NCBI WGS metagenome assembly OLPO01 (sample SAMEA3136728, study PRJEB25190) | human gut metagenome
AATCAAAACATTGCTTATAATTCTGTCACGCATAATACTTTCTCCTTTGTGTGTTTGTTATACGTGAATTATATTCCATTACGCTGCGGAGTGTATCCATAACTCCGCAGCTAAATTCTGAAAGAGCATTTTTATCAAAAGTATTTTCTGGAACAAACAACAAAATGATTTACTGGCAAAGATGTCAGTCTGAAATTGCAAAAGCATTAGGCATGCAAATATCAGACATAAATAACGAAAAGTTATATATAGCAGCTTGCAACGGTGATTGGAATGCGTATCAAGGTCTGGTAACAGGTGCTGCTTTACAATGGGATAATACAAATTTAAATATAAACATAGGATTATCCAGTGATACAAACGGTGTTGTTAGGATTAATTTTATGATTTATCGTAAATTAAATTAATCTATATCATATACTATGGAGGTATATACACATGTTGAGTACACTGTAGGAAAATATATTGTTATATCACCATTTGTGTCAATTTTAACAGCACCAATATTATTAAAATTAACATCATCATCGGTATAGCAAGCCGATCCGCATTTTATTTTAGGTCTAAAACCTTCTGGAACAAAAAAACAAGTTGTAATCCCAACACTAGGAGAATTGCAATGGAAATATCCATTTATATATACTTTTCCATTATGTTTATAACTGTTTCCGGTGAATGCATATTTTGAATCTATGCTAGTAATTGTAAATTCTATTCTGTTATTTAAGTCAGAATTTAGCTGCGTAATTTCTGTGTGTGCATCAGCAATCCCTTGTTCCATATGATTAAAATTTTCCGCACTAAGCGGTGTGCTTCCTTTTACCCATGTTTTCTTTGTGTATGCCATTTTTATCTCCTTCCATTTAACAGCAATAAATCTGATCTTCGCTGTTACTGCAGCAATAAATCATCTGCCCTTTTACTAATTCCGCTGTTACATATTTTGTTGTTCCATCTGCTTTTGTGACAGTTAATGTTGTACCACTAGCGGATATGTTTACGATTGCTTTATTCATATCTATCTGCTTTGCTGCGTAAGATTTAATCTTACTCCAAAGTTTTAACAATCCTGTTTCATCTAAGTAATTTGCCATATCAAGCACCTGCCTTTATGTAAGATTTGTATCCATCCAGGTATTTGCGATCGTTGATATACTAAAAATTTCGCCTAATGGATCCCATGCACTGCCATTCCATGCTACATTCATACCAGCACCGCCGTATGTACTAGCAGTTTCGATGTTATAAACATCGCCAACACGTTGTCCTGTTGTCGGCAATTTGTCTGCAGATGCGGCAGAACCGCAATACTTGTACATGTTTGTGATTTCTGATTTTGTAGCATATGTACTCTGGATAGATGAATACGTTGGATATGCATCTAGTTTCTTCTTATCTATCGTGCTCATAAGTCCGTGTGTTGACTGAGTAGCATCTGCATAAGTTGTATTATTATCAGAGCCCCAAACAGCTGTACCATCTGCTCCCCATCTTAGAATCTGTCCAGAACTTCCACCACTTGGAATATGCTTGTTACCAGAAGATGTAGGATGGACATATTTATTTGCACCATCCACGATCCCTGCAAGTTTTGTTTTCTCTGCTGTCGTGTAGTCATTCGTAGATAAACCTTTTCCATTGACTTTATCAACTTTGTTTTTGACTGCATCCGTAATCTTTGCTTTAATCTTCTGCCACAGATATAATACCCCATCAGAATCTAAATAATTTTTATCTGCCATTTCGCACCTGCTCCTGTCCTTAAAAACTTATGCTTTGCAGTCATTTTTCTTCTAGTGTTTCGTTTGTGATAGGTTCCATATCGTTCCCTGATATGTTGTACATTTCTGTACGAACTTCATTTATTTTTGTTTCTAAATTTTGTGACGATTGCACTTGTTTGTCTGTCAATGTACTGATTGTTCTTCCTAGTGTAATCTTATTGTTTGCTGGGTTCTCTAAATCCAATTCATATTTACTTACAAGATAATAAGTGTCTGGATTTCCAAACGTACTCATGATTCCATGCTGTGTAGATATGCAAGGAACAAGATCTCCAAGTCTGATTGCGTTAATATCAACGTCGATCATATGCAGATCAACAGCTGTAAGTTCAATCGTGATTGCTAAGTTGATGCACTTCTGCAGATATTTATTTGCTTCTTCCAGTAGTTTGTCTGGATCATATACCTCAGAGAAATCAACCTTGTCATAGATCCATCCATATAGATCTACGGCATCCTGGCTATATACATAATCCGTTCCGTTATGACCATTTGCTGTTGTGATTGTCACGTTATCTTTTCCAACTGGGATAATCGCTGTTTTAATGTCTTCTGCCTTAGAGTATTTCTTCAGATCGAGAAGATTTTCTCCGAAACGAATCACCTGATTACTTACATTTCCATACTGCTTTACATAATCAAGATACCGTATGTTTCCATCATGCCGAACACGAAGATACCCTTCGTATTTCCCTAAGAAATTGAAATTAATAAAATCCCAGGTCTTCTCATAATTTGTCGATAAACTTGAGATCGTAACACTTTCAATATTGATCACGCCGATTTCAAATCGTTTTTCTTCTTCTACCTGCGAATTATGCTCTTGAATCAGTCTTTTAAAAACCTCTATATTGGTATCGGCTGTCCCAGCTTCTGTTGTTTCGGTTCCGTAATTATGCGCACGTTGTACTGAATCTAACAAAAAAGCAAGCTCCCCTTCACAGGAAATCTGCCCTGTGTTTTGAAAATCTTTTTCATCCGTTAAACTTCTTCCGGAAAATAACAGCTCATCATCTTCATAAACATCGATTCGAGATTTTAACTTATTGATATCGTTAACGTGAGGATGCGTTTGTAACATCCCAAAATCAAGATTTCCTGTTTTATTTAGCTCTAATGATATCTTAGGGCTAAGCACCATATAATGCGGATCGCGGACATCGTGCAGTGTTTTCCCGTCACATAGTATCTTATACATTTATAAACTACCTCCTCGATAATCGACAGATACTGTCCCATTTCCTGTAAACGTTAAAAGGTTATCCCCTTCTGATAACCAGATATCGAACACTTTACTTTTGCCCTTTGGAAGATCATAAGTGGCCCCGTTATATGTAACCTGCATCGGTGTATCACATTCGATCACAGGAATCACTCTCTTTCTTCTTCCATAAATATTTAGCTCGTATTTTCCAGAAACTTTGATGCCTCCATATTCACGGATAATATCAGTTTCAAAATTAAAATCATCCCATAACCAATCTTCCAGAGACGAAGCAACTTCATACTTATATGGATCAACTTCTCCGGACATTACAAGCTTTCCATTTATACGATCTGTCTTTTCGACATCAATCGTAAGTCGGCCAATGTAATAAAAAGATGGATCAGTATCGAGTAAGATCTTCATTTTCTTACCAACCAGGTAATTTGCAATGTCCGATACAATAGATCCCCATTCAAAAAAGTCTTCGTCTGGAGTTTCAAATTCTAAGGAAAGACTACGATTCTTGTACTTCACATCTCCGCCAGTAACCGCTTCAGTGATATCTAGTGTTCCATCTGCTCCTTGAATATCCAGTTCATATGTTTTTGGTTCCGGAAAACCAAGAGTGATCGCAGTCCACCCAAGATTCCAATCCTTTAAGGTATGTTTTTCTCCGATCGTGACTCCTAATGTTCCTGGCATACTATACACCTCCTCTTGATTTTCGTGTTGCTCTTGTACTTAATTCTGTATCCATGTAAGGGGCGATTACTCTTGTAACCTCTCGACCATCTATAATCAGTGGCACTTCTATTCGCTCTGGACCGGTATAAACTATTGACTCTGATCCATTAGCTGAATCCGTTTGCACAACTGGCTGCATCCTTGTTGTGATCGTCTGCATCTGCAGGTTAATCGCATCCTGCATCCTTGACTGAATATCTTGAACGTTCAACTTCGCTTTCGCAAATTTCTGTGCCATGTTCTGAGAAATCGTTCCCATTTGTTTATACAGATTTGGAGCTTCTTTTTCATGTCCTTTGATTGCTCCCTGAATATCACGGGAACCAATCTTTGCAAATTCTCGAGATGGAGAATGAATCTTAAGTGTCTTTTTGGCTGTCTTAATAATATTCTGGCAGATTTTCTTCATGGATTTGCTGAGGTTTCTGGTTTCGCTTTCCATACCTGCAGTTAATCCCTTTGCAATATTAACTCCTGCCTGTTTCATCTCTTTCTGCAGATCATCCGTTACTGTTTTCATTTCAGATTCATAATTTGCTTGAAGTTTTGCAAGATCATCTCCAAAGAAGTTTTCAGAAAATGTTTTGGACATATTCTGCTGCTGATTCCACTTATTAATGTAAGCCTGCTGTTCAGCTTCTGACATATGCTGAAACCATGCCATATAAGCATTTCCTGCATCAATATCCATTCCAAGAATCTTTTCCATCATAGACTCAGGAATCTTGTTTTCTAGCAACTTCAAGTTCTTCTGATACTTTTCAATATCCATGATATTCTGATCAAGGTTATAGATATTTCCCCAAGATTGCTGTTTATCAGTTAAACTGTCCATCTTGCTCTTGATGTTGTTATACGCTTCCTGGTATTCATCTGACAGATCCTGTAACTTTTCCTGTGCAATCTTGTTTAATCGATCAGCTTCTTTCTCAAATGCATCATTGTATGCTGCTGCCGTTTTTTCTCCCGCAATTTTTAATTGCTTTTCTTCTGCAGCATTCTGCTTCTTTAACTTTTTCAGCTGTTTTTTTAATTTTGCTTTTTCCTTTTTATTTTTTGTCTTACTGATCTTATCTTGGAGATTTTTCTCTGCTGTATCGTGCTTCGAAGAAACTTTACTTGTCTGCTGATCAATGATTTCTTGTACAGTTTCTGATGATCTTGACTTTGCTGTGTTGAGTGCTTCGGATATTCCAGAAACAAGGTTGTTTCCAATATCGGAATAATTCCCTTTCTTGGAAGCACTCTTAGCTGCAGATAACGCTTCATTTACAGATAGCTTCATTTCTGCATTGAGTTCTGTCTGCCCTTCTCTAACGCCCTTTGCCACACCTTTTGGAATATTCTTTCCAATCGCATCTTTATATACACGAGATGGAGAATGGATTCCTAAAGCTGTTGCTGTAGCTTCTACCGATGCGTTAGCCATCTCTCCAGAAGCATCTTCCACATCTTTCGTATGCTTTCGGATACCTGCTGCCATTCCTAACGGCATCCATTTTCCTACGTCAGACTCCATGACGCGGGATGGGGAATGGATCTTACCTTCTGCTTTTGCGGCTGCAACTGCAGCTCTTACCGCTTCTCTTGCGGCTGCTGATACAGCATCAGAGTTTGATCTGATACCAGATGCTAATCCAAGAGATAAATTACCACCAACAGATACAAAAGAAGATTTCTGTGCACTTGCTCCGGAAGAACCTGCTTTAGCTACTTTTGCTCCGGCAGATTTTGCAGTTCCAGATTTTGCTGTGATTCCTTTAGAAAATTCCGATGTCATCTTTCCGCCGGCTGTTTTTGCTTTGCCCGAACCAGAAGCAAGCCCTGCTGCGGTTGTTTTGCTGATTTTATCTGCAGCTGATTTTGCTTTACCAGATCCTTTTGAAAAAGAAGATAAATAACTATTAAACGATTGAACTCCGGCACTTGAATTATTCGTAGCAGTAATCTTACTTGCTTTTTTAATTGCTGTGCTATTTTTCTTAACTGTAGTAGCTGCTTTTCCTGTTTTGGTTGCAATAGCATCAAACGAGCTTGCTGCAGCTGAATTATCTACCTTGCCGATTTTTAAACTGTTTTTTATCTTTGTTGCCTGGCTTTTTGTCTTTTGTGCTGTACTATCAATAGCTTTTGTAAGACCAAATGCATTCTGATCTCCAGATAAGTCTATCTTTGTTAGTTCTTTGATTGCATCTTGAACTGGCGTCTTTCCTTGTGCAACTTTCGTTGCAAGTTCTGTTGGAATCTTAGATCCATCAATTCCTGCTTTTGTTATTGCTTCCTGGAAAGAAATCACACGACTCAATGCGGCCGCTGCTTCCTTTGGCTTTCCACTACCAGATGTGATTGCATTTGCTAAATAGTCCGGTACTTGTACACCGCCTTGCTGTGCTTTAGCTTTCAGATCTTCGAACGTGACAAGATTTTTTACTGCCTGCACAGACGTAGGGACCGCATATTGTCCGGAACTAATTCCTTGCGCTACGCTATCAGGAACTTTAACACCTGCATCCTTTGCCTTTTGGATCAGATCGGTCCAATTGATCGCATTCTGCATCTGTTTTGCAGCACTCTTAAATGATATGGATCCATCAGAAATACCTTGTGCCAAATACTGTGGGATCTTCATTCCCTGTTCTTGCATTTTGACCAACTGATCTGAATTAACCAGATTATCTAATTTGATTAAGCTCTTTAATTCTTTTCCGGATGTTGGATTCGCATAAACACCCTGTTTGATTCCCTCTCCAACAGATTTTGGAATATCACTCGCTTTAATCTTTGCCTGTTTGGCCAGGTCATCTAAGGATTTCAGATACTCTGTATAATTTGTCTGAGCCGTATATTTATCTGTGTATGCGGTCAGTTCTTTTTGTGCTGCATTTAAATTTTTACCACTTTGCTCAACTGCCTTATTGGCTGTCATCATTGCATCATAGTATTTTGTCAGATCATTAGAAGCTTTCTTATATTCATCACTGCTTGTTGTTATCTTTCCCTGGTTTACCTTTGCGGTAACCTGATTCATTTTTTCAACAGCAGCATTATATTTGTTTGTTGCTTCCGTCTTTTTCTTGATAGCTTTTTCATTCTCAATATCGGCTTTGGCTACTTTAGATGCTGCACTTTCCATGCCTTTTTGATAAGCCTTGGCCATTGCCTGTTCTTTCAATGCTGCGATGTTTTTCTTGATCGCAGAAGTAGACTTATTCAACTTATCTGCTTCTTTGTCATACTCAAGATTCAGCCCTGGTAATAATTCATTTAATTGTTTAACTACACTTACAATCTGTGCTTTTGTCCCGGCGCTCTTATGCTCAACATTCATCAGTTTTGTCAATTTTTGATACAACTGATCTGCCTGAACACCATTTGCACGTGTGGAATCTACATTTTTCTGATTTTGCTTATGCAAACTCTTGATCGATGCAGCCATCTCTTCTTGTTTCTTTTTGAGTTTTGTACAAGAAGAATAGTATCGATCTGCTTCTGTAACCGCTTTTTTCTGTGTCAAAGCATATGCTGCGACTCCTGCTGCTAATGCTCCAACCGCAACAACTCCAATTCCAACCGGGCCACCTAAAGCTGTGCAAACTGTTTTGAAGGCTGCTGTTGCAGTTGTAGCTGAGATTGTCTTTCCGGTAAATAACTGGATTGCTGTTCCTAATATCTGAACACCTGTACTTGCACCTTCTGTAGCTGCAGATACGGTTCTAAACGCAGTTACTACTGTTGTTACTGCTTTGTATCCTTTAAAAACTGTAAGTAAGCTAGTAGCAACAGGTAAAGCTACTTCCATGTTATTGCCAACAAGTTTCGCAGCTGCTCCTAATACCTTTAATCCACCGCCACCAACTGCTTTTGCTACTGTTCCAAGATTTTCAACGGTATTTATAGCTTCTTCAGGAACAATTTCTTTAATTCCACCATTTTCAAGTTTTTTTGATAGATTCCCTAAAGCTCTATTCGCTGTTGCTACACCTTTTACTAAGGGTTTTTCAAAAGAACTATACACCGAAATTCCAATATCATTTAACTTATTTTTTGTCATTTGCAATTGGGATTCCATTGTTTTGTATCTTGTTTCAGCTTCTTTGGTAAGGGCTGTATTTTTATTCCAAGCTTTCGTTCCTATTTTTAAAGCTTCTGTAAATGTACCAGATGCTCCTGCTGCACGTAATAATGCATCTCTAATTCTTACATCTGACAATCCCATATCATTTAAGGTTTTAATTGCACTTCCACCATTTTTATTGATTTTATCCAATCCATTAATAAATGATAAAACTGCTCCTGCTGCGTCATTTTTAAAAGCCTTTTTAAACTGTTCTCCACTCATTCCTGCTACAGTAGCAAAACTATTCAAACTCTTTCCGCCTTGTACTGTTGCAAGATTCATTTTTGACAACAATGTAGAAAAGGCTGTTCCACCTGCTTCAGCTTCAATTCCAACAGAACTTAATGCTGCAGAAAATGACATGATTTGTGCTTCTGATAAACCAACTTGAGATCCAGCTCCAGAAATTCTTGTTGTCATTTCTACAATTTCTTTTTCTGTTGTTGCCATATTGTTTCCAAGTGCAACTACCGTAGATCCTAATTTATCAAAATTTTTCTGGCTCATTCCTGTAACATTAGCAAACCTTGCCATTGATGTTGCTGCCTCTTCCGAAGATAAATTGGTAGCATCTCCAAGCATAACCATTGTCTTTGTAAATCCTGCAACAGATTTTGTTTTAATGCCTGCTGCCTCAGCTACTCCTGAAATCTCTTCCACGGACTCTGGCATTTCTTTCGCCATTCCACGAATACCTTTTCTGAGTTTTGAAAGTTCTTCACTCGTAGCATCTACAGTTTTTGTCACGCCTGTAAACGCACTTTCAAAACTTATTCCGGAATTTGCAACTTCTTTTACTGCTGTTCCAATACCTACTGTAGCCGCCATTGTTTTTATCAGTCCCGCCATTTTAGAACATGCACTTTCTGTACTTGCTACAGTACTTTGATTAGATTTTTCCCAAGATTTCTTTGTGCTATCTGAACTCTCTTTTGCAGTATCTTTTACTTTTTTATGAGACCGTTGCATCTTCGTAGATGCAGACTCTGTTCCCTTTGCAGCTGAATCAGCTCCTTGTTTGGCTGCCTGTCCTGCTTTCGATGCTGAATCTTTTGCACTCTTTTCTACTTGCTTTCCAGTTTTCTCTGCTGACTTAGCAACTTCTTCTACACTCTTTTGCGCCTGATCAGAAGCTTTATCTATCTCCTGTGCTGTACTCTTAGAAGAAGACTCAACTTCTTTCTTAAGATCGTTTAATCCTTTTTCTGCACCAGAATTATCCAGTTTGGTTTCTATTGTAACTGTACCATCTGCCATGTCTTCACCTCGTCAAATACCTATATACCTAAAAATCTAAAGTTTCTAAGCTATTTGACGTCCTGGGTGCTCAACCTGCAGATCCAAGCTCTCGCCTGTTCGCTTCTCTTATCACAATATTCCTGACAGATCACCGCCATTTAGCAGTATCTGTGTTATCTCATCCTGTCTCTTCTTCTCTTCTTTGCTTATATCATCCGGAAGTGCATAGATCTTTTGCATCTCCCGTATCCTTTTTCTCTGTTCTTTGTCAAAATTCTTTAATTCTGCCCCACGATATCCGATGATCTCACAGATTTTACAATCATCATGCAAGGCACTGAATAATGACATGAACTTCCACCAATGTAAAAAATCAACTTCAAACAGATCTATCTTATAATCCTGCATAAAACCTGCATTAATATAATCAAAATCATGTTCAAAGCTGATCACTTTCTTTTTTGTCTTTTGTTTCGAAATTTCTTCTTTTCCACACGAATAAAACCACAGCATCTTTTCCATTGCTTCTTCCAGATCATCTGGAATGTTATCTTTATAGAAAATCTTTAACGCATCATAATACTTTGCGTTCGTGATTGCATCTTTTTCATTGATCTCAATTTCCTTCATCATTTCCTTTGCAAAGTTCTTTTGATCTTCCGTGACTTCTTTTTCAAAGATAATTCCTTCTATGTTCATGATCGTTCGAAAGTCAGCATCGATCTCATATTTTTCACTCCCGATATCCACAGACACCGGGAGTTCTCTCCTGATCATTCAGCTCCTAACAACTTAGACAGTTCATTGACTCTCTTTTCATGATCTGCTAACTGTGAATCTCTGATAGAATAAAGCTTCTTAACTGCTTTCGTTCTTTCTGTCAGATCATGTTTAGCAGTAAAGATTTTATCTGCAGAACCTTCTCCAAATACTGCATCAAAAAACCTACTCATGATTTCTGACTCGTTTGCAACGCCTTCTGGACCCATCATTCCATCTTTTACATTCTTTTCTTCGTACTCTCCAAGTTCCTTCCACATCTCTTTGCTTGCATCATTAAACTTCTTCATCATATCTGCATCCAGAAAATTAAATGCAAGCTTCTCTCCATTCCAAATAAACATATATCTTACTCCTTAATTCTAATTCCAATCTTCGCTTCGCTTTCGTTTACTCTGTCGCTGAATCCGGTGTAAATGTCTTTGTCTTTGTATCAAATTTACCCATAACAGGATCTCCTTTGTCGTGAAGTGTTCCCTCAACCTGTAATTCTCCGTCATTATCAGAGAAACTTGAAATTTCAGCAGCTACGGTAAACATACGTGCTTTGAATACTGTCCCAGTGGTATCTCCTTCTACTTTTTCATCCAGATCAACGCGAACAAATTCACGTTCTGCATCTGCTCCTGTTTTTCTCTCTTTACCAATACTAACCAGATCTTTAATGACCTTTTCGCTTGGAATCTGATCGGCTGTAAATCCGTGCTCACCTTCATAGCTTGTAATGCTTGATGTGGATGATTTATCATTGATATATTTTTTACTTGTTGTCTGTGCTCCTGGATCTTCATTTAACTCTGTAAAACCAGTTCCCATTAATTCGAACGCTTCAGACACCTTTAAATAAGATGCTTCCTGATAACGCTGTTTTACTGTTTTGCTTGCTGTTTCTGCCATTTTATATTCCTCCTAATTTTTGATAATAAATTAACTGACACTGAATCTGGTATTGTGCTTTTGTTGCATCTGCGTTAAACACGTAGCCATTTGTCAGTGCCTGTATTTTAATTGCTCTTTTTCCTTTATCCATTTCCGGAAGTTCGTTATTGATCGTGCATCGTTCCAACCAGTCTGAGAAATCTTCGTAAAACTCTGCTACGTCAATATTCTCTGCAACGTCTGCCCCGAAGTACTCACGGCTTGCTAAGACAAAATTAAAACGGCGTTCTGTGTCGCCGTTAATATATCGTTTTTTAATTGGCTGAGACGTTACAGATGCTTCAATCGCATAACTTTTTGTATCTTCCGGAAGATGTTCCACACCCACCAGATCATCAAATGTGGACAGTCC
>OLPO01002561.1_pt1 | contig 11150 bp, 8 predicted proteins | sample 1672831 | NCBI WGS metagenome assembly OLPO01 (sample SAMEA3136728, study PRJEB25190) | human gut metagenome
TCCCACTTAGCAGTTAATTCAGGTGATTTTATATCTTCAGGTAAAATCTTCATCAATTCTTTTCCTTCTATTGTTGATATAAGTTTTTTGCCATCCCTTTTTACAAAACCTTTCTTTATTATCTGCTCAATTATTCCCGCCCTAGTTGCTGGCGTTCCTAAACCTTTGCTTAAAGATTCTTTAAGTTCTTTATCATCTACTAATCTTCCCACATTCTCCATAGCTGATAATAACGTATCTTCAGTATAATATTTAGGTGGTTGAGTTTTCTTAGCTTCTGAAGATAATTCAACATTTTCAAATCTCTGTCCTACATTCACCTCACCTTCAAAACTATTTTTATCTTCTTCTATTTCTATACCCAATTTTTCTTTCATTAATTTTTCTATCAACTTAAAACCATTATCTAATATTTGTTTTCCTGAAAACTCAAATATTTCATCTTCTATTCCCAAATCTATTTTTATATTAGTCTGTTTTATAGGCTTATAAACGCTTTCTAATAGCTTGTACGCAACTAGGTATAATATCTTCTCTTCACTATCTGTAAGGCTTAAATCGTGCTTTAAAACTTCGTTAGTAGGTATTATTGCATGGTGATCACTAACCTTTTTATCATTTATAATGCTTTCTAATTTAACTGCTTCAATTTCATACTTTTCCCTTAAATTTTCTCCTAAAAGATTTGAGTTTACTAAATTAATTATTAAATCTTTTGTTTCATTTTTCATATCTTCCGTCAAAAATTTACTATCTGTTCTTGGATAGGTTATAATTTTCTTTTCATATAAACATTGAGCTAAATCTAATGTTTGTTGTGCTGAAAAACCTAGCAATTTATTAGCTTCTCTTTGCAGAGATGTTAAATCTAATAAACCGCTAGGTTTTATATTTTTTTCTTCTTTAATAACATTTTTTATTATTGCATCTTTACCATTACACTTATTTACTATACTATAAGCTTCAGTTATTCCATCAAATTTTTTAGCAGCTATAAACAATCCAGTATCAGCCTTTACAACAAAATATTGTTTAGGTTCAAAATTTTTAATTTCTTCATCTCTTTTTACAATTAAATTTATAGTTGCTGTTTGAACTCTACCTACATTAAGCATTTTATTATATAAGCCTGTATATAATCTTGTTGCATTTAACCCTACCAACCAATCTGCCTTACTTCTGCAAAAAGCTGACTTATAAAGACTTTCAAACTCTCTCCCATCTTTTAATTTACAGAAACCTTTTTCTATAGATTCTCTAGTCATAGAACTTATCCATAATCTTTTAATAGGTTTATTACTTCCTATTTGATTATATACTAGCCTAAATATCAGTTCTCCTTCCCTTCCAGCATCTGTCCCACAAATCAACTCTTCTACATCATCTCTATTAGCTAACTCTTTTATAACTCTAAATTGATCTTTGGTTTTACTTGATAATTTTGTTTTCCATTCTTCAGGAATTATCGGCAATGTTTCTAAATTCCACTTTTTATACTCAATACTATAATCTTCAGGCATTGCATTTTCAACTAAATGCCCTACACACCATGTTACTAAATAATTATTACCTTCATAATAACCATTCTTTTTTTCACTTGCTCCAATGACTTTGCTTATCTCTAAAGCTACACTTGGCTTTTCAGCTATTACTAATTTCACTCCCAATTTCTCCTTTCTTATCTATGCATTATATACCATTCAAATTTTGTAGTTTCATTTGGTAGTGCATGGAATATTAATATATCATTGTTATCTTTAGATTTAATACCATACTTCTTCATCAAACTCTCTCCCATAATCTATTTTTAGTTGTTATTATCTTTCCTTTAACTATAAAAATATCCTGGATAAAATTTAATTTATCCAGGAATAGTCTTGCTATTAATTTTTTAATTCCTTTATCATTTTTACCAACTCTTCATATGGAATATCTACTTCATTTATTAATCCTTTTATTTCTAGTGTTTTTAAGTTTTCTATTTCTTTTTCTAATTTTTTTATACCTTCTTCCTCTTTTTTTATTTTTTCTCTTTTCTTTAATATTTGTTCTTCTTTAGCTTTTATCTTTTCTTGAATACTCATATTAAACGCTCCTTATTTGTAGTTTTAATAGCTAAACTTCTAATTTGCTATTCAACAACCCTTCTAACAGTACCATTAAAGGCATTTTTCCAATATCCTTCTAAATTATTCACCCATACTCCATTAGTGGATGCATCATGTAAAAATTTATTATCTCCTAAATAAATACCAACATGATTATTAACAACTCCTTCTGTATTGAAGAAAATTAAATCTCCCCTTTGCATCTCTTCAGTTTTAACTTCTCTTCCCATAGTAACTAATGTCCAAGTTACTACGCTTCTATAATCTCCTAAATTAAGACCAGCATTTGCATAACACCAATGTACAAAAGAACTGCAATCAAACCGTAAAGCTGCAATATCTTCAGGATTTCTTCCTCCTCCAAAAACATAAGGTGATTTTCCTACAATACTCATACCCGTTGTGATAGCTCTTTCAACTACTTTATTTCCATCGCCTACTTTAAAATCATAAATATTTAATGAATATGACTCTATAATATTACAAATTAAACTTGCATATTGTGGATCTGTTGCATATCCAGCCATTCTAATTGCATAAGCTTGTTCCTTATAATCTTTGGCTTTAAAAACCCCTGATTGCTCATATCTTGGATTTTCCTTTAAGAACTTTCCATGATTCTTTACTGAATCCTCAAAACTATCATATTTCCTCCACTTTGCCATTACAGTAATATTACTTCCATTTATATGTTCTTGTGTTGGCATATCAATAGTTTGTCCCTTCCAACTACTATCAGCTTTTACTCCAAATAAATTATTAGCTTTTACTGAAAGGTCAGATTTTCCCCACGCTGATTCATGTATAGCTTGTGCTATTGTTACTGATGGAAAAATCCCGTAATCATTGTAATTATCTTGAGCTATTGGAACTAATTTTAATATAAATGCTCTTTGTTCTTCATTAGGAACTGCAAAATCTATATTTGAATTTTCTCCAATAAAAATACTTATAAACCCTATAAATATACTTCCTATTAAACTTAATGCCACTACTACTGCTCCTAATACAGCTAATACCTTCAATACTACTGGATTAGAGAAAAGTTTTGTAGCCATAATAGTTAGTTTTTTTCCAGCATCATAACCAAACTTTGTGAATTTCTTTACCTGTTTTATTCCTCTTGCTCCATAATCAAAAGTATTTTTAGTTAATTTAGTTGCTTTCTTAGTAGCTTTCGCACTATACCTTAAAGTATTTTTAGTAGTAACTAATGTATCTTTAGTTTTTACAATGCTTTGTATTCCTATATTTTCATTTCCTTTTAATGAATTAACCTCATTTATTAAGCTAGTTGTTATTCCTTTTCCAACAATTCTTTTTAGTTTAATTGACTTTATGTCAGAAATGTTTTTTAAATTCTTTGATACATCTTTTACATACCTTGCTCCATTATAAGCTCTCTTCAAACTTCTTCCAGCTCTTATTAAATCTCTTGGAGCTGATACAATTCTATACATTTTTTCTTTTGCTAAAGTATTTCCATAATCATTATCTGAACTATTTAAATTATCAATTCCATTGTCTACTATTGTCCTTATATACCTAGCTTTAAAGAACTCCTTTTTTACTCTTGAAAAATTTACACTTCTAGTATATTTTAAATCCTCTATTAAATTAGTATATCTTCCTTTTGCTTTTAATTTATCATTTCTTACTATATTTAAACTCTTTCTTCTATTTCCTTGTATATCATAATTCTTTATATTAGGTATATTGTTTTTTATTATTGTTTCAGATACTCTTTCTTCTCTTACTCTTATTATCCCATCAAGCTTAGAATTTACATAGTTAGCACTATTTTTAAATCCATTTTCTCTTATTACTGATTCACTTCTTTTAGTAATATTACTTATAATATTATTTTTTCTTAAACTATTACCTCTTGTATCAACTTCCTTTATTTTTATTATAGAATCTATTCTTTTATCATCTATAAGACTATTTTTTCTTGCTTTATAATTATTTTCTTTTCCATTCAACAAAGAGTAAGTTCTATCATTAATTCTTTCTTCTCTTTTTATTGTTGCTCTTGTATATTGACTACTTTTATATGGGTATTCAATCCTACTTATTAGTTCTCTTCTACTACCAGTATCTCCATATCCATTTTTAAAATATTGAGGTTTATTTAAAGATTCATTATTCCCTTTATAAATTCTTTCATTATTTATAACTTTATCTAAAGATTGCTCACTAGTAGATCTATTAACAAAAGACTTATTTATTTCCGTATTATACTCACTATCTTTAATAATACTTTTTCCTTCTAATTTAAAAGAAGCACTTCCATATATAGAAGTGCTTTCTTTATTCTTAACTAAGTCCCTTGAACCATTTTTTATTATACTCATTAAACACCCGCTGTTACTTCTTCAATCTTAGTAGTAAGCATTTTGTAAAGTTCTGTTTTCTTAGGGAAATCATCTTCAAATGGTATTATTGCATTTCCTGCAAATATCAATCCATGTCCTGGATCTGAATTAGTAACATAGTTTAATTGTTGGTCTGATATATTTAATAAATGTGCCAGTTCATCTCTATCAGAAGAAGCCTGATTTAACATATATATAAACTCACTATTGGATAACATACTTCTTGCATTATCACTTCGTAATAAATCTTCAACATTTTGAGTTATTCCAGTTGGAATAGCTCCCCACTTTCTTGCTCTTTTCCATAATTCAAATAAATAGTTATCTGAATATTCATTTTTGAAAAGTAAGTATATTTCATCTATATATATCCAAGTTCTTCTACCTATTTTTCTATTTTGAGTTATCCTATTCCATATTTGGTCTAACACCACTAACATTCCTATAGTATTTAACTGCTTACCTAAATCTTTAGTATCGAATACTACAAATCTATTATTAATATCTATATTGGTATGATGTGAAAATACACTTAAACTACCATTTATATAAATCTCTAAAGCAAGTGCTAAATCATTTGCTTCAGGCTCTGGTTGTTCTACTAAATTACTATAAAATGTTTTTAATGTTGGTACATCTTCCTTCTTAGGGTTATTAAAATATTTTTCATAAGTTAATAAAACAGTTCTGTCTATTATAGTTTTATGAGCTGAAGATAATCCATATCTTCCCCCTATAAGTATTTCACATAAAGATAATATAAACTCTGATTTTAATGATATTGGGTTATCATCATCTGCATAATCTAAATTTATATCAAATGGATTAATAAAATTATTACTTCCAGCAGATATTTTTATTACTTCTCCACAAAAACCATTAGTTTTAACATCATTATCAATTCCCTTAGCTAATGGAGTATATTCTCTTTCAGGATCTATTACTATTACATCATCATTTGTACTTAAAAGTACATTTGCAATTTCTCTTTTAGCTGCTAAAGATTTTCCCGAACCTGAAGAACCTAAAATAAATCCATTTGCAGTTTTAAGATTTTTTCTATTTACTAAAATCAAATTCTTACTTAATGAATTACACCCATAATAAGTCCCATTATTATGGAACAATTCTTGAGTGGTAAAAGGAACAAATATACCTGTAGAAGCAGTAGTTAATGTTCTCTTTATATCAACATGATTTTTCCCTAGAATTAAAGTTGAATTAATCCCTTCCTCCTGAAGATAATCTAAATATCCTATTTTACAATTGTTCTTTCTGCAAATTGATGATATTTGATAAATATTTTCTTCTAACTCTTCCTTTGTTTTTCCTGAAGTAAATATTAAAATTGTATTTTTAAACATACCTTGATTTTTATTTAATAAATCATCTAATAATTCATTAGCTTCAAGTAAACTAAATTTAAGTTCATGCGGTATCATTTCGGGATCATACCCAGCTTTTATAGCTTTTTTCTGTTCATCTATTTTTTGTTGTTCCATAAATGCAATTTTACTCTTAACTAAATCCAAAGCTTTATCTTGTGAAACCCTATTTATATGTAGATTAATTGTTAAATCGCAATTTAAGTCTGAAAGTTCACTTAATAGCTTATCAGATAAATCAGAAGGTAAATCTTTTAAATATACAACTTGTCCATATCTATTGCCAAATTCAAAACTTCTCTTATCTTTAAAGTCAAAACTATCGGGTGCTATAAAATCTTTTGTACTTAAACTATTTTCAAGTAAGTATTCATATTCAAATTTATATGGTTCATCAGGATTAAAAATAGAGTGTATAAATTCACATCTTTCACTTCCTGAAAGAACCGAGTTTATACACCCTAATCTTTTCATATTTGCTTGTACATCAGCCTCTATTCTTGATAAAACTTGTACTCCCTGTTCATAGTTACTTGCTTCGCAAGAGAAAGTAAGATATTTCTCTCTTATTATACCATTTTGCCCTTTTAAAGCCTTATCTATAAGCATCTGATTATACTCATACCTATATTTATTCAATCCATCATCCTTTTTAGGCGTATATAATAAAATTCTCTTTTTAAAATCCTCCTGATCTATTCTTCTATTATTTATAGTAATTTGAACATTAATACTTGGATCAAAATAATTTAAGAACTCACAGTACCTAGAGAATATATCTATTTGATCATCTCTTTTAGCAATTTGATAATTTATATCTGAAAATTTTATAGTTTTTGAATATATTCCACCCTCAACATCACAAACTCCATCTTCAAACATTCTATTATATCTTATAGTGTTTTGAACTGTTGCTGGAACTTTTAAAGATTTAAGAAAGTTTTTATCTACCTTTCTTTCTCTGTCTGAAATCTCGTTTTGCCCCTTTAATTTGTTTCTTAATTTCTTTGAATTTTCTTTCTCTATCTTTTTTGCTTGGTTCAAAGCCTTTATATTCTCTTTCTTCTTTAACCTTTCTTCTAATTGACTTTTGGGTTGTTTTTTTCTTAATATCACTTTCATATCCTCCTTCCAATAAATCAACCTGAACTACTGTCTTGTAATTCTTTTTTGATTTTCCAAATTGATGTTTCAAAAACATTATCAAAACTTTTTCAAATTTTAATCCTTTTGGTTTCAAGTAACCTATTGCTATTAATGGCACAACTTCTATTATTACTATATATCCAGTTAATTCTTGTCCTATTTTATTCATAAAAAAAATATAACTTGGTACACTTATAACCATTGCAATAAGTGAACATAGCAACTGTCTAACACTTAAACCAAACATTATTTTTTCTTGATATTCTGTTATCTCTTTAGGTATTCTTACTTCTACTGACATTCTAGTTCCCCCTTACATAGCATTGCAAATTGACTTAGCCCATTTACCACTACTTAATAATGCAAATACTGTTATAATTGAATATCCAGTACATTCCCATAACAAACTCAATAAATTTGTTGAATCTATATTTGAAGGATCTATTGTTACTATTCCACTAAATAAAATTCCCATTATTGCAATTGAAATACACATCAAAACTCCTTGTATAGATACCGCAGTAAAAGATTTTAAAAAGTTTTTTGCAATTGAACTCTGCTCTGCATTAGGTATAGTAGCCATAGGTAATGGTGCTATTCCTATAAAGACATACATTTCTATCATTCTTCCATATATTATTGCAGTTATTAATATATTGCTAATAAACGAAATAGTATTTATTATAACTACATTTATCATAATTAAAACTTTCTCTAAAAAATCTGCATTACTAACCAACTGCTCTATTGTTTCTCTAGCACTTCCAATATCAAGTCCTCCACTCCCTGAAAATATTCCGTTTATACCTACAATAATTTCTTGCGATACATTGAATATTGCTGATAAAATTAAAGGTGTCATATCTAACGCAGTTTTACATATTATAAACTTAATCATTATTTTAAAGGGGATTTCAAATCCCCTTTCACCCATAGTGTCTGTTCTTGTGGTTATACTTTGCAATTCTAGCAATAAAAATATTGCTAGAATTACTAATGCTATTGGAGTTATTATATTTTTTTGAATGTTTAAAATCCCTGTATAGATTGTGGCATTGAATTCTTCAGGAGTTTTTATTAAATCACTCCCAACAGATGTAACATTCGTAATCATGTTTATTATCGTATTTACAATCCATTCTTCCATAATATCCTCCTATTAAATACTTTTAATTTTTTAGCCAACAACAGATGAAAATAATTGTGCAGCTACAACTATCATTCCTCCACCTACTATTTGCCATATCCCACCTTGTAAAGCTGGTCCATTTTTATCCTTTAATGCTCCTGCTAAAACAATTACTCCCCAAACACACCAAAGTCCTCCACCTATAGTACAGAACTTAATTATTATTTGTAAAACTTGATTCATTACGTCCATTTTTATCTCTCCTTTTTTATACTAAATTATTTATTTCTTCAGTTAATTCAATTTCTTTAATTTCAGTTTTTTCATCTAAAATATCTTTATTTTTTTCTTTTAAAACATCATATCTATTATCTTCACTATAATCAGCTAATTCTTTATATCTTTTATGTTTTTCTATTTTAAATTTCTTTGATTTAAAAGGCTTTACTCCTCTTATAAAAAGTAAACATTCATCTGTCTTTAGCAACCCAACTTCTGCTGGCGTTATTAAATCCCTTGCTATAATTTGATTATTTAATGATAAACTTCCTGATTGCCCTTTACTTATATTTATTGCAGTATGGTCAATAGTTGTTTTACCTACTCTAGCTGATATAGATTTTTGTGTTTCTTCCTCCCCACTTCCTAAGAATAGTGTAGTATCACAGTTACCTATAATAGTTCCCGCTTGTTCTTTATACAATCCTTTTATTTGAGCCATATTTTGAACTATAGGAACTACTGATATCTCTCTACTTCTTACAGTTGCTATTAATTTTTCAAATGAAGGAATTTGACCTATATTAGCAAACTCATCTAAAAGACATCTAACATGAACTGGTAATCTTCCTTTATACTCGTTATCTGCTTTATTACATAGGACATTAAACATTTGAGTATATAAAATAGCAACTAAAAAATTAAAGGTACTATCTGTATCATCTATAATAATAAATAAAGCTTGTTTGTTATCTCCCAAAGTATCTAGTTCTAGTTCATCATACTCTGTTATTTCTCTAAGCTCTTTAATATCCAAAGGTGATAACCTAGCACCACAACTAATTAATATTGATTTAGCTGTTTTACCAGCAGCTTGTTTATATTTTTTATATTGTCTTACTGCAAAATGACCTTCATCTTTACTTTCTAAATCTTCAAATATTATATCTATAGGATTTTTAAATTCTTCATTATCCTCTTTAGCTTCCATTTGATTTAACAAATACAGTAAAGTGCTAAAATTTCTATCTTCTTTGGGTAATTCATAATATATATATCCTACTAAAGCTTGATATAACAATCTTTCAGACTTTATCCAAAAGTCCTCTTTGCATTTTTCACCTTCTCCACTAGTATTTAATATTATTGTGTTTACTAATTTTAAAATATCTTTTTCTTTTCTTATATATTCAAACGGGTTATAGTGCATAGATTTAGAAAAATCTATTGTATTGAAATACTTTAAATTATAATCTGCATCCAATAACATTTTTCCACATTCAGGTAATAAAGTCCCTTTCGGATCAGTTATTACATAAGATGTGTGTAACTGCATTAAATTAGGTTTAACAAAAAATCTTGTTTTCCCCGAACCTGAACCACCTACAACAAGAATATTATTATTTCGCAATGTTTTTCTTGTATCTATTGATATTCTTTCACTTTCAGTTAGTAACATATTTTTTTCATAATTCTTATCTATAAAAGGTTTTATATCAGTCGCACTTCCCCATTCTGCTGAACCATGCTCCTTACCTTCTAATCTATTATTTCTTGTAAAAGAATTATATAAAACCACTAAAAAAACACCTATCAATCCAACTAGACCTATCAATATGGATTCTGGTGTTTTATCTATAAAAAATATGTTTTCCAGGATAGATTTACTCAAATTATCCATAATAAAATTAATTTTGGTAAGTATATCCCCTTCTAAACTTTGATACAAAAAAGCTATTCTATTAAATATATAAAATACTATTATTGATGCTATAGAAGTGAATATTAATTTTTCTTTTTTCATTATCTATCCCCTCTATCCTTAACAAATTGTTTTTCATTTTTATTAAGCTCTACTTCCTTATTATGCTCTTCAGCTTTTACTTTAGCTTCTTTTACAACCTCCTTAACTTCCTTTCTTTCATCTCTCTTAAAATCCTTAAAATTTTTACTTGCATAATCCTTAAATATTTTTTCAATTTGGCTGATGTCTTGCCCCTTAAAATATAAGTTGAAAACTTCATTATAAGAATCTTTTTTTATTGCAAAATCAATTCCATCTTTTTTAAGCTTCCTTTGAATTACTTTTAAATCAGCTTTATCTATATTTACATTTTCTAAAGCTTTTCCTTTTTTGTTCAACTCTTTTAAACTCTGCTTTCCATTAACAACCTTATATTTATCATTTGCTATAGATCTAATCACCTCTAATACTAATTTAGCTGTAATCTGTGATGCTTTTACAGTAACCCCTATTGCTTTATTTCCTACTTCATCTCCTAGCATACACTCACCTCCTCCCACAAAAAAACTCTCGGCTATTGCCTGTCAGAAGTTCTTTTCTAAAATATTTATAAAAAGATGTCCTTAGGGAACACCTTTTACACATTTAAAATTTTTTAATATTACTATACCTTTAATAAATTACTTGTAATATTACAAACCTATTTTAATTCATCTAATATACTTAGTGTTCCTTTATTCTCTAAAAATTGTAAAATTATATTGTATATTAGCACGTTAACAGATGAACATTCCCTTATATATTCTTTAACATATATTTCATAAAGTCTAATATTTTCTTCCTCTAAAAGTTTTACTGTTAATCTACTTATCTTAGGCTCATTGTTAATTCTTCCATATATCAATTTAGATTTATCTAAAATAGGTTTATTTAACCAATCCTTTACAATCATTGTTGCTACTTGTGAAGGTCTTATCCTATATCTATGCAATCCTTCACTTACTATATATCTCTCTAAATCAATTAATGTTTCTCTCATTAATC
>OLPO01002563.1_pt1 | contig 11141 bp, 10 predicted proteins | sample 1672831 | NCBI WGS metagenome assembly OLPO01 (sample SAMEA3136728, study PRJEB25190) | human gut metagenome
TTGACTGCATGAACGAGTGCGTGCCGATGCGCTACGCCAAGGGCTACGACTGCAACTACGTCCTGCGCAAGGGCAGCGCAATGGGGCTGTGCGCGTGCGTGCACCACGAGGAATCCGGCCGCACGATGGAGGTCATCACCGACCAGCCCGGCGTGCAGTGCTACACCGGTCAGGGCCTTGACAACACCGGCAAGGACGGCGTTCACTATGGCCGCTACGCGGGCGTCTGTCTGGAGACCCAGCACTATCCCGACGCGATCCACCATCCCCATTTCGAAAGCTATGTCCTGCGTCCTCAGGACAAGTACGACACCTTCACCATCTACCGCTTTACCGCAGAATAAGCATTCCCCCACCTTCCGTGCGCGAAGCACGAAGCGGCGGGGCAGGAGCGATAGCGTTGCAGATAGAACGAGGAGAAGAGATATGGAAAACAGATACGTATTTCGGGAAGTATTAAGTGAGATTAAAGATGCTGCGGATGCGGCGGGAAATGTCATTACAAAAGAAGAGATCCGGGAGCGATTAAAGGAGCTGCCGCTCACTGAGGAACATTTTCAGATGATTTACAAGTACCTGGAGGAGCAGGGCGTGCGTGTGCCGGATGATGCAAAGGAGGCGGAAGAGCTTCCAAAGGAACAGGAGGAGCTGAGCCTTTCTATTTATCTGGAAGAGCTTAAGCGTCTGATTGAGGAATCAGATGTCGATGAAAATGAGCTGCTGCGCGATGTGATGGAGAAAAAGCCGCAGGCGCGGGAACGTCTGATCGAGTGGTATCTGCCGCTGATCTGTCAGATGGCAGACGAGTATGACGGCAAAGAGATCCCGGCAGAGGATCTGATCCAGGAGGGGAATATCGGTCTGCTTTTGGCAATGGATACGTTAGATACCTTTGACAGTCCGGCAGCTTGCCAGGCGCATTTGTTGAATTGTGTGAATCAGGCAATGGAGGATGCCATCCACGCAAATGAGGAGACGAAAAAGAGTAATGAGGGGATTGTAAGCCGCGTGAACCATTTAAATGAGGCGATTCACAATCTGGAGGAGGAGCTCGAGCATAAGGTATCGGTAGACGAGCTGTCGGCTTATCTGGAGATGCCGGCAGCAGAGATTGAAGACGTACTGCGTATGTCCGGCGATCAGATCGAGATTGAAAAGAATAGGTAAAATTGCTGTTAAAGTATTGAAATACGCCGGAAAAGGTATTTTCATCTCAGAAGAATCTGTGCTACAATAGGCAGGTAAAAAAGAACAGGAAATAGAAAAGACGGTTTGGGCCGCATAATGGAGGCAGACAAGGTGAAAAAGACGAAAATCATATGTACGATGGGACCGAATGCAGACAATGAAGAGACGCTCCGCGCGTTGATTGAGAATGGCATGGATGTTGCCAGATTCAATTTTTCGCATGGGGATTACGAAGAGCAGAAGGCACGAATGGATCTTCTGAAGCGCGTGCGCAAGGAGATGCACAGGCCGATCGCGATTCTGCTCGATACAAAAGGACCGGAGATCCGCACAGGAGTACTGGAAAACGGCGGGAAGGTACTGCTCAGAGAAGGCGAGGAGTTTACTCTCACTGCGACAGAGATGGCAGGCACTGAGAAAAAGGTATATCAGACGTATCCGCAGCTTTCGAAGGATGTGAAGCCGGGCGATACCATTCTGATCGATGACGGACTGATCGGGCTGAAGGTAAAAGAGATTCAGGGCAAGGACATTGTCTGTCGGGTCGTAAATGGCGGCGAACTGGGACAGCGCAAGGGTATCAATGTGCCGAATGTCAGTGTAAACCTTCCTGGTATTACCGCGAAGGATAAAAAGGATATTATTTTCGGTATTGAGCAGGGCATTGATTTCATCGCGGCCTCCTTTGTGCGCAATGCCGATGCGGTGCGTGAGATCCGCACAATTTTAAAGGAGCACAATGCTGAGCACATCGAGATTATCTCGAAGATCGAGAACAGCGAGGGCATTGAGAATCTGGATAAGATCATTCAGGCATCCGACGGAATCATGGTTGCACGTGGCGATATGGGCGTGGAGATCCCGGCTTATGAGGTGCCGCATGTACAGAAAATGATCGTCGAGAAATGCAATCAAAAGTATAAGCCGGTAATTATTGCGACGCAGATGCTCGATTCAATGATCCGCAATCCGCGGCCGACCAGGGCAGAGGTGACGGATGTGGCAAATGCGATTCGTGAGGGCACGGATGCGATCATGCTCTCCGGCGAGACGGCGATGGGAAAATATCCGGTCGAGGCGCTGAAGATGATGGTAAAGATTGCAGAGTCCACGGAGCAGTACATGGATTATGACGTGCTGCCGGAGTACCGTTCTCTGCGCGGTGATGCAAACGTATCGAATGCAGTTGGTGTGGCAGCGGTGCGTACTGCGACGAATGTGCAGGCTGCCTGCATCGTGACTCCGACGGTATCCGGGCAGACGGCGCGACTGATGTCCAATTTCCGTCCGGCGGTTCCGATCTATGCGGTGACCCCGAATGAGTGGGCGCAGCGCAAAATGCAGCTCTACTGGGGCGTAACGCCGCTGAAGGGCTACGAGGAAGATACGACGGAGCATATCATTTCCCATGCAATGTATGTCGTAAAGCGTGAAGGTTATGTCAGGGAAGGTGACATGGTCGTATTTACAGCGGGTGACCCGGCAACGAACATGGTCAAAGGAAAAGGCGCGATGACGAATATGATGCATGTCATTGAGGCAAAGTAAAATAAGAAAAGATTAATAAATTTTTGATGCGAAATTCATTGGCTCCTGTTAAACTGATAGGAGGGATCTGTATGCGGTCTCTGCCTTCGGGACAGGAGCCGTTTGTATATGGATCAAAAATGGGAGGAGGAACGTTATGTTTACCATACTGGTATGTGATGATGAAAAAGATATCGTCGATGCGATCGAGATATATTTGGCCCAGGAGGGCTATCGCGTGCTGAAGGCGTATGACGGCCTGCAGGCGCTGGAGATTTTAAAGACAGAGGAGGTACATCTGATTTTGCTGGATGTGATGATGCCGAAGCTGGATGGTATCCATACGATGATGAAGATACGTGAGACGAGCAGTGTTCCGATCATTGTGCTGTCTGCGAAGTCGCAGGATACGGACAAGGTGCTCGGACTGAATCTCGGTGCGGATGACTATGTGGCGAAGCCGTTCAATCCACTTGAACTTCTGGCCCGTGTGAAATCCCAGATCCGCAGATATACAAATTTCGGCTCTGCGGAGCAGGCAGAATCCGAGCATATCTATCGCACCGGCGGGCTTGTGATGAATGATGACCGCAAGGAAGTCACGGTAGACGGAGAGCCGGTCAAGCTGACGAGGATCGAGTACAACATCCTTCTCTTCCTTGTACAGAACAAAGGCAAAGTATTTTCCATCGACCAGATCTACGAGCAGATATGGAAGGAGGAGGCGTATGGTGCGGATAATACGGTGACGGTCCATATCCGCCATATCCGTGAAAAGATCGAGATCGACCCGAAGAACCCGAAGTATCTGAAGGTGATCTGGGGCGTTGGCTATAAAGTGGAGAATCTGTAATGCAAATGCATCCGAGTAAATTTTCTGTCAGACTGCACCGAAGAGACGGCAACTGGATTTACCGGAAAAAGGTCAAGAACGTGCTGCTGGTACTGCAGGCGTTTCTGGCTGCCGTGCTGGCCTGGAGTTTTTTGACGTTCGCATTCTGGACGGAGGATTCCTGCAGCCTGAGCGAGCTGTCGAAAAGCTATGAGCAGAGCGATCTTTTTTTTCGGCAGGTGGATACGATACTGAAAAATAAAATCAGCGCGCAGGAGAACAGGGAGCTGTTTGAACAGGATGGACAGTACAATGCAGAAAAAGAGATCGATATTCAGTCCTATGGCAGTACCGGCAACACAGTAAAGGATATGAATACGACGTATCTGCTCTCAGATCTGCTTACATTCAGTGAAAACGGAGGGCTTGCGGCGCTGAAGGCCGCAGTGCAGAAGGCGTCTGCGATCGAGAACCGGCAGGAGGCCGGGGAGCTTCTGGATGGGCAGTCCGATACGTTAGAGACGATCCGGCCGGTCACCGGGATCACCTTATCAGAGTGCTCACGGTGGTATTCTGATTCCGCGAGCTTTGTATTCAACACTTATGTGCGTCTGGCACAGGTGTGTGAGGACATTGCGGCCCGTTATCAGCAGTATACGGACGGAGAGCAGTCACTCTGGTCTGAAAATGCGCCTTCGAATCTGCGCTACTGTATTGAGAATACGGCAACAGGAGATCTGTATACGAATTTTGGAGCAGAGAGCTATGACGCCGGTGCAGAGATTTTGCAGGAGCGTCCGGAATATACGATGCTCTACGAGGGTGAGCGGAGCTATAACATCATGGTGGCAAATCAGGATAATGTGCTGAATGCGGAGGCGGAGGCGTGGTTTTTGAATGATCGCTTTGTCAGCACGAATGAGAAGGTGCTGCTTGCGATCGATCAGAGCTATCCGGTGAATGATGAGCTGCGTACTTATGCGGACTATTTTGCGAACCGGGAGACGATTGTATGGGTCTCGGTGACAGGCATCGGGATCAGTGGGGTACTTCTTTTGATCTGCTTTGTACTCTCGCTTGTCGGAGCCGGCCTGGAGGAGGGGCGTCTGGCGCCTCGGATTTATGCAGTCGATAAGGTGCCGACCGAGCTGGCGGCCGGGATCTATGCGGTGCTTGTCATGCTTATTGTGATTTTTCTGAACTGGAAATGGCACAGTCCGGAGGATATGTTTGAGCCGGAACGGGTCGCATGGGCGCTGCTTGCGGCAGGGCTCTGGCAGCTGTTTCTCTCTGCCTGTATGGGATTTATGCGGCGTCTGCGCTCCCACAAGCTCTGGCACAACAGCATCTGCCGCATGCTGCTCTATACGTGGAAACAGGTTACTTCTACGCGCGCGGCATCCGGACAGCTTTTGTTTTTCTATATCATGGTCATCGTTTTGAACTTTCTGTTTCTGCTGCTCTTTAAACGCTCCGGCATTTTTCCGGTGCTCGTCATCGACATGATTGTGCTGCTGTTTCTTTTGCGCGACATGGCAGGGAAACAGAGTGTATGGGAAGGAATCCATCAGATATCAAAGGGGGATTTGACCTATAAGATTGATACGACGACACTGACCGGAGAATCCTATGAGATGGCACAGGCGGTGAATGAGATGGGAGACGGGCTGCAGGAAGCGGTCGAGGCAATCATTAAAAATGAACGGCTGAAGGCAGAGCTGATCACAAATGTTTCACATGATCTGAAGACACCTCTGACCTCCATTGTCAATTATGTAGATCTCCTGAAGCGGGAGAATCTGCAGGGGGAGAAGGTACAGCACTATATCGAAGTGCTCGACCAGAAATCACAGCGCCTGAAGCAGCTCACGGAAGATCTGGTCGAGGTGAGCAAGATCAGCTCCGGCAATGTGGAGCTGCATATGACCATTCTGCAGGTACAGGCGATGCTCGACCAGGCATATGGAGAATTTGAGGATCGCTTTGAGGAAAAGGGGCTGACACCGGTATGGAATCTGCCGGCGGAGCCGGTGATGATTGAAGCGGATGGCCGACAGTTCTGGCGGGTACTGGAAAATCTTTTTGGCAACCTATGCAAATATGCAAAAGAGAACAGCAGCTTTTCTGTCACGGTAAAGACAGAAGCGGAACAGGTCATCATCACCGTCGCAAATACGGCGAAGGAGGCACTGCATGTTTCAGCTGAGGATCTCATGGGACGCTTTGTACGGGGAGACCGCAGCCGAAATACGGAGGGCAGCGGGCTCGGTCTTTCGATTGCCAAAAGCCTTACAGAGCTGCAGGGCGGAGACTTTTCCCTGCGGGTATCCGAAGACCGGTTTGCAGCGATCATTACCTTCCCGCAAAAAGAAAGGCCGCAGAAGCCTGAATTATAAACAAAATGGAAGTTATCTGAAATTTCTGTGAAATGAAGACCGGTATCGTTGACATTCTTCTGGTTCGGGGGTAAAGTGTTATAATTAGCATGGAACAAACACAAGGGGGATGGTCTTAAATGAGAAGACGATTGGAACAATTTATGCAGGGACGCTATGGGACAGATGAACTAACGAAGTTTCTGATGGCGATCTGCCTGATCCTGTTGCTGGCGAATACATTTACAAGGCAGCCGCTGCTGTACTGGCTGGCGCTGGTGCTGATCGGGTACTGCTATTTCCGCATGTTTTCGCGGAATATTTCCGGGCGCAATGAGGAGAACCAGAAATATCTTTCCTGGACGGCCGGGATTCGCAGGAGCTTTACGCAGACAAAGAACCGCATTGTGCAGAGTAAGGACTACCATATTTACAAATGTCCGGTCTGCGGACAGAAGATCCGCATCCCGAGAGGAAAAGGAAAAATCTGTATCACCTGTCCGAAGTGCAGACATGAGTTTGAAAAGCGAAGCTGACCACGAAAGGTGAGAGATTCAGATATGTTCGGATATATTTATGTAAATGAGCAGGAGCTCAAGCTGAAGGACTATACGGCATACCGCAGTTTTTACTGCGGATTATGCCGTAATTTGCATCAAAGGTATGGACGTACTGCTCAGATGATGTTAAACTATGACCTGACGTTTCTGGCCATTTTGCTGACCGGGCTGTATGAGCCGGAGACAAAGGCAGAGGAGTACCGCTGTATTCCGCATCCCTTTCAGAAGCATCGGATGACGGAGAATGAAGCCGTAGCATATGCGGCGGATATGACGGTGCTGCTGTCTTATCAGAAAATGCAGGACGACTGGAAGGATGAAAAGAGCGTACCCGGATTCGCCGTATCCATGCTGCTTCGGAAGGATTATCAGAAGCTGATGGAGCAGTACCCGCGGCAGGGACGCGCGATTGAAGAAAATATTCGCCTGCTTTCAGAGGCGGAGCAGCAGAATCAGAAGGATATCGACTATGTATCCGGTCTGACCGGGCGCTTTTTGGCGGAGATTTTTGTCTGGAAGGATGATATCTGGCAGGAGGAACTGCGGAATATGGGCTTCTACCTTGGAAAGTTTGTGTACCTGATGGATGCGTTAGAAGACGTAGAAAAGGATCGGAAGAAGGGCAATTACAATCTTTTTCTGGAGAGCGGAGAGGTCTGGAGCAAGGAACAGGCGCCCAAATATAAGGAAATACTGACAGCAATGGCCGCAGAGGCCGCGCGCTCCTTTGAGCGTCTCCCGATCATCACGTGTGCAGACATTCTGCGCAATATTCTGTACTCCGGTGTCTGGTGCCGGTATCTGATGGTGGGAGAGCGGGAAAGGCAGCGCAAGGAGAAGGTCATGGATCAGCGCCGTCAGAAGTGAGGAGAGAGTATGAAAAATCCATACGAGATACTGGGGGTTCCGGAAAATGCCTCCGAGGATGAGATCAAAAAGGCATACCGGAGACTCAGCCGGAAATACCATCCGGATGCCAATATCAATAATCCGAATAAAGCAGAAGCAGAGGAAAAGTTTAAAGAAATTCAGCAGGCGTATCAGCAGATCATGCAGCAAAAGGAGCAGGGAAGCAGCTATGGCGGAGGCTATGGAAGCTCCTCCTACGGAACAGGGAGCGCCGGAACCGGCAGTTATGGAAATTATGGCGGTTACGGTGGCTTTGGCGGCTTTGGCGGATATGGGAATACAGGTGGTTCACAGTCTTCTTCCGGAACCGGATGGTCAGAGGAGGATGTGCGGATGCAGGCAGCAGAAAATTATATCCGTAACCACGCCTATGATGAGGCACTCCATGTGCTCTCAGAGCTTTCGAACCGTAACGCCCGCTGGTATTATTTAAGTGCAATGGCGAATTCCGGACAGGGCAACAACATCACGGCAAAGGAGCATGCGCAGCGTGCCGTCTCCATGGAGCCGAACAATATGCTTTACCGTCAGCTGCTGCAGCGGCTTGAGAACGGCGGTCAGTGGTATCAGACGATGGGACAGGAGTATGGCAATCCATTCGAGGGAAGCGGAGACTGGTGCATGAAGCTCTGCCTTCTGAATGCATTTTGCAGCTGCTGTTGTGGTGGCCGTGCGATGCCGATTTTCTGCTGCTAGAAAAGAATCTTATAAAGAAAACGAAAATAGAAATGCCAGGGTCAAATACCTTTTGACCCTGGCATCTTTCAATGCAAAAATATATACTTACGCTTCCAGATCCGACGCGCAGTGCGGATACTTGACCGCATCCTTGTGGATCTCGGACTTGCAGTACGAACAGATCTTGGTCGTGACCTCCGGCTCTGGCTGCGGAGCCGGACGGTGCAGCCTGTTCATACTCTTTCTACCTTCTTTCCTTACAGGCACTTATTTTTTCGGACTGCGGTGCTTTGCGAGGAAGTTGTTGATACGGTCGGACGGATTGAGCAGGTCACTGATCGAGCCATCGTGATTTAAGGTATCGATCAGAAGTGCGATGTATTTGCTCATGTCGCATCCGGTGTAGTACGGCTTCTCCAGAAGCTCCGGCGCCTGGTAGACAAGGTTTGTCGTGAGCATCGCGTGGAACAGACCATCCTCATAGGCACGGTCAAATTTTTCAAAACCGCTGGTGAACAGTCCGAAGGTCGCACAGATAAAAATCCGGCCTGCGTTGCGCTTCTTCAGCTCGCGTGCGACGTCAATCATGCTGTCTCCTGAGGAGATCATATCGTCGATGATGACAACGTCTTTGCCACTTAAATCAGATCCGAGGAACTCATGGGCCACGATCGGATTGCGACCGTCTATCACGTGTGCGTAGTCGCGGCGTTTGTAGAACATACCCATATCGACACCAAGAATGTTCGCCATATAGATCGCACGGCTGGCAGCGCCCTCATCCGGGCTGATAATCATCAGATGATCGGAATCGGTCTGAATATCCGGAGCCGCACGGTAAAGTCCCTTGATGAACTGGTAGACCGGCTGGATCGTCTCAAAGCCGTGCAGAGGGATCGCATTCTGCACCCGCGGGTCGTGTGCGTCAAAGGTGATAATATTTTCCACACCCATTTTTACGAGCTCTTGCAGGGCGAGTGCACAGTCCAGCGACTCACGGCCATTGCGCTTGTGCTGGCGGCTCTCGTAGAGGAACGGCATGATGACGTTGATCCGGCGCGCTTTTCCGCCAACGGCTGCGATGATGCGCTTCAGATCCTGAAAATGATCGTCCGGAGACATGTGGTTCGTATATTTTCCAACGGAGTAGGTCAGGCTGTAGTTGCAGACATCTACGAGCAGATAGAGATCCGCGCCGCGGACAGAATCTTTGATGACACCTTTTGCCTCTCCGGATCCAAAACGAGGAACACTGGCATTGATCAGATAGGAGTCCCGTGCGTAGGTGCGCAGCTGAGGGCTGTCCAGATGCTCATGCTCCCGTTCCTTTCTCCATTCGACGATGTGGGCGTTGATCTTATTGCCGAGCGCCTCACAGCTCTTCAGGGAAATGATTCCGAGTTCACCGACCGGAATCGTTTCAAGGTTGCGTTCATAACCAGATTGGAATTCCATTTTAATCCTCCGTGTTTGCTGACATTTTACGAGGTTATTTTACCCGCAAAACATGGTTTGGTCAAGGCATCGTTTTGCGGGGGGACAGTTTTTTCTGAATCCGGATGTCGTCACCGAAGAGCCGCAGCATCTGATAATTGCTGGAGATGCGGGAGAAGATGCGCTCTGAATATGTGTCGGCAAACGTACCAAGCGTCAAATTCGTGGAGATCAGCGTACTTCTGCGGCGCAGGATCCGTTCATTCAGGATCAGAAAAAGCTGTGAGGAGACGAAAGAGTTTACAAGCTCTGTCCCCAGGTCATCGATGATCAGAAGGTCGCATTCAAAAATGTGCTGCTGCAGTTCTTTTGCACGGTCTTCTGAGGAACGGCCGAAGGTCGTTTCAGCAAAGCGTTCGAAGAGCCGGAAAGCAGAAAAATAGATGACGGAATGGGCGCTTTCGATCAGTTCCTTTGCAATACAGTGTGACAGAAAGGTCTTTCCGAGTCCGGTGTTGCCGTAGAGAAACACATTTTCAAAGCTGCGGTCGAAGTCCTGCACGAAACGGCGGCATTCGGTAAGGGCATATCTGGCGCAGTCCCTTGCGCTGAGTCCGGTGACAGGATCAGTCTGCTCTGCAGAATAATAGTCAAGAGAGAAGGCAGAGAAGGTTTCTTCTTTTAAAAGCTCCTTCAGATTCGACTGGGCATAGAGCAGATCTAAAGTGGCCTGTCGGAAGCAGTGACATTTTTTTGTGCCGATATATCCGGTATCCTGACAGTCCGGGCAACGGTAAGTCATCTGCAGATAATCAGATGGATATCCGGCGGAAGTAAGAATCTCGCTGCGGCGTTTTGAGAGTGCGGTGATCGACTGCTGCAGTGTGGCTACGGCGTCCTTACCTGCAGGAGTATCCGAGAGCAGTTGTCTTGCACAGGCAGTGCTTGCCGAGGCGATCTTCCGGTCGATTTCCGAAAATTCCGGAAATTTTCCGTAGATCTCTTCCTGCCTGGCTGAGAGTTCCTGCTGATCCTTTGCCTGCTGGCGCTGGTAGTCCCGCATAATTGTATCATATTGTGTGTTTGTCAATCCCATAATTTACCTCTCAGGTGTGCTGCCCGAGCAGCTGCTTTTCCAGTGCGGTGTAATCATAGCCGCGCTGCGCAAAATTGTTGAAGCGGTTGCCCTGCGGTGTATCCTGCTTTTTCATCGCCTGCTTTTGCTGCTGTTCTTCTTCACGCTCCTGATCAAGCCTGCGGACATCCGACAGCGATGTGACCTTGTTCTTTTTCCAGCGCTGCAGAATTTTATCTGCATACTGGAAGCTTGGCTGATGAATCTGGCTGATCGTACGGTTACAGGCCTCTAGGATCACCTCAAGCGAGAATGCATAGTCATTGAGCCAGCGTGCCATCAGTTCCGTCTCAGGTGCAGCCGGACTGCGTCCCTTGATTCCGAAGGCATTCAGAATCGTGTAATAGTTCTTATTATAAGAGCTGGATTCCTGGCGGGCCTGTGCGACTGTAGAGATCCCGGATTCCGCCCATGAAAGTGCGATCTTGCGCATGTAGTGGCGGCTGAAGGTCCCTTTGGAGACGCAGTATTCGATCAGGTATTCAATCAGGTCCGGAGAAAAT
>OLPO01002564.1_pt1 | contig 11129 bp, 9 predicted proteins | sample 1672831 | NCBI WGS metagenome assembly OLPO01 (sample SAMEA3136728, study PRJEB25190) | human gut metagenome
CGTGGCCCTTTTCTAAGGGTTTGCTGCATTGGCTTTCCCCAAAATGCGCATCGTTGCGCTTCTGCTATTGGCTGAGCCTAATGCCGGCTATGGGCAAAGCAGGGGTACCGCAGGCGTGGGTCGGCGTTCATAATTGCAGTCATGCACAAGCTTTACTTCGCATACGGACCAAGCATGGACTTCGATCAGATGAAGTTCCGCTGCCCTGGGGCCGAATACCTGGGCGTGGCCACGCTGCCCAACTACGAGTTGAAGATGGACGCAGCGGGCTTCGCAACGGTAATCCCTGCGCCGGGCAAGCACGTGCAGGGTGCGCTGTGGGACCTGAGCAATGCCAACGAAAACAAGATGGACGGCTTCGAGGGCGTTTCCTCCCATTGCTACGAGAAGAGCTATGTGGAAGTGCAGTACGCGGGCAACCACACCGAGAACACCATCATCTCGGGCGCTTTCGGCTTCGGCGAGTTCGAGCCTGCCGCTCAAGATGCGTACACGCTTGAAGCGCTCATCTATCTTTCGTTGCGCGGCCCGTTCTACGACTGGTCGTTCCGCGAAGATTATGTAACCAAGGTGCGCAACGGCGCCGCCGGCATCGGCGTTGACGCCCACACGATGGCGCAGCTGCAGAACATCCAAATCATTCCCAACGCTAACGTTGCCTAACTGGTTGCGCTGTTCTGCCGAACAGCGCAAGACTCATGAGGCGCAATGATGCTACGCGGGATTCTAGCGGCGCAGGAAAACCTCAAAGCCCACAGGGCGGCCAAAACAGCCCTGCGGGCTTTTCGCTTCCCTGCACTCGCTAGAGCTCCGCTCGCTGACTTGCTGGCACACGCCCGGATACGGGAATAGCGCCAGCTGTCAATTCACGAACCCACAACAATATGCTGGTACCATCAAAACGTCTAGCAAGCATTTCGAAAGGGGCCTTTGTGTCGGTGCTGGGTAGTGTGAAACGCCATTATGAGAAAGTGATCTGCGTCTGCTGCTTTCTGATTCTCTTCACCAACATCGGTTTGCCCTCAACGTCGTTTTCGGTATACCAGCCTTATCTTGTCGCCATCCCCGGCGTGGGGCATGCGGGCGGCTCGGTGATCCTTTCGGTGCGCACGTTCGTTTCCTTGGTTGCGATGTTCTTCGTGGCGCGCTACTACAGTTGGCTGAACTGCCGTGTGGGCGCGTTTGTTGCCTCGGTGTGCGTTACCATCGGCTTTGCCTTGTATGCGGCGAACACCGAAAGCTATGTTGGCCTGTGCGTGGGCTCGGTGTTCACAGGCTTGGGGTACGGCTTAGGCGGCATGATCTGCTCCACCATGCTCATCGGCCGCTGGTTTGAGACGAACGTTGCCACGGTGGCGGGTATCGCCGCAGTGGGGTCGGGCGTCGCAGCGGTGGTGCTTCCTCCTATCGTCGTTGCGGTGGTGAACGCCACCTCCCTTTCTGCCGCGTTCGCCTTGGAAGCAGCCCTTGCCTTGACGTTGGGGCTTTTGGTGTTTGCGCTGCTGCGCAACTTCCCCGAAGACATGGGCCTTTCCCCTTACGTTTCGAAGAAAACCTCCAAGGGCGGCAAGCCAAAGCGTGCCCGCATGAACCGGGACGTCCCCCATGCTTTCTTGCCGGTGCTGATGGTGGCGATGGTGTTCGTCGGCTGCGCAAGCGTGGGCGGCAACGGCTACCTGGGCGTTCTATTTACCTCGGAGGGCTTTTCCACTGAAGCGGCAGCGGCCCTTATCGCCGTTAGCGGCGCCTGCCTTATGGTCTCAAAGCTCTTCAACGGCGTTATCTTCGACGCCATCGGAACGCGCAACGGCTCGGTTCTGTTCTTCCTGCTGTTCATCGGCGGCACGGGGCTCTTGTGCTTGAGCGATATGGGCTCTAGCTGGCTTTCCACGGCGGCTGCCGTGATGTTCGGCTTGGGGCTTTCGCTGGGTACGGTGGGCATCTCGGTGTGGTCCATCGAGCTGGCTCCCAAGGGCAGGGAAGTGCAAACCATCCGCAACTTCCAAATTTGCTACGCCCTAGGCGGGTTCATCTTCATGCTGCTGCCGGGCTTTCTTGCTGAAGCGTTCGGCACGTATCTGGTAACGTACGCTGCCCTGTTCTTCATGCTCATTGCCGCGGCTGTGGTTATTGTGGGCCTGTACACGGCATGCGATATCAAGGCTGCGCGCAAGGCGAAGAAGGCGTAGCGCCCTGCCAGGCGCGGGCTCAATGCGCAGAGAAAAGTAGCGAGGGGCCGCTTGATGTGGCCCCTCGCTGCTTTGGCATAGTGCTCGTTTTCCCTGTTCGCGTGGCATTGCCGCCCAAAGCGGTTGTTAGGGGCTGGGCTACCCTTGCAAGAGCTTTTCCTCCGCTTCGCTGATGATGCCGTGATGGTCGATCTTCTCGGGGTCGGAAAGCGCCATCTCGAAATCGCAAGGCGGCATGGGGCGGTAGTACAAAAAGCCCTGCGCGTAACGGCAGCCCATATCCTGCAGAAACTTGGCCTGGCTTTCCGTTTCCACTCCCTCGACGATAATGGGCAATCCCAGCGATTTCGCCATCTTCACCACCGAGCCAACGATTTCCGTTGTTCGGGCGCTGTCGGTTTTGTCGGCAAGGAAGCCGCCGTCGAGCTTGATGACGTCGACGTTGATATCTCGCAACATGCTCAGGGAAGATTGCCCGCTGCCGAAGTCGTCCATATACACTGCGAAGCCGAGCTTCTTGAGCTCTGCGGTAAGCGCTTGCACGGAGTGCTGATTTTCGGTGCAAACGCTTTCGGTGATCTCAACCTTAACGAAATGGGTGGGGACCTCGTGCTTCTCGGCAAGGGCGTTCAGGCATGCGGCAACGTTGATTGACTCGATGTCGATGCGCGAAACGTTGATGGAGACGGGCGGTGGCGTAAGGTTGCGCGCGCGGCATTTCTTTATCCAGATGAACACCTGTTCCCAGATATGGCGGTCGAGTGCGACGATAAAGCCGTTGCGCTCGAGCAGAGGAACGAACACCGCAGGTGAGACATAGGTTCCGTCGACGCGCTTCCAGCGGGCAAGCGCTTCGGCGCCTACGATCTTGTCGGTTTTCATATTGTACTGCGGTTGCAGGAAGAAGTTCACGCGGTTGGTGGCCAGCGCGCGTTGGAACTCGGAAAGCAGCAGGTGCTCCTCTTCGCGGCGATGGTATTTCTCAGGCTTGAAGAAGGCGATGCGGTTCTTGAAGTTGTCGCGGGTTTCCTCCAGGGCGAACTTCGCCTTGTCGTAGTCGCTGATGTTCACGTCGGCGCCGGGCTTCAGCGGGCAGATGCCGAAAGCGGGCGTGAAGCCGATGGAGTCATCATGCGAGGCGACGATGTCCTTGATGCGGTCATACAGAATGCGGATTGCGTTCTTGTCGAGCGGCATGTGGACGGAAAAATCGTCTTGCCCCCAATGGCCTGCAAGCCCAACGCCGGTGGTTTCCAGCGTGGAAAGCGCCGTGCCCACCTCTGCCAGGAGCGCATCGCCTTTCTGCCTGCCGTACCATTCGTTGTATATGCGCATGTGGCCCAAGTCGATGGCTATCATGCAGTGTTGTTCGTTGAGGTGCATGCGCGAGTACTTGGTGGCGCGGCTGAGGAACTCGCTGCTGTGAACCAAACCGGTAAGGCTGTCGACGCTGCCGGTGCTGATCACGTTTTGGTCGGTAAGGCGCAAGGGGTTGCTGAACGTTCCGTTTTCCGCTTTGCTGCGCGTTGCAGCATCGATGCGGCGGTTGAGGTCGCTCAAGATGGGAAGTGCCTGCGAAGAGATCGCCTCGTAATGGGCGGAAACGGCTACCACTGGCAGCAGCACGTTGATGCCGCGGATGTGGATGGGCTGCTCGAGGGTGCCGCGCACATCGTCGCAGCGGCGGGAAAGAACATCTGCGCCCTTGCAGTCGAACACCAAGATAAATTGCAATCCGTAGGAACGAAATACCTGGGCGGAGTCACTTACCAGCGAAATAAGGCGATCGGAGACTTGCGAGAGCGCATCGTTTCCCGCTTCGTAGCCGTAGGTGGAGTTGATTTCGGCGATGCCGCCCACTTTTACCACGATGAAATCGGTGGCGCGGTTGCGCTGCTTGCGGCGGTCGATGGAGGCAACGAGCGCACGCACATCGTCGAGCCCGGTTGCCGGGTCGGTGCCATCGGCAGCGTTGCGGTTCACGATGGTGCCCACGAACAGGGTGGGCTCTCCGCCGCGCCCTTCCAGGCGCACGCCCGAGCAGTTCACCAGAACGTAGCGCCCTGATGCGTCCTTAGCGCGGTAGCTCAGGTTGTGGTGGTGCTTTTTGCCGCTGAATACCTCGTCGATATCCTTCTGCCATGCTTCGCGATCGTCGGGGTGGATGTGCGCTGACCACACTTCGCCCATCTTGTGCATGACTTCGGCCGGAAGGTCGAAATCGCGCACGGCATTGCGCGACCAGCGGGAAAGGTCGTTGTCTATATTGCACACGAACAGGTAGCGGCCGTCTGCCTGGTACGACATGGCTTGGAAGATGCGGTCTTGAATGCCGAGCGTGTCTTCCGTCTCGTCTGCGTCGTCGCTGTTCTTCTTCGATTGCGAGCCGTGAAGCAGCTTGTAGTCGTACATGCGCTTGTCGGCGTCGTTCACCAGCTTGGTGCGGCTATCGCCCGAGGCAGGGGCCGCATGGGCGCAGCCGTAGCTGAAGGAGTAGGAGAACGATTCGTCGATGGTGTGCGTTTCCCTCAGGGCGGTGCGGCTTGCTTCCAACCGCTCGCTCATCTCGGGCTCCGAGGAGCTGGGTGAGAGCATTACGAACTCATCGCCGCCGATACGGTAGATGCGCTCGCCGTTGCGACGGTGGAGCAGCAGGCAGTTGGCAACTTCCTGAATGTATTTGTTGCCTTCGGCGTGCCCATAGTGGTCGTTGCAGTACTTCAGTCCGTCGATGTCGACGAATGCCAGGGTGTAGGCGGTTCCCATTTCCCAGGCTGCATCGGAGTCGCGGTTGAAGGCCGCGCGGTTGCCCACGCCGGTAAGGAAGTCGGTGTAGGCGTTGCGCTCAAGCTCGTTGTGGCGTTCACGCAGCTCTTCAACGCTGTGCTTAAGCTGCGCCAGGTATTCGTTGGAAGGGCTGAACTCCAGCGAGTAGTCGTCATCGTCGATCGCCTTTGCGATGGCGGTGGGAACGGCGAGGTTGGTGCGGATGCCACCGAACGCTGCGGTAAGAGGGTTCCCTTTCTCGGCATTTTTCCCGTTTGGGGAGTCGAACACGCCCTCGGCGAGCTTTTCAGCCTGATGGCGCTCATCGACGATGAGCTCGCCCAATTCCAGGGCCTGTCGAGCTAGGGGCAATTCCTCGGGGGAGAAGCTGCCTGAATCGAGCGAGGCGTGCTCGGGGTCGGTTGCCAGGCCTTCGAGGTAGGCGAACAACGCTTCGCGGGAAGCGGCACTGCCTTTTGGTTCATCTGCCATGCAAACGCCTTCCATGAACTTTCGCTGGAAGGGGAGTGATACCTATTGCGACCTGCTGATTTCCATTATTCCAACAGGAAAGATGTCCTAAAATCACCCAGCTAATTAATGATAGCGGTTTCTTGTGAAGACGGGCGCTTGTTTCAAACGTAACAATGATTAACCTCGCTTTACATTTATGTAAGATTTCGCGGGATATGCTTGCGTCTGCAAATGGGAAATCAAGCGCTTTTGCGGGCATGAACTCGGGCCTCGGCTGCGTTTGCCAACCCTTTTGCCGCGCGCTTTGCGCGCGTGAAGGTACATCCAAAAGGGAGGAACGAAGAAACGCATGGATATCGCAACTTTGGTTGTTGTTGTGCTGGTTATCGCGGTAGCGTTGACGTTCGATTTCACGAACGGCTTCCACGATACGGCAAACGCTATGGCAACCTCGATTGCAACTGGTGCGCTGAAGCCGAAAACGGCGGTAATCGCAGCAGGTACGCTGAATCTGATCGGCGCATTTCTGTCAACTGAGGTGGCTAAGACCATTTCAGGCGGCATCATCAACGAGCAGCAGGTAACTATTGGGGCCGAATTCATATTCGCGGGCCTGATAGGCGCAATTTTGTGGAACTTGATGACCTGGCTGGTGGGCCTGCCGTCCTCTTCCTCCCATGCCCTGTTCGGCGGCCTGGTGGGCGCTGTTATCGTGGGCGCTGGCGTTGAGGGCGTGAACTTCGGCGCGGTTGTTGCCAAGGTTCTGGTTCCTGCCCTTATCTCGCCCATCGTTGCCGGTTTGGCGGCGTTTGTGGCGGTGAAATTGATATACTTCATCGTCCGCAAGCTCGACGAGAAGTACGTTGAGACGGGCTTCCGCCATGGCCAGACCATCACGGCCTGCCTGGTAGCGCTTTCCCACGGCACCAACGATGCGCAGAAGACCATGGGCATCATCACGCTGACGCTTATCGCCGTTGGACTGCAGCCTTCTGGCTCTGGCCCTCAGCTGTGGGTAATCGCCGTATGCGGCCTGGCTATCGCGCTTGGCACCTACATGGGTGGTTGGCGTGTAATTCGCACGCTTGGCAAGGGCCTTACTGAAATCGCAACGCCTCAGGGCTTTGCGGCAGAGGCCTCTTCGGCAACCACCATCTTGGTTTCCTCGCACTTGGGCTTCGCGCTTTCCACCACGCAGGTATGCTCCGGCTCCATCATCGGCTCCGGCTTGGGCAAGAAGGGCGGCAAGATCGACTGGAAGGTTGCCGCACGAATGCTGGTGGCATGGCTTATCACGTTCCCTGCGGCAGGCGTTATCGGTGCCGCGGCCTGCGCCGTTGCCAAGATCAACGTGTGGGGCACGCTTGCCGTTGCCGTTATGGCCATCGTTGCCGCGCTCATCATCTTCAGGCTCTCGCGCCGCAACCCGGTTAATGCGATGAACGTCAACGAAGGCTCCGAAGTAAAGGTAAACGCCAAGGCTGCAACGGCCACGGCTGCAGCATAGGAAGGGCAGTTACATGCAAGAACTCGTTAACTTCGCAACGGTCCTGGTTGTTGCGGTCGGAATTGCCAGCGCCATCGGCGTGATGTATGCATCGGGCCTGCGTCTGTGGTCGAAGAGCGGCGCGCCCGAGGGCGGCGACGGCTCGCCCAACTATCTGATTCGTTTCGCTTCGGTGGCGTGCTTTGCGGCATGCGTGGTTGTGGCGCTGTTCGCGCTGTGGCTGATGATTCCGATGTTCCACTAATGGTGAGGGGATAAGAACTTGGAAACTTTGGAAAGCATTCTGGTTGGCATCGACGGCAGCGAGCGCGGCAAGAAGGCCCTGAAGTGGGCGGCGCGTTTGGCGAACCGCGAAACGGCGCACCTTACGTTGCTTGCGGTTATCGACCCAACGTCCGATAAGATTGCCGGCTCCGACCATAAAATGCTGCGCGAAGCGGTGGAAAACGTGCTCGAGGAAGCTCAGCAGCTGGTACGCGCCGACTACCCTGAGCTTGCCATGGACGCCTCGTATGTGAGCGGCGACATTGTGGAAGCGCTGGTGGGTGCGGCGGAGTCCCATGACATGATTGTGATGGGCTCGCACCATGGTGCCACGGTGGCGGAACGCGTGTGGAGTGCCAAGGGCCTGCGCGTTTCGGTTTCCGCAAGCGTGCCCACGGTGGTGGTTCCCGCCGACTGGGATCCGTACCACGAGGCAAAGGGCATCGTGGTGGGCGTAGGCCCGCAGGACGAGATCAGCGATAACGCGGTTGAGCTGGGTGTTCACCTGGCGAAGGTGTTGGAAGAGCCGTTGGAGCTCATTTCTTCTTGGGGCATCCCCACGCTGCTTTCGCGCTCTGCCGAGTTCATGGGCGGCGGATTGGCCCCCGTGGGCGAGTCGTTCCAGCGCAATTTGGACGCTCGTGTTGCCGCTATCCGCGATGCCGAGCCCGAGCTTGAGGTTGAGGGGCATTCCGTCGAGGCACCTTCGCCCACGCAGGCGCTGCTGCAGCGCAGCAAAGATTGCCGCGTGCTGCTTTTGGGCACGCATGCCCGCTCGGCAGTAAGCCGCGCATTGTTCGGTTCCACCACTTGCGGCGTGCTGGCGCACCTGCAGGTGCCCACTGCTGTGGTTCCGGCTGAATAGGCGTATCCCATAGAACACAAAAAAGGCGTCGAGGCTTTTGCTTCGACGCCTTTTGCTTTTGGGGCTGTAGCATCTGGTGGCTGCGGGTGCGCTAGCACACCCGCAGCTGATTGTTTTCTACCGCTTTCGCCAGTTGACGACTTATTTCTTCCGTTGCATCTCGAAGGCGTTGGAGGGGTAGAAGCGGCGGTAGTTTTCGCAGGTGGTTAGCACTACGCGGCCTTCGTTTACCAGGTATACGAGGTGCGCGAAGGTTTCGCCTAGGGAATAGAACTTCTGGTCGATGGTCCACTCGTCCCAGTTGGGATGCTTCCAAGAAGCGCTGCGGGCGATGTCTATCAGGCTGGCGTGGCCTTCTTCTACCAGGTGGTATAGCTCCTCCAAGCGGTTGGCGTGGAACTGCTTTAGGAAATCGACGCGCTGGGCAATGCCGGTGAACGGGCGGCCGTGGCCGGGCAGAATTAAATCAACGTCTAAGTTGCGTACCTTGTCGAGGCTGGTAAGGAATTCGCGCAGGGCATCGTACGAGCACACCCAGCTCATGATGGTGGGCGTGATGCGCTCCAGCACGTGGTCGCCCGCCAGCAGGATTTTCGCGGTGGGCTCGTACAGGCAGATGTGCCAGTCGTCGTGGCCAGGGGTGGTTATTACCTGGAAGCGGTAGTTGCCGTTGTGGTACACGTCGCCATCGCCCAGGTAGAACAAGTCGGGCTGGTTTTTCACCGGCAGCAGCTCGGCTGAAACGCGGTAGGTGGAAGCGTCGCGCTTCTGCATGCTGCGCTCGTCGTAGGTGTTGGGGCGGGTGAGGTAGCTGATAAGCGGGTTGAACACGCTGGCCTGCATGTTCATGAGGTTCTGCACTTCCTGGATGGAGTGCATGTTGGCGTACACGCGCATCCAGCGGCGCCATACGCGGTCAAGGTTGCCGGTGTGGTCGGGGTGGGAATGGGTTAGCACGATTTCCACCGATTCCCAGCTGCGGCCCAGCTTGCGCAGGGCGTTATCGAGCGCCGCTTCGCAGGCGGGGTGGTTGAAGCCCACGTCCACGATGGTGGTTTTGTCCTCGCTTAAGATGAAGTAGGAGTTCAGGAATCCCAGCGGATTGTCGGGCAGGGGCACCGGTACACGCCAGATGCGCGGGAACACCTCTTCGATTTCGCCGTTGTTGTACTGGTCTGCGTAGTTCGCACTCATCGTGGTTCCTTAGAGGACGTGCTTGTTTTACGGTATCAGCGTAACGCACTTTTAACAGCGCGCCGCGATGCGATGGGCGGCGTTGACGAATCGTGGGCGAACGTGTTGCGTGGTTGCCGTAAACGAATGGAGGGGCGCCGAATGAGGACAAGGCTAGCTGGATGCTCGATGAGGGCAGGCTTCTTTAGCGCGACGGGATGCGAGGAAGGAAGTGGCCTACACCCTGCCGCGCTAGACGAGCCTGCCCCTGTTGCGCCCGCTTTGCCCGATGCGCATTTCCACTTGGGGTTCGTGGCGGACAAGGCAGAGTTCATTGCCGACGCCGCTTTGGCGGGCGGTATGGTTTTCGCTGCCTCGGTAACGCCTGACGAGTATCGGGAAACGCGCGATGAATTGGTTAGATGTTCAGGCTGGGCGGATGAAGGGGGCATCGGCGCTTTCGGCCCGGTGCGGTTGGCGGTTGGGCTGCATCCCTGGTGGGTCCTGGACGATAAGGCCAAGCTTGAGGCTGATCTCGTCGCCTTCGATGAGGCGCTTTCCGAAACGCGCTTCGTGGGCGAAGTGGGCCTTGATTTCTCGAAGCGCCGTGAGGCAACGCGCAACGCGCAACTGCTGGCGTTTCGGCATATTGCCAAGCAGTGTGCCGAGGCGGGTGGCAAGGTCCTTTCCGTTCATTGCGTGAAGGCGTACGACGATGCGCTGCGCATCCTGAAGGAAACGGGCTGCTTGGAAGCCTGCACGTGCATTTTCCATTGGTTCAGCGGCTCTTCGCATCAGCTTCAGCAAGCCATAAAAGCCGGTTGCTGTTTCTCCGTTGGGCGGCGCATGCTGGCAACGAAAAAGGGCCGCGAGTACGTAAAGGCCATTCCCCTTGAACGGCTTTTGCTGGAAACCGATGCGCCTGATGTGGTTAATCCCGAGCTAGCGCAGCCCCAGGTGGCGTATTCGTTCGCCCAAACGCAAGCAAGCCTGCTCGATACTCTGAGCAGGCTTGCCGAGATTCGCGGAATCGGTGCCAGTGAATTGGCTGACCTGATTCGCGGGAATGCGTTGAGCGTTTTGGGCTAGCAGAACTCCACGTGCTGGAATGATTCCTCGATGGGCAGCCCCGTGGTGTAGGTGCCGAAGCTATGGCTGCCATCTTTCGGAAGGGAAAGGCTGCCAGGGTTGAACAGCCAGAGCGTAGGGTCTTCCGCGCACGGCTCGTTCACCTTTTTATGCGTGTGCCCATAGAGCAGGGCGGTGTTCACCGGCACCTTTGGGAGGATTCCCGCGGCACCATCGCGGTCGGGACCGTAGATGTGCCCGTGGGTTAGGAACAGCGTGCGTGGGGTACAAAGCTCGAACTCGGCGTTTTCATCAACGTATTCGGAATCGAGAATGGTCGAATAGTCTGCCATACAAGGGAAGTCGAGCACCATTTGGTCGACTTCTGCATCGCAATTCCCGCGCACTGCGATGATATGTTCTGCCAGCGGGTTCAGCATGGCGATGACTTCCTTCGGGTTGTAGCCCTCAGGCAAATCGTTGCGCGGCCCATGGTAAAGGACGTCGCCCAGCAGAAGAATCTTGTCGGGGCGTTCGGCCTCGACGGCATCAACGAACTTACGGCACCAAGTGGCCGACCCATGAATATCAGAGACAATAAAGAATTTCATAACAGCTCCCTCACTAGGGTTCTCTCCCCATAATTGTAGCGCGCTCAATTGGCCATAGCGTTCCATTGCCGCAACAGGGGCGAACAGGCTAAGCTTGCCCCCCCTGAGTCCCAGGCGATCCGTTGAGCGCAGCGAAACTTCAGGTCCATATGACTTGCAAGCGGGTATATCTCACAACACGAATGCAATGCGAAGCAAGCATAAAAGAAGGA
>OLPO01002566.1_pt1 | contig 11129 bp, 7 predicted proteins | sample 1672831 | NCBI WGS metagenome assembly OLPO01 (sample SAMEA3136728, study PRJEB25190) | human gut metagenome
AAGATCCCGGCTCTGCAAACATCGTTTCTGTTTTTCCCCAAGTTTCACCATTATCTGCAGAAATTTTTCTTCGAATCTCAGCTGTATACTGTAAATTAAACTTAGAATCTGGCCTTGCATTTCTTGATACCTGCGCTGTATACATGATCCATACTTCACCTGATGGTGTAAGGAATAAAGATGGATTCTGTTCCGAACGCTCCGGATCGTCTGATACAATTACCGGCTGTGTCCAGGTACTCTCGCCCGCCTTTAATCTTGACACTGCTATGCTAATATCCGCGTTCCCTTCGTCAGAACCTGCAAACCAGCAACAAAGTAAATCGCCATTCGGCAACTCCAGCAGATCCGCCGCATGACAGCTATTATACGGATTTGGTATCAATGCCTCAACCATATCAAGCCTGCTATTATAGTACATTTTTCCATTTTCTTCTATATCCTGAAGCCTTATATATTCTCTCATATTCATATTCTCCTTACCTTAGCCTTTTACCGCTCCGATTAAAATTCCTGATTTAAAATACTTCTGAACAAATGGATATACACATAAAATAGGAATCATTGCAATGACCACGGCCGCCGCCTGCATATTATACTGATTAATGGCAATTCCTTCTTTCATAATAGTCTGCATGGTTTCACCAGCACTATTTGAGGAAAGAACCACACTCTTTAAAATCTGCTGGATTGTTTTCAAATTCGCAGACTTTAAATAAATCTGCGGCATCAAATACTGATTCCATATATTTACTGCATAGAATGTACTGATTGTCGCAACAATCGGTTTTGAAATTGGAAGATAAATCCGAAATAAAATATGAAATTGATTTGCTCCATCTACCGTAGCTGCTTCCTCCAACTCATATGGTAACCCTTCCAGATAAGTTTTACAAATAATAAGATACTGCGTATTGATTGCCCCTGGAACTACCATGACCAGAGGATTATCAATAAAGCCAAACACATTATATACTATATATGTTGGGATAATACCCGCCTCAAATACCCATGTAAGTGTAAATAAGCCCATCAAGATGTATCTTTGTTTGATCTGCGGTCTGGAAAGGGCATACGCTGTTATAAACGTTGTCACCACTCCGGCCAGAGTACCACCTGCTGTATAAAGGAAGGAATTCCGCATGCCAAGGACAATATCCAACTTTGGATTTGATAATATGTATTTAAATACTTCTAAGTTTATTCCCTTTGGCAAAAATGTTACCTGCCCTGCTGCAAGAAATCTCCCATCACTGATCGCAATAAAGAATTCATAGAGGAAAGGATAGATGCAAACAAACGCGATCAGACATAATATTGTATCGTTTATGATCTCAAACCAATCCAATTTTTTTCTTCTTTTGGTTTTCATATGCTCTCCCCCTTTCCTAGAATAATCTCGTCTCTGAATATTTTGTTGCGAGCTTATTTGCCGCAAGTACAAGTATAAATGCAATCACTGATTTCAGCATATTTACAGCTGTACCATAGCTGTAATCCGGAAATCCTGGCGATTCAAATGCGATTCGATACACATAGGTCTGAATCACATCTGCTGTGCTATAGACACTGGAATTATACATTAAAAGAATACGATCCAAATCTACGGAAAAAATATTTCCTATACTAATAATCAACATAACGATAATAGAACTTGAAATAGATGGCAATGTAATATACCACATCTTCTTCCACCGCGTCGCTCCATCTATATCTGCTGCTTCATATTGCTCTAAATCAATCGACATCATTGCCGCAATATAAATCACGGTAGAATATCCAAATGTCTGCCATATCTGAAGAATAATGTACAAAGGTCGAAACCATCCGGGTTCTGCCATAAAAAAGATTGATTCTCCACCAAAAAACTGAATAATCTTATTGATTAATCCTCTTGACGGCGATACCAGCGTATACAGAATACTTACCATAACGGCAGATGACATGAAATAAGGCAAAAAGCTCAATGACTGTACCGTATGCCTTACTTTGTTAAGTCGCACTTCATTTAAAAATAATGAAAAAAGAATCGGAAATGGAAATACTACAACAATTGATAATATTGCGAGAATCACCGTATTTGCAATCAGCTTCAGCATATACGGATCCTGAAAAATTTTAATAAAATTTTGAAATCCAACCCATTTACTTCCTACGATTCCTTTAAACGCACTAAAATTTTGGAATGCGATTACCATTGCCCCTACCGGTCCGATCTTAAAAAAAATCAGGATCAGAATTCCCGGCAGAAGCAGCAGATAGAGCAAATAATTTTTCTTCAGATCTTTCTTGATTCGCTGTCCCAAAGGTTTTTTAGGCATTTCCGGTGACAACGTTTTTGCCTTGCTCCTGCCAGCCATATGACTTCCTCCTTTGCTGCCTTCTTAAACACAGCAGGCCGCCGGAAATGCCTGCACTCCGCCGGCCTGTCATATCAAAATCTCATTTAACTCCTACACAATAACTGTTTTTCAGCTTATTCGCCATAAGTATTATTATAAGCTTCCAACTGCAGTTCTTCCATTCTCATATAACCCGCTGCATCCATTTCATCTAAGAATGCCTGCCAGCTTTCTTCATTTAACTCTTTCGTGCCTCTGATAAATGCTACAAGACCCGCATCGCAGCTCTCCTTTAATGAAGCAGTAATCGTAGCAAGTTCTGAAGATTCTGCATCCGTATAGATAATATTAATTCCATACTGAAGATGATCATCATCAAACAGGCGAAGCGCTGCATCCTTTACAATCTCAGAATTGAAGGAGAAAAATGCTGTGGTATCGATCGGTTTGCATACAGTAAAGCGGTCGCTTAAGAAGCTCCATTCCATTTCTCCATCCGGCTTTGCAAGCTCTTCATCATAGCTTACCAGATACTGTTTTCCATCATCCGTCTCTTCGTAGCTCACGCCTTCTACGCCCCAGTTTGCAAGTGTCTGTCCTTCTTCGCTGTAGAAATAATCAATAAACTGAATAATATCTTTTGCCGTTTCCTCATCTGCATCGATATTAATCACGGTCGCTCTTCTCTGATTATATTTCGGAGCCGTCTGCGGTTTCAGGTTATTGCCATTTTCATCAACAAGGAAGTCCAGAATTGCCATATTGTAATCCGGGTCATACTTTTTGCCTTCCAAGTTAAAAGCTGCCGGTCTCGTGTAGAAATCAAAACATACCGATCCTCTTCCTTCCCACATCGCAGACTCCCAGTCTCCTTCGGAGAACGCTCCTGCTACCCACTCTGGATTAATCAACCCTTCATCATACCAGGTCTTCATCGTCTCCACCATCTTATAAGCGCCGTCTGCATGAATATCATAGCCGCTGTCGATGTAATTGTAGTAAAATCCATTAGACTCCTCACTGGAAATATTGTTACTGCAGTTAAACCAGCTCTGGAAGATTAATGCTGCCTCGCGTCCCTGCAACGGATAGTAATTGTCAACATCCTTATAATACTCTTTCAGTTTTCTAAGTGCTTCTGTAAAATCATCTACTGTTTTGATTCCCGCCGGATCAACGCCTGCTTTTTCGAAGTGATCTGCACGATAGAAAATAAAACTGCTCTTCTGTACATCCTCTGTCAAGAGGCCATAAATTGATCCATCATCATTTGTAACCAGTGCCTCGTAATCCGGGTTCGCTTCCAGATAAGCCTTAATATGTGGAGCATACTCCTCAATCAACGGCTTTAAATCATAAAATGCACCCTGCGCGCCATAAATATTAGCCTGATCCTGGCGACACATCGTCGCGTCCGTCAGCGTGCGGCTTAATACCATCTGGTCAATTTCCGGATACACTGCATTTTCTTCGTCCGTACCCTTCTGATATTCTACCTTAATTCCGGTTCTCGCTTCCGCTTCTTTATACCATTCAAGATCGTTAATCCAGTCGATAAAAGTTGAGCGTAAATACATAGAATAAGAACCACCGTCTCCTACATATCCATCTGCCGCTTCTTCAGCCAAAACATTGATTCCACCCGTTCCGATCATTGCTGCACACATCATAATTGCAATCACACTCTTTTTCATTTCTTATCCTCCTGTTTTAAAAATTTGTTATAATGGTGTCTGTATCCTCCAAGAAGCAATCCAATAAAAATATAATCATCCAATATGTTTCATTTTGCTACATATTATATTCATTTTTGTTAGCTTCTTGTTTATTTTTTCTATATACTATCAATTAAAGAACGCTTTTTCAAGCAAATCGTCTTTTGTTTTTCTTTTTTATGTTTCTGTTTGGAACGCTTTACACAATTCTCTTTACAGAAAGGAATATTCAAATGAAAAAATTACGTGTTCTTGGCATCGCACCATACAATAATCTGGCCCTGATCATGCAGCAGGCTGCAAAAAAGCGAACAGATATAGAACTGACCGTCTATACCGGAGATTTGGAAGATGGCGCCCGCATCGCTTCTCAGTATACAGGAAGTGATTATGATTTTATTATTTCCCGAGGTGGTACTGCTCAGATGATCCGCGATATCGTTAACATCCCCGTTGCTGAAATCGAAGTATCACCGCTTGATCTGCTGCGCTGTATTCAGATTGCACAAAATGCATCTAAGCATTACGCATTGATTGGATTTCCTAATATCACAAAAAATTCTGAATTTTTAAAATCACTCCTAAGCTACCATATGGATATCTTTACCATTCACAGCCAGAGTGAAGCGGAAGTTCTATTAAAAAATTTTGCTCCAAATCAATATGATATAATTCTGAGTGACTCTATTATTAATTCCCTAGCAAAGGTTTATCATTTTCACACGATACTGATTACTTCCGGGCAGGAAGCAGTCGATGCCGTACTAAACCAGATTGTATTCTACGGAACCTTATATCAAAAAACCTACTGGCAAAATAATTTATACCGTTCTCTACTGAATACACATCCTTTTGATATTTACGTATTCTCATCCGAATGCGAACTTATTTATCACTCACGGGAAGATGTGTATTCCAACGAACTCGTTCAGGTAATGAAAAATATGGTTCCTGCTGTTCTTGTAGAAGGAAAGAAAAAACTATACCGTAAATATTCCGGTTTGCTGGCTTCTATATCCGGAACGCGAAAAAATATCTCCCAACAGGATATTGCGCAGTTTTACGTAAATTTTCGAAAAATGCCTCTTTCTCTGTTCAAAAACGGGCTGCAGTATAAAAACCGGGAGGAAGTCCTGAATAATGCAGATAATCTTTATTTAAATTTTGTCTCCTCTTCCCTCTTTGAACAGCTGACACGAAAGCTATACCTGACAAAAGCTCCCATCTTCATTCTCTCCGAGCACGGAATGGCGAGGGACGATTTTGCCGAGGCATTTTATGCCCAAAGTGAAGAATGTAACAATCCACTGACCTCTATCGACTGTGCCAGACTTGTAAATGACAAGAACTGGGATTATCTTATGCAGGATATGAATTCTCCGTTAAGCGATACAGAAACAACCATTTATATTAAAAATGTCGACATTCTTCCTGAACAAAAATTCCGGGAATTTCTCGCCAGTATAAGCGATACCAAGCTTCATTTGCGCAATCGGATCATTTTTGAAATGATGCATGCCCCTAATACTCCATACCCTGAACGTTGTATTATTATTCAAAACCGTTTTAACTGTATTTCTGTAGAAATCCCGCCATTACGCAAGATGAAAGAACAAATCTCACAGCTAGCCAGCCTGTTTATCAATGCATTTAATGTCGAATTTGGGAAAGAAATTGTCGGATTGAAGCCAGCCTCATTGAACCGTTTACTGGACTTTGACTGGCCTTACAATTATACACAATTCCGTCGTGTTATTTCCAAATTAGGAGCTATGTCTGAAATTCCATTTATTGAACCGGAAACCGTCGAACAGGTACTCCACTCGGAAGAACTTGTCTATCCTGCCCTCGCACCAGACAGTTCCTCACGGTCTCCTCAGACCATTTCGCTGTCTCTGGATAAGGATCTAGACACCCTAACAAAGGACATTATTGAAGCTGTTCTCCACGAAGAAGACGGAAATCAAAGTGCCGCTGCCAGACGCCTGGGGATCAGCCGCACTACACTCTGGCGTATTCTGCGCTGACAATCCCTATACAAGAAAAGGGTCTGGCTTTTGCCAGACCCCCAAAGTTAGCATCTTTTTTACCCAATTTCATTTTTACGGCAGAACACTCTCAGTTCATACGCCCCCAGAATGCATGACAACACTGCCGTCAGATTATTGCTTACCATCATTACGATTCCTGCACACTCACTTCCAAGGGATGTATATCGCTGCAATATCCAAAGAAAGAATATCCGGAATAAAAACAGCCTGCATAGATTGATAAATAGTATCATTTTTGTCTTTCCAATCCCATACAAAAATGCTTCTACAGATGCAGATATCCCCCATGATATAATCGTCCCCGCTGAATCGTAGAGAAAGATTCCATGAATAATCTGCCGAAACGTCTCGTCCAATCCCTCTGAAGAGCTTGCATAAATCGTACTCACTGTATCTGCACCCAGATAGCAAAGAATGGTTCCCGTAATTCCGATCATTAGATTCACAAGCACAATCTTTTTCAGAATGTCCGGAACCCGTTCTGTTTTTTTTCCTCCCATATTCTGACTAATTAGCGCTGCTCCACCTGATTGAATTCCGCTTTGTGCATTTGCAAAAATACCAGTGACTGTGTTACTGATTCCAAGGGCTCCAACCGTTAATGCTCCATAAACTCCACACATAGCATTTACAATCACCTTGCCTGCTGAAAACGCAATCCGTTCTACGATCACAGGAAAAGAAATCAACAAAATAGGGATCAATATTTCTTTATTCATGCGGATGTTTTTTACGGAAAACCGAAATGCAGACTGATTAGATATCATATTCTTTATTCCGATTATTAAAAGAACTGACTGTGAAATAATGCTTGCCACCGATATCATCGTAATAGTTCCATTTAATGCATACACAAAAAATGCTGTAAGCAACAACTTTAAAACCGTTACAATCATATTCAGTCGGAAGATTCTCTTCGTATTTCCTCTTGCACGTTCAATGGAAATATAAGTATTGTTCATAAATACGACAGCCAACCCCACAAGTTCTATCTGAAAATACGGAACTCCCATTTCTATCAATTCTTTCGGCGTGCCTGCCCCGGCGAGAATCAGCGGTGCAGCCGGAATAAGTAAAAGAACAAACAGTGCAAGCAAACCACTTAATGCAAACAAACTGCTGACTCTCCGCCTTACAAGGGTATAATCACCTGCCCCATATGCTTCGCTGATCTTCAATCCGCCACCTACGGACAGCCCCTGTCCTACTGCAGAAATCAGAATGCTAATCTGTGCAAGATACGCAACCGTACTTACAGAGGATGCATTTATATGAGACGCCATCAAAGAATCTAATATTTTATACAAAGAATTCAACATCTCATAAAAAGCCAGTGGAAGTCCCATCTTCAACACCAGTTCCCACGTATTCTTTGTAAGTGCATCCTCACGAAATCTTTCATCCGCTATTATCGAACGATCTTTTTGTATTTCTGTCCCACCCTTCACAATCTTTTCAGTAAAACGTCCATCTTACCAATTCCACTTCTTTGAGCCGCTATCACTCCATCTACATACACAGAAAATTTTTGTGTATTCCTTTCAAATTCCACATCTATCCTATAATTCAGGACATGTAAATTCTTCATAGAAAAATATTCCAATCCTATATCAATGGGATCTACCGTAAAGATATCTCCTTCCACTGAAACACCGACTATGTATTTTACTACAAGGTCAATATAATACGAATGATTATAGTCTACCTCATCGCTGATGCATTCTCCGGTCTGGCTATTGTAATGCTCCACCAAATAAGGTATGACACCATCTCCGCCATAATAATGCAATCGTGTATATTTATTGAAATATGTTGCGAACTGATCATCCCTTTTGTGGCCATCCCTCTTACAGGTCGCACCGATCGCATCCAGTATAATACTATTTGCGAATGGCCAGGTCGGACCATCCCATACACAACCATTTCTTCCCTTAAAAAACCGACCTTTCCAGCCGCCTTCAGCAGTATACACCGGGCACGCTGTACTCACAGAAGGAAACGGGCAATTCGTATCAAACTCCGATGTCGACAATACATCTAAACATGTCTGATACTTTTCATATTTATCATTTTCGCATTCTATCAATAGTGGAAAGGCTCCCACTATATTTTTCACATATGCTTTTTCATTCGTTTTCCAATGAAGATCATAAAAATAACCAGTTTCCTGATCCCACATTTTTTCCAGCATATCGTGCAAAATCCCCTCTGCCAGTTCCTCATATTGATACTGTTGCGGATCTTTGCATAATTCGCAAATGTGAGCAACCGCAACTGCATTTAAATAATAATACACATTCCTGTCTACACGTTTCACAGGTGTATACAAGTCCATATCTTTACAGTCTTCTGGAAAGTTATGAAAATACCAGTAACTCGGCTGATACTCCATACCGGTAAGCTGATGTATTTGTTGTATAAGCAGATAATCCTCCGGATTCCCATACCGTTTTTTCCATGCATTTACCTGTTTTTTAATAAGCGGTAATGCTTCCCGTGCATACGCCATATCCCCTGACACTAGATAATATTGCCATACGGACCAGCCAAAAAAATTCGCATAGGCATTTCCATGCCAGTTTACTTTTGCACAGTGAAATTCTCCTTCTTCATCCTGATTTTCCCGCATGGTATGCAAAATTGTTTTGCCATAGTCTTTTTTTCCATACCACCGCAAGTCCAAAAGGTGCATCGGAACACTTAACGGTATTAATTTTGTAAATTCCCATCCGTCCGGCTCATAAGGAGTCTTCGTCATTTTATGTGAGCGCCCTTCACAGAAAAATGTATCTTTCAGATTTCCTCTTTCTGGTTTCATCATACTGTGGCGGTAAATAAACCAACGGTACGCCCATGTCCTATCCAGAAGCGCATTTGATGAATGGAATTCTGGTGCCTGATCAAACCATTTCTGATACTCCATTTTCTGGTTACTGATCGCATGATCCACAAATGAAAAACTTTCTTTTATTCTGTCACAACATGCTTCCATCCGTTTGCTCTCATCAGAAAAGCATACCTGTGCCGCAATACATAACTCCACCGTCTCATTCGGTTTTAATGTCCATACTTTTTCATATACCTCTGTTTTTTCTCCATTTAAAAAGTATAAGACGCTCAGCTTTTCATCATATGTAGTTTTCAGATTTTCCTGAACAATACCTTTTCTAAAATGAATTTCAAATTCCTGACCGGTAAAATTCTTCCATCGCATACAGGAAACCGCAATATCATCTTCCGTAATAAATTTATATTCTGTCAGCTTTATTCCCGAAAGATCATATTGAATGCATACATTACTTGGTTCCCACAAAACATCCGCCGGCTCATAATTTTTTGTTTTTTGAAATGCCTCATCGCCTCTCTTACAAAAATCTACAGAAAAGAGACTCGGAATGTTGATTTTATGGATAAAATCAATCCTGCCCGTAAATCCAGGTGCCACATCCAAATAATCTGCCCAAAGCCGTAATCCGGTAGCATCCATTAAAATTTTTTCAGGGCATGTCCTTAATCTTCTCCTGCCACCGTGCAAAGCCGTATCTATTTTTAATGTCATATCTGCCCCTCAATTATCACCTTATAATATCACGCACTGCTACACTGCATTTCCGTTACCAATTGCTCCAAAAAATTCTCTTCTCCAAATCCACCTGACTTGGTCGCTATATAATACTCTTTTCCCTGCCATTTCAGCCTGGCCAGTACACACCCCGGTACGATTTCCCGGACAGGAAGTAATTCATTTTCCCCGATTTGTCGCATCATCCCCAGAAGTGTATCTCCACCACTAATCAACATTAACGCCTCATCCTCGATCTGCAATAGTGCTTTTGCTATCAATCCAAAAGTCTCTGATATCGTCATTCGCAGATCATGAATATCTATTTTATTTTTTTTCGCATAGGTTTCTGTATCAAGTTCACCCTCTTTTTCCGAGTCATTTCCATCAATCATACAGCAGATGTGTGTGTGTATGCTCTGTTCGATCTGATCCAGCATTTCCTTCCCATTTTCAGATTCCATCCATTGTCGGTTCAGTTTCTGCTCCGGTGTCAGCTGTATTCTTTCATAGCCACAGGTTTCCCCATAACAGAGTTGCCTTCTGGTAATCGGATTTACACTTCCGCATATGACAATCAACCTTGAAAAAAACTGTTCTGACAGAGCCGGTCGTCCTTTTAACTCTAATAATTCAGGTAATAATGCCGCAAATCCAGCACATCCTGCTGTCAGGTGATATTCCCCATTTTTTTTCAAATAGTTAGCCACTTCTGCAAGTGCCTGTTCCGAAGTCGCATCATATACGGAAATTCCCTTTTGTATTTCCTGATTTTCACACACATTTTCCTTTATTTCATTTACGCATACTGCCGATTGAGACTGTATAATTTCTTTTACAGAATTATATTTTACCGGTTCAAATGGATCCCTTCCAAATACGCTCTCGCTTACCGGCACTGAATTTATATACTGTATTCCTTCTTTTGTAATTCGATCCATAGAGGGAAAGGCCGGAATAAATGATAATATCGAATCTTCCGACGCATTTAACACAGCTGCCAGTTCACTTCCTATATTTCCTCGCAGTGCAGAATCCGTCTTTTTATAAATAAATGGAATCTTTGCTTTCTCTGCTGTTTTTATAAGTCGATAAATGATGTCATATGCCTGTTTCTTTTCTAAATGTCTTGTTTCGGCATTTAACACCAGAACTTCCACATCCGAATTCTGATCTAAATTCAGTTCTGTATTTACAAGCACCTTTGTTTTTATGCCAACCTTTGTAAACTGAACGCCCGTATCCAGTGCACCGGTAAAATCATCCGCAATAATCAGTAATTTTACCATATCAGGTCATTCCTTTTTCAGAATTTAGCCTCAGCACATGTTTCAAAGCCTGAATGCCCTCCTCCGGAATATTGCAAAACGGGCGTCTGCATTTTCCGACTGGATATCCAAGAAGTTCTACCGATAATTTTGTAATGGTATTCGGATTGCCATATTTAAAGCATTCTCTA
>OLPO01002571.1_pt1 | contig 11118 bp, 9 predicted proteins | sample 1672831 | NCBI WGS metagenome assembly OLPO01 (sample SAMEA3136728, study PRJEB25190) | human gut metagenome
TTCCTGTTTCTCTGCGTGGCAAGCCGTGCCGGAAACAGGAAAAGCCCGCCGGTTTTTGTTTTCACATTTGCCGGCGGGCTTTGGGGATTTTTGTATTCTGTTTTTTCATCCGGGATCGTCTCAGTCTTCCTGCAGTGCTGCAAGATTCGCCACAATCCGTGCTACCTGGGCAATCTCCGGGATTTTCGTGTACTCGGCACAGCTATGTACCTGGTTCATCGATGTTGCGATGACGAGGCCCTCGATGCCGTGCTGGGCGAAGACGTTGTTGTCGCTGCCGCCGAAGGTTTTTTCGAATGCGGCGGTCAGACCCTCTTTGGCAACGGCGCTCTCATAGTGTTTTGCGGCCACGCCCGTCAGCGGTGTCTCATAGGCATGAATGTTCAGCTTTTCTTCCCAGACAAGTTTGGCACCGATGGCGTCTGCCTCCTGCTGGAAGGTTTTCTGATATGTCGCCAGAAGTTCCATCGCCGTCTCGTGGTTCAGGCTGCGGATTTCGCCTTCGACAAGGCAGCTCTCCGAAACGATATTGGTGCCGGAACCGCCGCCGATTTTTCCGATGTTGGCTGTGGTGCTCTCTGCCACGTGGCCCTGCGGAAACTGTGCGACTGCACGCGCAGCCGCCTGGATGCTGTTGATGCCGTCCTCCGGGTGGAAACCGGCGTGGGCGGCTTTTCCCTGGATTTCTGCTTTAAAAGATACAAGGGTCGGAGCTGCATAGGCTGCCGCGCCGATTGCTCCGCTCAGGTCCAGAACGTACGCTTCTTTTGCCTGCACCTGGCTGTAATCGAAGGCATTCGCACCTTTGCAGTACAGCTCCTCACCGGTTGAAATCAGGATTTCGATCGGGCTGTGCGGCGCTCCTGCCTCAGTGATGTGGCGCACCGCCTCATAGATCGCGGTCACACCGGCCAGATCATCGGCGCCGAGAACAGTTGTGCCGTCGCTCGTTACGGTTCCGTCATCGTGGAAAACAGCCTTTTTCCCTTTTGCGGGCTCCACCGTGTCCATGTGGGCGGCAAAGAGAACCGGCGCACCGTCAATACTGCCCGGGATACGTGCAAACAGATTGCCCGCATTCGAACCGGTCTGCTCCTGTGTATGATCTTCTGTAAAATTCACTCCGATTTCGGCGAATTTTGCTTTCAGAGTGTCCGCCATCTCGCGCTCCTCCAAGGACGGCGAATCGATGGATACCAGCTCCGCAAAAAAATCAGCAATTCTTTTCTCATCTATCATAATATTTTCTCCTACTCTTTGGCTGTGTCCGCAATTTAAATAACATACTCAGGCTGCGCCATAATATGCATCTTGCTGAAGAACTCCCGTGTTCTCTGATTCTGCGGATGCTCAAATACTTCTTTCGGTGTTCCGTCTTCTACTACGTGTCCTTTATCAAGGAAGATCACACGGTTCGACACATGGCGGATAAAGTTCATCTCATGGGAAACCAGAAGCATTGTATATCCCTGTGCCGCAACTTTTTTAATAACATCCAGAACCTCTCCAACCAGCTCCGGGTCAAGGGCTGAGGTCGGCTCGTCGAGCAGCAGAATCTGCGGTTTCATGGCGAGAGCTCTTGCGAGTGCCACCCTCTGCTGCTGTCCGCCGGACATATGTTTCGGATAGTGGTTTGCCCATTTCTCCATACCGACCAGTTTCAGTTCTTCTAATGCAATGGCTCTGGCCTCGTCTTTTTTCATCTTCTTGACAACAATCAGGCCTTCCATCACATTTTCCAGTGCGGTTTTCTTCTCAAACAGATTGAACCGCTGGAACACCATTCCTGTGTTCTGTCTTAAATACAAAAGCTCTTTCGGTTTCCGCTCGGAAAGGCCGATCACCTTGTCCCCGATCGTCACCGTTCCCTTCTCCGGTGTCTCAAGGCGGTTGACGCAGCGCAGAAGCGTTGATTTTCCGGTTCCGGAAGGACCGATGATTCCCACAACATCGCCCTGTTTGATCTCGAGGCTGATGTCGTCGAGCACCACGTTGTCGTTATATTTTTTTGATAAATGATCAATTTTTATCATTTTTCTTACCCTCCCCGTTTGCGGACGCCAGCTCTACCTGGTCCGGAATCCGGATTTTATTTTCAATTACGCGGATGATCTGCTCGATCACCAGCGTTACCAGCCAGTAAATGATGGCCAGTGAAACGTAAACTTCAAAGTAGCGATACGTTCTTCCTCCAATAATCTGGCCCTGTGCGGTAATCTCGACAACAGCGCAGGTAAAGGCAAGAGACGTTCCTTTAATGATACTGATAAAAGAGTTTCCAAGGGTCGGAAGCGCAACCTCAAAGGCCTCCGGCAGAATGATGCGGCGCAGTGTCTGCGGATATGTCATGCCGAGCGCATGCGCTGCTTCGATCTGGCCCGGGTCAACGGACTGCAGGGCTGAACGGATAATCTCAGCCATAAAGCCCGACTGGTTCAGTCCCAGAGCGATCATCGCATAGACGAAACCGGAAATATTGGCAACCGCCAGATTCGTTCCGAACTGCTGGTTGATTGCCTTGAACATCATGGGAATACCAAAGAACGCAACGTACAGCTGTACGATGACCGGCGTGCCGCGGAGCAGTGAAATCAGAAGATTCGTAATCTGCGTCAGCACTCTGATTTTTTTCATTTTGATGATCGCCATCACAAGTCCCAGTCCCAGTCCGATCAGCATAGAAACCACGGCCAGTTCCAGCGTGATCGGCAGCTTTGTCAGCAATTCTGGTATGGATGAAAATACCAGTGAAACGTCAAATAATTTTCCCATGATTTTTCTCCTACAAATCAGATTCTGTATGTGTACCTTTTTTTCACAGATATTTTTCTACCAGTACACAGGTAAAGCCAAGATTTTTCTTCGGCTTTTTCGGCTCTTCGTCTTTCTTCGGTGCATGGTGGTCGTATACCGACAGATCAGCGTCCGGATTCAGTTTGTAGCCTAATTTCTCATAAAAGCCTGCGGCGCGGTCCTGGCTCGTGATGACGATGTGATCGACACCGTATTCTTTCAGCCATTTCTCAGCGGCTTCGATCAGCACGCGGCCGTATCCGCTTTTCTGTTTTTCTCTGACAACACAGACACGCTCGATTTTTCCTGTCTTCTCTGCCGGGAATGCGATGCGGCAGCCGGCTACCGGCTTGTGATCTTCTGTCAGCAGAATTGCCTGCAGATCATCTTTGCTCTCGTCCTGTCCGAATTCCAGTTCAATCGGAATGTTCTGTCCCAAGCAGAACGCATCGGTTCTGACGTAATCATATGCTTTGTATTTCCACTCTTCGCTTCCCTTTTCTACCCGGTAAATTTCTGCCATGTTTTTCGCTCCTTTTAGAATCGGGAAACGGATGTTCTCGATCCGCTTCCCGTCTGTTTTGTAATCTCTTCTGTTTTTATTTCGAAAACGATATTCTAGTTTGGTGTCTCATCAAAGTATTTCTCGTCCGGGCTGGTGTCCACGCCGAGATACTCGGTTGTGATCTTGGAAAGAGTTCCGTCTTCTTTCATCTCTTTTAAGGCTTTGTCAACATCCTCGCGGAGTGCTGCGCCCTCTTCGTTCTTTCCAAACAGGAAGTAGGTATTGTTCTGCGGGAACAGGAAATCTTCGGTCTCCTCGTCGATCTCGTTTGCTTCCAGCTGACCTTCCAGTCCGAACTGCGGAAGCAGGTTGTCGATGATCGGTCCGTCGTCGATTGCCACATCAGCGGTTCCATCTACGATATGCTGGTAGCGGACCTGGAAGTTTGCATTGGAATATACGATATTGATCTGGTGATCCGGGTTGTCTGTATTCCATTTTTCCAGTGCATTTGCGGTAAGGCTTCCTGCACTCAGCTCAATTTTGTATCCGCGGTCTGCCAGATCGGTAAGAGAAGTCAGCGGCTCATCGCCGGTTCTCTGAATGTATTCGTTGAAGCTGGTTTTATATGGTAAAGAGAAGTAGTAGGATTCTGCTCTCTCATCGGTATATCCATAGTTGTTGACTGCGATGTCGTACTGACCGCTCAGCACACCCTGCAGTGCATCTGCCTGCTCAATTTTCAGTTCATACTGCGGAAGACGATTGAACACTTCTTTTACGATATCGATATCGACACCAGTCAGCTCGTTGTCATCATTTACGTAAAAGTACGGTGCCAGTGTGCCGCTTGTTACAGCTTTGATCACTTTTTTCTCACCGGAATCCGATGCGGAGCTGCCTTCTGCGGAAGATGATGCTGCGGAACCGCTGCTGCTTCCTGCATTTGCTGATGCATTGCTTCCGCATCCTGCAAAGCTTGCTGCCAAAAGGCCCGCTGCTGCCAATACTGCCCAGAATTTCTTTGTCTTTTTCATAATAAAATCCTCCTCATTTCCTCGTTTTTTTCTGTTCCGGCCGCGCCCCGGCTGCCTGAGAGTGTTCCACCAGAGCGCTCCGGATTCTTCTGTCTTATCTCTTTATAAAAGTCCTTTCAGCGGATTAATCGATGCATCCACGGAAAGTACGCCGTTCTTCGGGTTTCTGTCTTCCCATTTCGGGCTGTTCCAGATGGTTTTTGAGATTTCTCCTGCGTAATCCTCGTAGGTCTCTCCCTCCGGATGGCGAAGGAATACTTCGTCCGGTGTTTTGCTGAGTGTTCTTCTCGATCCATCGTCTGCCATCAGCTTCTCGAAATCTACTTTTGCAAGGATTCGTTCGTTGTATCCGCGGAAGAGAACCTCGCCTAATTTCTTTCCAGGTCTCGAAAGTGCCAGCACCTGCGGATCGCTTCCGTGACGGAAGGCCGGGATCGCATACAGCTCTTTTAAGTAGCCCCAGATATTTTTGTAATCACGAATCGGTTTCTTCACCGGTCCTACGTTGTGGAAGTAGCTGACATCCCAACGGATCAGAGTGACGTAAGCGCGGACATCGCTGTCGGTGATGTAGTCGCCGAACAGGAAACGGTTCGTCTCCAGCCGTTTGTCCAGCTTATCGAGGGATTCATAGAAATCTTCGTATGCCTCATCGTATTCTTCCGGTGACTGGCAGAATGCCATGCGGTAATGGCCGTTGTTGACATGCGGGAAGAGCCAGTCGTTAAACTCATCGATCTCTTTCCGGAATTTTTTCGGGTACAGGTCCGGCGCATCTTTTGGCTGGAATGGACGGAACTGCACTTCGAGGTAGTTCGTCAAGCGGTGATAATCGTTGTTCACAGCCTTTTTCTCTTTGACATCCACCAGGGTCGGTGTCGTTGCTCTTCCTTTGAAGTCCGGGTTTGCTCTTTTATAGAACTCACTTAAGAAGTAAGCGCCTGTCGCCGGATCCTTGAAATCCGGATACTGTCCGAATGCATGTCCGTAACGGTTTGTCTCGCCGGATGGAGAAACTCTCGTCTCCGAGATCACATCCTGCAGTCCTAAAAGCTCCCGCACGATGATCGGACGGTTGGACCAGTTGCATCCGGTTGCCCAGTAGATCCCGAAGCGGTTTGCTTCTGCTTTCAGGTCGCCTTCTTTATCGCCGAATGGCTGGATAAATGCATTTGGCTGACGGATGAAAGCGCCGCGCTCATCGATCTCTACAAGGGTTTCATTTGGTCTTGGGTCTACTCCGACTTCTGCTGCAAACTGTTCTGCCAGTGCATCGGTGTATTTGATTTCTTCGGTTTCTTTATTTTCAACCGGGGTGAAGCTGCATCCGCATCCGCTCATGTTTTTGTCCTCCGTTTTCTACGTCTGTTTATTATCTATTCTTATGTTGTTCATTCGCATTTCTTTTAAAAAAGGTTAAAAAAATAGCAGGCATTCGTTCCGGCCTGCCCGCACATGCAATTTCTGCTATGCTTTTTCTGCCTGCGAATGTTTCTTATTTTTCTTTATTCTGATTGGAGCTGCAGCAACAGCAACAACACATCTCCATCATTCTGTTCTCCTGCATTCGTCTGTTGTCTGTTTTTTTCATTTGCTGTTCTCCTTTCCTACTAAGTCGATATGTTTAATGTGTTTCTCGATTACATGGCATATTATAATGCATATTTTTTCTATGTGCAACCCCTAAAACGCCTTTTGGTAATTGTTATTTCGATGAATCGCTTATAGGTTTTTCCTATTGGTTAGTCATACCAGAAAGATATTACTTATCACACTTGTAGGCTGATTTTGCTTTTCCCTACCACCCGCCGCAACTTTTGCAATGTGCTCAACAATTCTTGCCATGGCTTTTTTCTTAAGAAACGATACAATAAAAAGCAAAGAACACCACTTGCAAAATACAATGTACTCTCGGAATCTTTCTGTGCTTGATTTTGTGAGATGATTTTTTGTCAGTTGTGCCCAAATTTCTGAGGCGTACGCGGTGCGTACGTTGATGAAATTCGGGTGCAGCTGGCGGAAAATCAGCCGCAAAGGCAAGTGCAGAAAGATTCCGAGAGTACATTACAAAATAAAGGAGAGTTTTTCTTATGGAAATGACATTTCGCTGGTATGGTTCCAAATTTGATACCGTTACCTTAGAGCAGATCCGCCAGATTCCGGGCGTAACCGGAGTCATCACAACCCTGTACGACACTACCCCGGGCGAGGTGTGGACACGCGAAGCGATTCACGCGTTAAAAGAAGAGGTTGAGGCCTCTGGACTTCACATCTCCGGCATCGAGAGCGTCAACATCCACGACGCCATCAAAATCGGCAGCCCGGACCGTGAGCAGTACATCGATAATTATATTGAAACGTTAAAGCACCTCGGCAAGGAAGATATTCACCTTGTCTGCTATAACTTCATGCCGGTCTTCGACTGGACCAGAACAGAACTCGCACGCGTCCGTCCGGACGGCTCGACCGTACTTGCCTACAAACAGTCCGCCGTAGACGCACTTGTTCCGGAAAAAATGTTTGAATCTATCGCAGGTGATGCAAACGGCGCAATTCTTCCTGGCTGGGAGCCGGAGCGCATGGCAAAAGTGAAAGAGCTCTTTGACGCTTACCGCGATGTGGATGATGAGAAACTGTTTGCCAACCTCAAATACTTCCTCGAACGCATCATGCCGGTCTGCAACGAGTACGACATCAAAATGGCCATTCACCCGGACGACCCGGCATGGAGTGTCTTCGGTCTTCCGAGAATCATCATTAATAAAGAAAACATTCTGCGCATGATGAAGATGGTCGATGACCCGCACAACGGCGTGACCTTCTGCTCGGGCTCCTACGGAACGAACCTGGAGAACGATCTGCCGGATATGATCCGTTCCTTAAAGGGCCGCATCCACTTCGCTCACGTCCGCAATCTGAAATTCCACAGCCAGCAGGATTTCGAGGAGGCCGCACACCTTTCCTCTGACGGCAGCTTCGATATGTATGAGATCATGAAAGCGCTGTACGACATCGGCTTTGACGGCCCGATCCGCCCGGACCACGGACGTATGATCTGGGGCGAGAAGGCAATGCCGGGCTATGGACTGTATGACCGCGCACTCGGCGCGACTTATTTAAACGGACTCTGGGAAGCTATTGACAAGAGTCACAAACGTGGAATTTAAAGGAGGTTTTTACTGATGTCTCTTAACTTAACAGCTGCCGGACTGGCAGATCAAAAAGCGTGGGAAGCCGCAGGCTATGCGCTTCCATCCTATGACCGCGAAGCAATGATCACCCGCACGAAAGAATCTCCGTGCTGGGTGCATTTCGGAGCCGGAAATATTTTCCGTGCCTTCCAGGCAAATACAGCACAGGAACTGCTGAACAACGGTACCTTTGACCGCGGTGTCATCGTTGCGGAGGGCTTCGATACAGAAATCATCCGTGATATGTACCAGCCGCACGATAATTTAAGCATTCTGGTGACCTTAAAAGCCGATGGTTCTGTCGAGAAAACCGTTGTTGGAAGCATCGCAGAATCGCTGGCTGCCGATACGGCGGATTCTCCGGATTTTGCCCGGTTAAAAGAAATCTTTACCAAGGATTCCCTGCAGATGGCGACGTTTACGATCACCGAAAAGGGATATTCCCTGAAAAACGGTGCGGGCGAACTGCTGCCGTCTGTTGCTGCCGATTTTGCTGCCGGACCTTCTTCCATTACCAGCTATATGGGAAAAGTTGCTTCTCTTTTATATGAAAGATTTCTTGCAGGCGAAAAACCGGTTGCGATGGTCAGCACCGACAACTGCTCCCACAATGGCGAAAAACTTTCCCTTGCCCTGACAGCCTACGCTTCTGCATGGGAAGAAAACAAGCTGGTACAGCCAGGCTTCCTCTCCTATCTGCAGAACCCGGAAAAAGTCAGCTTCCCGTGGACCATGATCGACAAGATCACCCCGCGGCCGGATGGTTCCATCGAAAAGATACTCGAGGAGAACGGCCTCGCCGATGCACAGCCGATCGTCACCTCCCGCCACACCTACGTTGCTCCGTTCGTCAATGCAGAGGAATGCCAGTACCTCGTAGTCGAAGATCATTTCCCGAACGGACGGCCGCCGATGGAAAAGAGCGGATGGATCTTTACCGACCGGGAAACTGTCAACAAAACAGAGCGCATGAAGGTCTGCACCTGCCTGAACCCGCTGCACACCGCACTCGCTGTGTTCGGCTGCCTGCTGGACTATGAACTGATCAGTGAGGAGATGAAAAATCCGGTACTGAAAAAGCTCGTGGAGCGCATCGGATATATCGAAGGACTTCCGGTTGTCACCGATCCCGGCATTCTCTCTCCGAAGCAGTTTATCGATGAAGTGCTGAACATCCGCATCCCGAATCCGTTTATGCCGGATACGCCGCAGCGAATTGCAACCGATACATCACAGAAGCTGTCAATCCGGTTCGGTGCAACGATCAAATCGTATCTTGCTTCTCCGGAGCTGTCACTCTCGGATCTTCAGGCAATTCCGGCTGTATTTGCGGGATGGCTGCGGTATCTGATGGGCGTGGATGACAACGGCGATGCATTTGAGCTGAGCCCGGATCCGCTGCTTGCCACGGTCCGCCCGTATGTGCAGGATCTGAAACTCGGCGCACCGGCTGACCGTGAGGCGCTTTCCAAAACGCTGGCTCCGCTGCTCTCCGATGCTTCGATTTTCGGTGTGGATCTGATTTCCGCCGGACTTTCTGACCGTGTACTGGATGCTTTTGTCTCGATGCTTCATGGACCTGGCGCTGTGGCAGATACGCTTGCTGCGCTGACTGCTCAATTCTAAAAGGGAGGTATTTCCATATGAAACCTTTTATGGACGCTGACTTTCTGCTGCAGACCGATACGGCGAAAACACTGTACCACGAGGCGGCTGAAAAAATGCCCATTTTTGACTATCACAACCATCTGAATCCACAGGAGATTCTCGAAGACCGCCAGATGGAGAATCTGACACGCGTCTGGCTCGGCGGGGATCATTATAAATGGCGTGCCATGCGTGCGATGGGCTTTTCGGAGGATCTGATCACCGGAAACGCCGATGATTACGACAAATATCTGGCGTTTGCCGAGACGATTGAGAACGCGATCGGCAATCCTTTATACCACTGGACACATCTGGAGCTGCAGCGGTACTTCGGCATCACGACACCGCTCTCCCGCGCAGCAGCGAAGGAGATCTGGGATGAGGCGAATGCAAAACTGCAGACGAAGGAGTTTACCGTGCGCAATCTGATTCTGAACCAGCATGTGTCGCATCTTTGCACCACCGACGATCCTGCAGATGATCTGCACTGCCATCTGGCATTACAGAAGGAAGACTTTGCCTGCCGCGTTCTGCCGTCCTTCCGCCCGGACCGCGCCGTTCATCTCGAGAAGCCGGATTTCCCGGAATATGTGGAAAAGCTTGCCGCTGCCGCCGGCAGGACGATTGCATCCGCGGAGGATATGGTGCATGCCCTCTCCTGCCGCCTCGACTTCTTCCTCTCCGCCGGCTGCGTTGTCAGCGACCACAGCCTCGAGGGCTGCTTCTATGTGCCATGCACGGCTGCTGAGGCGAATGCCGTATTTGAAAATCGCATGAACGGCGGTGCTCTCACTGAAAAAGAGCTCGGCATGTACAAGGGCTTCCTTCTGACAAACCTCGGACGGCTGTATCACAAGCACAATATCGCCATGCAGCTTCATATCAAAGCACTCCGCAACAACTCGAAGCGGATGTTCCGTGCGCTCGGTGCCGATACCGGCTTTGACAGCATGAACGATTTCGCCTTTGCCCCGATGCTCGGTGCTTTCTTAAACGATATGGACGAGGATGACGCACTGCCGAAAACCGTGCTCTACTCCCTGAACCCGGGCGACAACCCGATGCTTGCAAGCATGGCCGGAAACTTTGCTGCGCCTGGCATCCGCTCAAAAGTGCAGTTCGGTACCGCATGGTGGTTCAACGATCACAAATACGGCATGGAATCCCAGCTTGCGACGCTTTCCAGCATCGGCATGCTCTCCACCTTCATCGGCATGCTGACCGACTCCCGCAGCTTCCTCTCTTTCCCGCGCCACGAATATTTCCGCCGGATTCTCTGCAATCAAATCGGAAACTGGGTGGAAAACGGGGAGTACCCGGCGAACCTGGAGTTTCTGAAAGAGATGGTTGAAAATATCAGCTACAACAATTCGGTTTCGTATTTCCTGTGATTTTCGCATGCCTTATTGACAATTATTCCCACATACCGTACAATAAAAGGGATTACTGATCAACGAAAGGATTACAGAAACATGGACGACTCAGGCAGTATGCCTCGACGATGCTTTATTTTCATCATTTGATAAACGGAGACATAATCTATCTTTGATTCCGCCAGATTCAAGATAGGTTATGTCTTTTTGTACATTTTTTGCATCGTGTCCCGGTTTCCTAAGAAAGGAAAAACAAATGAACAGCGACATTGTGTCACTCATCATCATTCTTATCTGCGTCATGCTCTCAGCCTACTTTTCGGCGACGGAAACTTCTTTCACCTCGCTGAACCGCATCCGCATGAAAAATATGGCAGAAAAAGGCGACAAGCGGGCGGAACTGGTGTTAAAGTTGCTGGAGAACTTTGACAAGCTGCTCTCCACGATTCTCGTCGGCAACAACATCGTCAACATCGGACTCAGCTCCCTTGCCACGGTGCTTTTTATCAAGCTTCTCGGCGGCGACTCCGGTGCGACGGTTTCCACGATCGTAACCACTATCGTGGTCCTGA
>OLPO01002572.1_pt1 | contig 11114 bp, 12 predicted proteins | sample 1672831 | NCBI WGS metagenome assembly OLPO01 (sample SAMEA3136728, study PRJEB25190) | human gut metagenome
CCTAGCTCACTCTCTATGCCACACGTCAACAACTCTTTTTGTCATCTTCTTCAACCTCACACTTTCACTCCAGCACATTCCCTCTGTCACACGTCAACAGCTCTTTTCGCTATATTCTTCGACCTCACGCCTCCACTATAGCCTTCCACTCCTTCGCACGTCAGCCGGTGAGGTACCGTCTGGTTTGGGCTGGCTCTGCAGGAGGGGTGCGCTTCTTAGGCGGTGGGAATCTGCGTTGCTGGAAAAAATCCAGCTGTTTGAGCGACGCAGGAGCGAGTTCTGGATTTTTTTCAGCGGTTTTAGCAGATTTCCGGCGTCTTAGAAGCCAGCCCCCGACGAAGCCCCAGCACAAACCAGACGGTACCTCACCGGCGTCCGTCCGAAAAATCCACATCCACCATCTCCCGTCCATCCTCCACCTTCATCACAGCCACATCCCACCGATGTGCCACAACCACCCTCTTCCCCCCGACATCACCGGAAAGCTTCATCAGCTCCCCATAATACCTCTTCGAAAAAACACAGGGATTCCCCGTCTTCCCATCATACTCCACACAGGCGATCCCCTTCCCCTCTCTCAAAAACACATCCACCAATCCAAAAACCGTCTCCCACCGCAACCACGGCTGATCTGCCACCGTAAACAAACAAGCATCCATCTCCCGGTTGACCCGCAGCCCGATCTTCAGTGAGGAAGATATCCCCTCATCCGGATGCAGATTATAAAGAAACCGCGCGCCGAGCTTCTCTGCTTCCTGCGCAATCTCCTCATACTGTGTGACAACTGTGATCTCACACCTGTGCCCCTGTTCCTCCAGTGCTGCTTTCACTTTTTTCAGTTCCAGGAGAATATGCCTGTACATCGGCATTCCGTCTATCCCGTACAGCAGCTTATTGCTTCCAAACCGCCGGCTGTTTCCTGCTGCCAGCATGATCAGTCCCAGTTTCATATCACCGCTCCACTTCCTTTCGATTCTAGTACAGCGAATATTAAGTAACCGCTATATTGACTTGCCTGATTTTTCATCTGCTGCGTCAATATAGCAGAAACTTAATTTTCGCTGTACTAGCTGTTTACACTTCTCTGCAGGCTTCCGCAGATCACCATGATCCCAGACTCCTGACCTTGTGCCATAAGCTTCTCCGCCACACAAGGATCCTCCAGAGTATCTGCCTTGTTCAGATACGCAAGAAATCTTCGCCCGTCCACGCCTTTTTGCAATCCGTCTTCAGACCGGATGATCTTCCACACATCCATCCATGTCACAGGCTCATCTGTACGCTTTCCCAGAAATCCCGCCACATCATCCGGACGGTGTGCCGTATCACAGATCCTTTTGCCGATGCAGTCAAGACCGATCACTCCTACTACCATATCTGCAAAAGAAGGGATCACCGGCTCATGAACAGCCGGCACTTTAAGGGGTCGGCGCCTGGATCCGTCAGCTTCCACAAGAAGAAGATCACAAAAGCCAGGCAGCTTTTCCAGGATCTCCTTTTCGGGGCCGGAAATCTTTGGCTGCCCGGCCTTGTAATGAGCCGCGATGACGTATCCGTATTGTTCTATAAGCCGGCATGCTCCCGGAATGTCCTCTGCCTCCGCAAAAGGACGTTCCGGTTCCCATGCCATATGCGTGGTTGTGGTCACGATCACACGTTTTCCCTGTCCGGAAAATATTTCTGCCAGTCCAAGGATCAGACTGGTCTTTCCGCCGCCTCCTGTGAATGCCACAGTAAACGCTTTTTCATTTTTCTTCATGACACACTCCATTTATCTTCTAACTTCTTTCAGGGACACTAGGCTCTGTATCGGTCACAGATTCTCATTCCTCACAGCTTTCTCTGTTCCCGGAAGCACTCCGCAGGAAAGCAGCACCTCCAGTACTCCCCCTGCGATACACCTCGCCTTGTCTGAGATCGTAAAACAGTTTTTCTTCTGTTCTGCCCTTGGGTCGATGTCCGCGATCTTCATTCCCTCAAAAACAGGGTAACCGTCCCGGATCAGCCCCCGGATCACGCCGGAAATGGTAGCCTTCACCGGCGTATCACCTACCATGGCGATCACCTGGTCTTTTTCAACAAGATCTGCGATCTGACAGATGTTTTTCATGTTACCGGCTGCCGGTGAATGGATCACACGTTCCTTTCCGATCCCTGCGATCAGTCCCGGCACTCCGGTATTCGGCAGGGCACTGCCTTTTTTTATGATCCTTCCCAGGTTATGGCCGCGCATGGTCTCGATCACGTAATCCACATCCTCCCCTGCGGTAAAGCCCGGGCCAAGTCCCACAGTCAGTGGTGCCATATCCCTGCTGGTCCCAAGATTCTTTTTTGCAAGGATGGCATCGATCACTGCCTCCGGCTCCAGTTCGCGGATATGTTTTCCATGGGTATCTGTCAGAAGGGGGATCTCTCCCTGTGCCCAGCATTTCCTGCACTGGGTCCGGATATCGTTCTCCGTGATCCTCCTGCACACAACGCCTTCTACCTCTGCAGTTCCGTCATAAACAGCTTCACAGAAAGCCACATGACGGCGAATGGCACTTGGACGGTCACATTCCAGGATCAGGACCTGATAGCCACTCTGATGAAGCTTGTGGATCACTCCTGTGGCCAGATCTCCGCCACCTCGCACAAGGATCATTTTATCAGTAAATGCCGCTGTTTTCATCTTCATACACCTGCTGTCCGTTTCCCGGCATTCCTGCCGCAAGAGTATCATAAAGCTCCGCATAGGTTGCATCCTTATACGGGGATACATAAAAGAGTCCCGCGATCCCGGCCGTAATTGCCGAAAGGACAGACCAGGGAATAAAGGAAAGATCCAGGATAAAGGTATCCATCTTCTGTCCGTTCATCATCTCACGGCTTTTTGCAAATACTTCCTTTGTGCTCATATCCGGATATTCCGCAAGAAGATAAGGGATCATCTTATATTCGTAGGATTTTACCACTCCGGGAATAATAAAAAGCAGCGTCCACAATACAAGATACAGGTCCCGTAAAAACATGGTTTTTACGATATTACCGTAATTTCCGGAACGAAATACACTGAGGAGCTTTCCGGGCCCGGGTACAGAATAAAGGTTCTCAATGTAAAAATCTCTTCCGCCTACCTCCAGAACATTTCCCACAAAGAAATGGAAAAGGACCCCGATCAGAGCCACCGTTACCATGGCACTGGCACTCAGAAGCGCAAAAAGCACTGCCAGTGGGGAACGAAATACATGACTGGCATAAGAGGTAACACCATTGATATCCGTACCCAGATGATACGTTGTAACACCGTAGTCCGGACTTACCGCATTTCCGGCACTGCCTGTGGCCGCACCGCTTCCGCCGGTTGCCATCACAATAGCCAGCACCAGACTTACCAGTACTGCTGACCAGTAATTTTTTTTGAATGCCTGTTTTCCGCGCCATTTCAAGTCACTGCGTTTCCAGCTGATCTTCTGTTCATTCATAACTTAACCCTCCATATATGCTTCACGGACACAGAGCTCTCTTCGTCCCTTCTGCCACAGCGCAGGCTCCAGCTCTGCCAGATAACCGCCGCCGTTTTTTACATGCCATTCATAAAAAGCCCTGGGTCTGTCCGCATATTCTTCCATAATGTTCATGATCGTACCGCCATGTATCACAAGAGCCGCTGTCTTTATGTTGTTACGGATACACTGTGTGACAGCCTTCTGAAATCCTGTAAGGCTCCGGTACTTAAACGCTTCTCGACTTTCTCCTCCCGGAAAAGGAAGCGTTCCATTGCTGTCGATCCACCTCTGATAATCCTGATTTCCGGAAAGCTCTTTATAATTTTTATTCTCAAACTCTCCAAAATCACACTCGGAAAGCTCTTCGATAATATGAAAGCTTTTTCCTGGAAAAAGGATCCCCGCAGTTTCCACACAGCGGCAGAGCGGACTTACATAAAGGGCCTCCGGCATGGGATAGGTCAGCTTTTCCAGAAATTCCTTACCCTCCGTGCTCAGCGGTTCATCCGTTGTTCCGATATAACGCTGAAGCTTATTTCCGGGTGTCTGTCCGTGTCGTATCAGATATAATCTAATCATCCTTCAGCACCGTCCCAATCCCGCATACCACTCTTGTGACCCTTCTGCTTTTTGCAGCCAGTGCAGTGCACACCCGGCCAACAGCTTCTCGGTACTGCCGTTCAAAAGCATCCGCCGGAACGATCCCGTAGCCTACCTCCTCACTGACAAGGATCACATCCGGATCCTGCTGTGCCAGCTTTTCTGCCAGGCCGGTGAGATCTTCTCCTGCCTTCAGAGCTTTTCTTATGTATTCCTGAAATCCCAGAACACCCGCTGCCTTCAGAAGCTCCTCTTCTGTGATCTCTCCTCCGAATTTCCAGTCCACATCCGGGAACTGTGCTTTTGCATAGGCAGCTTTTCCCTGATATGCGCCTCCGATTATCATTTCCATATCTTTTTTACCTCATCCAAATCTTCATTACAGATTAAACGTGCCACCAAGAGCAAGCACCAGTGCCATCACAACCTCGCAGATGCAAAGGAAAAATCCGGAAAGATCACCTGTGGTCCCTCCAAAATATTTCAAAGCCATATGGTGATACCACCAAAATACCAGAAGTGCGCTGACAGCTGCCAGAACACCCAGGACCGGATCTACCCATATCATCAGCGCTGCAAGGATCACAAACATCGTGATAAGAACATTTCGCACTGCGATCTCTGACGCATTTCTGGAAAATTCTGCCACAGTCCCGTCTGTCCTTGCCTTGGGAAATGTGATCACACCGATCCCGGAAAGACATCTGGACATCATAAAGCCCAGGCTCATGATACAGATCCCGTTATAATTTCCAAGGAGCTGATCCCAGGCTCCCAGCCAGAGGATAAAATATACACAGGCTGTGATAATGGCAAATGCACCTGCATGGGAATCCTTCAGGATCTCCAGCCTCCTTGTGCGTTCCTGCCAGGAGCTTAATGCATCTGACGTGTCCAGAAGCCCGTCTACATGAATGCCGCCGGTAACAAATACCGGGATCACAGTAAGGATCACAGCAAGAAAAAATGGCTCCAGAGCTACGTGTACACCGAGGACCCCTCCTGCAAGCCAGGTCAGGATGCCGATGGCAGTACCCACAAAGGGGAAAAAGCACATCATAAATTTTATGTTTTCCTTCTTCCAGTCCACCATGGGCATGGGGATCTTTGAAAACATGGCAAAGGCTGCCTTAAAACTGTTCCATAAACTTTTCATGCTTCCTTTCCTCCTTTATGCCATACAGGGATCCCGTATACGACTTCCACAACCTCTTCTGCCATCTCTGCCAGCTTCTGGTTGATCTGTCCCAGTTCTTTTTTATACTGTTCTGATTCTTCCTCGTAGAGGATCCCGTCTGAAAAGATCTCGTTGGTGACGATCACCACATGCTTTGCCTGAGAAAGAAGATTTTTCACTCCTTCTGTGATCTTTTCTGCCACCTCCGGGTGGAAGCCGCCTTCCCGGAACATCTCATTTGCAACCAGATTGGACATGCACTCCAGAAGGACCACGCAGTCCTTCGGGATGAGCAGCTCTGTATATCTTTCAATTGTCTCGAAGCCTTTTCCTGCACGCATGTGCCGGTGTCTGCGGATGCGCCTGTGGCTTTCTTCGTCAAAAGCCTGCATGGTGGCGATATAGATCCTTCTGGCTTCGCCAAAGGAAAGTACGGTTTCTTCCGCAAAAGCAGATTTTCCGCTTCCGCTGCCTCCTGTTACAACAACCAGCATATTATTTCAGCTCCTCGTACTGTTCTACATTGATATCACCAAAGGTACTCATGGAATTATATACTGCACAGGACAGATCCATCATCGGAAACAGTGCCACAGCTCCGGTTCCCTCGCCCAGGCACATGCCGGCGTGGATGATCGCTTCCTTGCCAAGCTCCTTCAGGAGCAGCTGTGCTGCAGGCTCTTTGGATACATGAGACGCAATGATATGATCACTTACCTGCGGGCAGATCTTTACTGCGATCAGTGCAGATACGCAGGAAATAAATCCGTCCATGACAACCGGCATTCCAAGTGCTGCTCCTCCAATGAATACTCCTGCCATTCCTGCAATATCCAGTCCACCTACCTTTGCCAGGACGTCAATGGCATCTGAACGATCCGGATTATTCAGGGCGATCGCCTTTTTGATCGCATTGATTTTTCTTGTAAGTCCATCCCCTGAAAGCCCTGCGCCTCTGCCTGTCATTTCCTCTATCGGGCGATCCAGAAGCACAGCTGCTACGGCACTGCTTGTCGTAGTATTACCTATTCCCATCTCTCCTGTTGCCAGAAGTTCATACCCTTCTTCTTTCAGTCTGCGGACCATTTCAATTCCTGCTTCCAGAGCCTGAACTGCCTGTTCTCTGCTCATTGCCGGTTCCTTCGTCATGTTTGCTGTTCCACAGGCAATTTTCAGATCTGTCGGAAGCTTTGTATCCACTACCATTCCAATGTCCACCGGAATCACATCTGTACCACACTGACGACTCATAACACAGGCTGAGGTAGCTCCTGAAAGAAAATTTTCCGCAACAATCGCAGTCACTTCCTGTCCGGTCTGTGTAACTCCTTCTTCTACTACTCCATTATCTGCACACATCGGTACCAGCGCACGTTTTTTAACCGATACATCTGCACTTCCTGTTATTCCTGCGATCTGAATCACCAGTTTTTCCATTTTTCCAAGAGAATGCAGTGGTTTTGCAATGCTGTCCCAGCGTTTTGCAGCCATCTCCATCGCCGTTTTATCTAATGGTTTTATCTGAGCCAATGTTTCTTCCAGTGTCATTTTCATCCCCTCCAGATTTTGTCTTTCTTTATTCTTTTCCTGTCGTAAATACAAAAAACTTGCCGAACACATAATTCAGTGCAAGTACAATAAATTGTGTGCAGAACTTCCCGATCATATCACTCAATCCCATAATTTCAACAAGCAGCCATACTCCGCCAACTTCTATTACCATGGTAAGAAGACGGGCACTGACAAATTTACAAAACGGATGGATATGATCCTTCAGTGTTTCACATTTATCCTGAAACACAAACTTTGAATTTACTATGTACGCAAAAATAATTGCAATAATAATGGAAATCACATTTGCAATGTTTAATTCCACATTACATTTACGGAGTACAAAAAAACATACCAGGTTCACCAGCGTTGTACATCCGCCAAAAAATATATATCTGATCACATCATTATTATAAAAACACAAAATCAGCTCTTTTAATTTCTTCATTGAATTCTCCTGTTACACATCATGTCTGATGCTGTCTGCTGCCTCATGATCTCCACGTATGATCTGAGATACAATATATCTCGGACGATGTTTTACTTCTTCATATATTTTGGCAAGATAGTAACCAATCACACCAAGACTCAGCATAATCGCACTGCCGATCAGAAGAAGGACAAGAATTGTTGTTGTATACCCTTCGATCGCATGTCCACGGAAATACTGGATCAGAGAATACAGGATCATGATCAGTGAACATCCGAAACAGATTCCTCCGCCAACCGTTACAAACTGAAGTGGTGCTGTCGTAAATGCAACAATATTGGTAAATGCATATTTAACCAGTGCCCATGTAGACCATTTGGATTCTCCCGCTTCACGCTCCTGAACCTCAAACTCGACATAAGTTGTCTTAAAGCCTACCCAGTTAGACGTAGCTCTGAAAAATATATTTCTCTCTGAAAGTGACAGAATACTGTTAACAGCCTTACGGTCCAGCATCTTAAAATCGGACGTGTTCTGCATATCAACTTTCGTGGCTTTAGACATCAGCCCATAAAACAGTCCGGCACTTTCTTTATGAAGGAAGCTTTCTTTTCCACGGCTCTTCTTGATTCCTTCAATTACCTCATATCCTTCTTCCCACTTGTGATACATCTCCACAAGTGTTGCAGGCGGATGCTGAAGATCACAGTCCATAACTGCGACCACATCTCCTGAGGCCTGTGCCAGTCCCGCAAAAACTGCCGCTTCTTTGCCAAAATTTCGCGAGAAACAAACACCTGTGATATTCGGATCTTTTTCTCCGGCTTTCAGGATCTCATTCCACGTATTATCTTTGGAACCATCATTAACAAGTACCAGCTCATAGGAAATTCCTGCTTCCGACAGAACCTCATGAAGCACGCGGCAGGCCTTTCCTACCATAAGTTCTTCATTATAAGCCGGAAGCACGACTGATAATATACTCATCCTCTCTTATTTCCTCTTTTCTTTTTGTAAATTAACACCACACAAATGTAGCACAACAGACCAACACAAGTCAAGCAAAGGCCTGCATACAGATACGGTGTATGATATGTGATACGGATCTCGTGCTCTCCCTTTTGAAGATTCAGTGCCATATACATGCCGTTTGCCTGAACCAGTTCTGTTTTCTCGTCATCAACATATGCGGAAAAACCTGAACTATATGGCAGTGCGATCACAAGTGCCTTCTCTTTTGATACAGAAATCTTACCGGTCAGCTCATGATTCTCAATCTTAACATCCCTCAATGACTCTTCTCTAAGGGCTTTCGTCTGTTTTTCAACATTTTTCATTGGCTGGCAGATTATTTTCAGATCCTCAAAAGAATACCTGCCGGTATTTTTGAATGTCAGAGTGATACTTTTCTTTCCTTCTTTGCTGTATCCCGTATTACAGATGAAATTATGTTTTCCACTGTAAGCATTATATTTATCAGTAAAAATACGGATATTTCTGTCTCTGAATCCCTGCCCTGAAACCTTTATTTTGGCCTTCTGGCTGTTTTCCCAATATCTCCACTTCTTATCCTGATGAAGGATTTTGTTTTGATCATAGGTATCCATCTGTTTCCATTCTTTGTCACTGATACATTCTCTCGGAGAAAGAGCGTCATAATCCAGCCCCTCAGCCTGCAGATAAGTCTCACTGTCATCCATTCCGCTGAAATCCAGAGTTACCGTTGCAGCTTCTTTTGTTACGATAAACGCCCCGTCTTTCTGCTCGCATCCGTTGCCTGCCGTTATTTTATATGGAATTTCCTGATCGTTAAATTCTGTTTTCGTCTCCGGCAAAGCACTGTTTTCCAGCACAACGCCCTGTAATAACGCCTGCTGTTTTTCCGCTGCAGACATCTTTTCATATTTTTCCTCAGGAATGCAGGTATCATAGGTATATCCCATCGGAAGTGCATTCTCACAGGTATACGCTTTATACATAATATTATCTTTTTCTGCTCCTGCCATAAATTTGTCGTATCCATATGGCAGATTTTTCTCTTCGCCATCCCTGATGACAAAATATTTTACGGCTGCAAGACGGTCCAGAATCGTTCTGGCATCCAGGTTATCATATTGCTGTTCCCATGGTGTATTCAGATAAATTCCATCCATAAAGCTGCTGATGCCAGCACTTGCAACACTGAAATAATAAGATGTACTGTAGGTTCCCATTTCCATGGAAGAGTTTTCTACATGTGACGTTCCCAGCTGATCGTAGCGATAAATCCTGGTATCTCCTGAACTTAAAACAGCCATATCCGCACCCGTCTGCAATTTATTTAAGGTCTCTCCCTGATCAGAAAAATCGGCAAGATAATCCTTCTCATAAGAATACTGATAGTACATATTAAACATGATTCCCACAACCAGAAAACCTGCCATCAAAATCGTCAGATTTTTCTTTTTTGTAAAAATCATTCCATAAGAAATCAACGTAAACGAAGATGCCACCAGTAGGATCATTGACATCATATTTCGCTGCGTACGTGCCGCTTCCGGAAGCAATGCCAGCCCACAGTAGATGAGCAGCATCACAAAGATTTTTCTCTTTTCTTTCAATGTAAGTGAAAAAAGTTCCGGATATATTTTGACAAAGATGTATGAAATCAACATCCCATATGCCCAGATCCATCTGTTGCACACGTAAGAAAATCCATTCAATGCATGTCCGGCATACGGAACAAGAAGAAATATATTCAAAAGGACAAAGCCGACTTTGAGTGTTGTATATTTTTTTCTCTTTGAAAATAACACAAACACTCCTGCCATTGAAATTGCTGAATATCCGGCCACTCCCCAGTGGACCATATTTTCTCCTATCAGACATCCCAGATATTTTTCATAATAAATTTTATCATACAACAATGGTAGATAATTCTCTACTTTAAAACGATCCGTACCAAAAACAGGCAAGATTACCGGCAATAATATCACTGCCGCTATCATTACAGCAATCAGAGAATATACCGCAAATATTCCAATCCATTTTCCCACATTTTTGAGAGACCGAACAGAATATTGCTGAAAATATCTGAAAATCGCATAGAGAACCATAAAGATTCCTATCATATAAAAGAAATAAAAATTCGACAGGCCTGCCACTGCCACTGACCATATAAAAACGTATGGTTTTTCTTTCTTATAAATTTTATCGATTCCCATAAGAATAAAAGGAAGATAAATCATCGGATTTGCAAAATACGGATGTTTAATGACTGCATAAATAGTCCATCCTGCAAATACATAGATCAATGTTCCCATAAAAACCGCCTGTTTGGAATTCTTATGGTAAAAACTATATCTGCTAAATGCGATTCCCGCCAGATATATTCTGAGAAAGATCAATACTTTATATAATAATTCCGTCTGTGAAGATCGAAAGAACACAGAAAGAAGTGTCAATGGATCTCCGATTACATAATAATGCAAAGTTGTTATAATGTCGGAGCCATAGCCAATACTCATATCCCACATCGGAATCGAAAGCTTATGCTCCACCAGTACCGTATACAATATATTTCTTAAATATCTTCCGTAATATGCCAATGTATTCAGATGCTGCGGAATTCCATCATGACTCCATATAAGTGATTTCCCATTCAACTGAAATCGCATATACAGAAAAAGCGATATTATCGAAAATACTATTGTATAAGTAATATAAAAATCTGCATTTGTCCGTTTAATACGTTTTTCTTTATTTTTAGTTTTACTCATGTCGTTTTTCAACTTTCTGCTTAAAGAAAAAGCCGCGGTACATAAAGTACCGCGGCCAAAATTCTGAATTTATTCTTCTTCGCCGTACATAGCTACGAGTTTATTCAGAT
>OLPO01002573.1_pt1 | contig 11112 bp, 10 predicted proteins | sample 1672831 | NCBI WGS metagenome assembly OLPO01 (sample SAMEA3136728, study PRJEB25190) | human gut metagenome
CGGCTCGTTCTGAAGAGGCATATCGATTACAGTGGTATATCCTCCCAGAATCGCCGCTGCCGTACCGTGTTCGTAGTCTTCTCTCCATTCGTATCCCGGATCGTTCAAGTGTGCATGAGTGTCGATTGCGCCCGGGAAGACGAATTTCCCCTGTGCATCGATTACTCGAGTCGCTTCCGGTTCTTCCCCAACTGCCAGGATTGCGGCGATTTTTCCATCTTTTACCGCAACATTTCCTTCCTGCACCAGCTCCGGTGTTACCAGCTTACCGTTCTTAATCAGCAGATCATACATAATACAATCCTCCTTCTAAAAAGATCAATATCTTCAACCTGAATGAGGTCGTCCTTTTCCCTCATCCGATTTTGCCGCCTGTAAAAATTTCCAGCAGCTTATTTAAAAAAATATCAAAATTCGGTCAACCAAATTTTAATTTTCTGATGTCTATATTTTACATGAGTGCTTTCGATTAATCAATAGAAATGTGTTATTTTTGTGATATTAATCATTCCAAAAAACGAATACCAGCTTCACATTTCATTAAGTTTTTTTATATTTTGATTTTTCCCCTATGGAATGGTACTATAAGCATAGTTGAATTATTCAAAAAAGAAACTAACATTACGAAATAAATTGAAAGGGCAATCGCAACATGAATACTCCTACTCGCATTGATGCGCTGAAAACTTCAGATTCGATTCTTCGCCGCTTTAAAAAGATTCAGGACCACGGCTCTCCTTACCGGGGGCGGGTCCATTCCGTATATCGGCACACCATCAATCTGCAGTTTCCGGACGCGTTGCTGGCATTGCAGTGTGCGGATTCTCCCTTGTCGCCCATCAGCCTGAGCCTTCCTCTGAACGGAAGCCAGATGGACGCACTTTCGGTGACACAGAATGCGCCTTGTTTTGTATATCCGGATCACATTGAAATCCACTGCAAGGATTCCCTGATTCTCATTCATGTTGAAAATGCCACCGCACATTATTCCGCATCCATTTCCCACGTCACCATCGGCAGCACGTTTCGTGATTGCATCGACAAGGTGATTCAGAAATCCGGCAAAAGCGGATTTGCTTACATTTTCAACGATGACCCTCACCTAAAAGGAGATTTCATTCTCCAAGGTGCCCGGAAGTACATTCAGGAAACGGAAGAATTTCTTCAGAACGAACAACCGGAAAAGGCCGCTATCTCTTTGGGACGCATTTTGGGACTTGGGACCGGCTTGACGCCTTCCGGCGATGATTTCCTCTGCGGCGTGCTGGCCATGCTCCAGACAACGGGGCAAGATAAAATTCCTTTTACACGGATGCTCCACCGGCGGATTCAGCAGAATCTGTTCGCCACCAACGATATCAGCGGCGAATTTCTCCAGTCCGCGCTGCGGGGAGAATACAGCGAGCCGGCGATTCACCTGCTGCAGGCGGCCGACCGCGGAATCGGCGAGATTACCGGCTATGCCAAATCCTTCCTGCACATCGGCCATTCTTCCGGCATCGACACACTGTGCGGAATGCTGTGGGTGCTGGACAACTTTGCCCGTTAAGGTAGCAATGTGAATTCTTTGTGTTTTTTTGAAAATGTATCAACCAATTTTTAAAAAATGTGATACAATGAATTTGCCTAATAAATCAACCAAATAAATTCAAATGAAAGGAAGTAGGATTATGAGTCTGATTGAAATGATGGAAAATCGTCGCAGTGTCCGTGCATTCAACAACGAACCGGTTACCGACGAGGAACTCAACAAAATTCTCCAGGCTGCAATGCTTGCTCCGAACGGAAAAGGACTGAAGCCATGGTCTTTCGTCACCATTCGGGATGAAAAGACACTGAGAGATCTGGTAAACTGCCGAAAGGGCGGCGCCAAGATGCTGGAAACCGCAACCGCTGCGATTGCAGTATATTCCGACAGTGATGTCACCGACACCTTCATCGAGGACAGCTCTTTGGTTATGGGATGGATGCATCTGATGGCGTCCGACCTGGGACTGGGCAGTTGCTGGCTGCAGCTGAGACTCCGCCCGTCCAACGAGGAAGGCGTTTCTGCGGAAGAATTCGTGAATCGCCGCCTGGGTGCACCGGACAACCAGAATGTGGAAGCACTGCTGGTTATGGGTCACATCGACGAGGCACCGACTGCACACGAGCTGCCGGAGCTGCCTTGTGACAAGGTGCACGCCGAGAGATGGTAATTTCTCTATAGGAGTTTTACCAGCCATTGAATTTATCAAGCAAAAAAATCGCCTGCCGAACTGTGCATACGGCAGGCGATTTTTTCTTTTCACGTTATAAACGGTTACAGCATTTTCCGAACCGGAGTTCCGTTCATCCATTCCGTGATGTTCTCGAAAACCATTTCCGCGCGGCGGTCGATGGATTCTCTGGTATCAAAGCCCACATGCGGTGTGCATACCAGATTCGGAACGCCCAGCAGCGGATGATCTTCCGGCAGCGGCGGATCCTTCTCAAATACGTCGGTTCCCGCCTTGATTCTGCCCTCTTTCAGCGCCGCCGCCAGTGCATCCGTGTCCACCACCGGACCTCTGGACGTGTTAATCAAAATTCCGCCCTGCTTCATGGCACCGATTTCCTCCGCACCAATCAGCCCGCGAGTTTCCGGTGTCAGCGGCGTGTGCACGGATACGATATCCGCCTTCGCCATAACATCCTTCAAAGACATGTATTCGATACCCAGTTCCTTTGCCTGCGGCTTCTCACTGCGGCTGTAGCCGATCAGCTTGCATCCGAATACCTTGAAGATTTCCGCCGTTCTGCAGCCGATGGCACCGGTTCCCACGATGCCCACGGTCTTGCCGGCCAGCTCATGGCCCTGCAGTCCCGCTTTGCCGCCTCCGGCCTGTACCGAAGCGTCCCCCGCAGTAATATTTCTCAGGCAATCCAGCGTCAGTCCTACAGCCAGCTCTGCCACCGCATCGTTGCAATAACCGCCGGTGTTGGAAATCAGAACGCCTTTCTCCTTGCAGGCTTCCACATCCACGTGATCGATACCCACGAACGCCACCGAAATCATTTTCAGATTCTCGTCTGCTCGGATGACGTCTCCCGGCAGCGGATGGTTCGCGATAATCAGGACCTCCGCGTCTCCGGCTCTTTCAATCAGTTCCTGCGTATCCGTGGTCACCGTGTCATATGCGGTAAAAGTATGTCCCTCTGCAGTAAGCTTTTCCGACAACGCGGACAGCGTCTCCTGGGAAATTCCGAGGGGTTCCATGAGAACAATTTTCATAATCTGCCTCCTTATGCTTTCAATAAAACTAGGGTCATTATAGCACAGTTCCTCGAAAAGGTTAACCGATTGGGCCGTCCTGCACTTATTAATCCTTCTTATGCGTTTGCGAAAAAAAATCACAATCTTTTATAAAAAATGGGTTGACTTATTTTTAATCATTTGTTATTATAATAGCGAAATTAGTTGAAACTTCTCCTTTCATACTAATGATAGAATCTCGAAGGCTTACCAGTAGAAGCCCTTCGAAACATAACCATGCGAAAGCCACAGACAAACCCCGGGATGCCAGTACATCCCGGGGTTTGTTGTTGCCGCAAAATCCAAAGACCCCGGGACGCATTCGTCCCGGGGTTCGTTCTGCAATCGCGCACGTACACTATCGCATTCTATTTCTCGCTCATAATCTCCACAATGGTCTTCTCGGTTCCCACCATTCCGGGCGATGCAATCCGCCCCATGTTTCTCATGGTTTCCTCCGGCGCTTTCCCGTTAATTCCGTGGATATCCTCAATTGAAATCCCGGCCATCGCCAGATCTGCCGATCGGAATGCCGCATCGCAAGCCGCAATTCCCTTCATGGCGCATCCGTGATTTCCGCCGTCACAAATCATTCCGGTAATGCTGGACGCCATATTCCGAAGGCATTTGTCCATTTCCGGCACCCCGCCTCCGTTCATAAAAACAAGTCCGCAGGCCATCCCGCTTCCGGCTGCAATCGCACAGCCGCAGAATGCGGAAAGTCGTCCGGAATATTCTTTGATATACATGCAAATCAAATAGCTCAGCGCCGTCGCCCGACACAGCTCGGTCTCCGACAGCCCCCGAATCTTTGCTACTCCGTACAGCGGCATTGTGGCGATAATTCCGTGGGCACCGGAACCGGTAATGCTCATGGCCGGTGCATCCAAGCCGATCACTCGAGATTCAATGGCGCCGTTGCACAGAAGGGATGCCGTCGCCGGCTCGTTCTCCGAGAAGAACGCATCCCCGTTGGCCTCCAATAAATAGTGAAGGTACGGCGTCCGATCGCTGTCCACACCCTTTCGGAACAGCTCCATGTTCATGGCAAAAGCATCCCGAATGAATGCAATCTCTTCCGCCGGAACGGTTTCCACGTATTCCAACATTTCCCGGAGGGTATGCCGATGAATCAGCGGAACCTCTTCCCCTTCGCTCTCCTCCGGTGCCTCGGACACCTCTGCACGGCAATCTTCTTTTTGGCCGAAAACCACCTCTCCGTTCACCTCTACCCACAGGATGTTGGTGTGAGAATCCCGGATTTTTACCGTGGCCGTGCCGGATTCCGTCTGAACCGTGGCTTCGATGTGGATTCGGCTGGAAATTTCGGACATCTCCGCATGCACCCGATTCTGTGCCACCAAATCCTCTGCCTTTCGGTTATCTTCTTCTGTCACGTCCCGTAGGCTCTCCAGCCCAAGCTCCGGCTTACCGGCCACCACTCCCAATGCCGCCGAATACAGATTCCCGTAATGGCTGCTGTTGGGGATTCCGCAGGTGAAAGCGTTTTTGTACATGCCGCTGTTCATCCGAAGGTTCACCTCCCGGATGTCGCCGGTCAGATAGGATGCCGCCGTGGATACGGCGAACGCAATGGCGCCCGGCTCCGTCACGCCCAGCGCCGGTTTCATGTCGTTTCGAATCAATTCAGTAAATGGATGCATACACGTTCCTCCTTGATTGTATCGGTAGTATGTCCTTATAATACCATACTCAAGAAAGTCTGTGTTCTATCATTCTGCGGATTTCCAAATATTTCTTCCGGCGTTCCCTGCTCCAGAATCACGCCTCCATCGATGAACAGCACGCGGTCCGCCACCTCTCTGGCAAATCCCATTTCGTGGGTAACGATGACCATGGTCATGCCGTCTTCCGCCAGCTGCTTCATAACGGCCAAAACTTCGCCCACCATTTCCGGGTCCAGTGCAGAAGTCGGTTCATCGAACAGCATGATTTCCGGCTTCATCGCCAGCGCCCGGGCAATGGCCACACGCTGTTTCTGTCCGCCGGAAAGGGAAGACGGATAGGCTTCCGCTTTGTCCAGCAAGCCCACCACGTCCAGCAGGCGCCGGGCTTCCGCTTCCGCTTCGCCGCGCGCTTGTCCTTTTACCTTAATCGGAGCCATCGTGATGTTGTCCAGCACACTCATATGCGGGAAGAGATTGAAATTCTGGAATACCATGCCCAGCTTCTCTCGGATTTTGTCGATATCTCGATCCGGTGCGTTGATTTTCTCGCCATCCAGAATCACCTCGCCGGATGTCGGCTGCTCGAGCAGATTCAGGCAGCGGAGAAACGTACTTTTACCGGAACCGGAAGGTCCAATGATGCAAACCACTTCACCCTCATTGATTGTTTCGTTAATCCCTCGCAGCACGTGGTTTTTTCCGAAGGATTTTTCAAGATTCTTAACCTCGATCACTTTGTGCCAGCCTCCTCTCTACAAACGATACCAGTCTTGCCAACGTCAATGTCATAATTAAATAGATCACAGCCACTCCGAAGTACGCTTGGAACGACAGGAAACTGGAAGATGCCCACAGTGTGCCCTGTCGTGTCACTTCTACGATACCTACAACCGACAAGATTGACGTTTCCTTAATCAGGGCGATGAATTCGTTGCCCATGGCCGGAACGATGATTTTGAAAGCTTGAGGGACGATGACATACCGCATGGTCATACGGCTGCTCATTCCCAAGGAACGCGCGGCTTCCGTCTGACCGATATCCACCGCCTGCAATCCGCTTCGGATGATTTCTGCCATATACGCGGAACTGTTAATTCCGCAGGCGATGAAACCAACGATGATAAAATGGGTCCAATTGAACTGAATTCCAAAGTTGGATTTCAGCAGCTGAGGCAAGCCATATGCCAGAATGAGCACCTGAACCATCAGTGGTGTACCTCTCAGCACGTCCACGTAGGCCGTTGCAATTCCCCGCAGAATCCGATGTTTGGACATTTTTGCAATAGCGACGAAAAGACCGATAATCAATCCGGCCAGCACCGCTACTAATGAAATGATCAATGTGGTGGGCACGCCCTGGGCCGCGACCGCAATTCCATGTAAATAATCTGCCAAAATAATTCCTCCTGAACAGAAATTGACCTCTGCCCCGAACAGTTCTCCGGGCCAGAAGGTCAATTGCAATTTTTCAAAATTCGAGTGTCTAGTTCATCGACTACTTGTTGAACCACTCATCTACCAGCTTGTCGTAGGTGCCGTCTTCCTTGATGTTGGCAAGACCCTTGTTGATCTTTTCCAGAAGCTCATCATTTCCCTTGGCAACGGCAAAACCGTAGTTCTCTGCGTTGAGTGCTTTTCCAACCATTTTTACCTTATCCGGCTTCTTCTTCATGTACGCTTCGTTAACCGGCTTGTCGTTAATTACGGCCGAAACATCTCCGTTAATCAGCTGCATCATGGCGGTGTCCAGACCGTCAACGATTACCGCTTCTTTAATCTTGCCTTCCTTCTTGAGGGTCTTCACCTTCTCCGCACCGGTGGTTCCGGTCTGAGCCGCAACCTTCATATCCGGAGTCAAATCATCAATGCTCTTGATATCGTTATTGTCTTCTGCGACAACGACGTACAGCTGAGATTCATAGTATGCATCGCTGAAATCCACTTGCTTCTGTCTTTCCTTATCGTCCTTGTTCATTCCCGCTGCGACGATATCGATGTTACCGGCCTTGAGTGCCGGAATCAGACCGTCAAAGGACAGGTTCTCAAAGGTCACCTCGAAGCCCTGGTCTTTGCCGATGGCCTTAATCAGGTCCATATCCAATCCCACGATGTTCTGATCTTCATCGGTGGTATCAAACGGCGGGAATGTCGGTTCGGTTCCCACCTTATAGCTTACCGTTTCCTTATCGCTTCCACCGCCGCATGCTGTCAACGACAGAATCATTCCTACGGACAGCAGTGCCGCCAGCACCAAAGTTACTTTCTTTTTCATGTTTTCCATCCTCCTCAAACATAATCTTAAATGTTCTTAAACATGTTCTTAACAGTTTTCATAATTATAAATGTTCTCGCATGATTATGCAATAGTTATTTTGGCTTTTTTTACAGAAAAACCCGTTTTTCATGTTTCTTTTTTCAAACATCGTCAAAAGGGCGGAATCTTCCTCGATTCCGCCCTTTTGAAGATGTAGGTATATGTAAAGGTATTGATATTAATACTATTTCACCGGGACGAATTTCGTCCGGTTGATCAGCGGATGCTCCAAATGAATGGCGCCCTCCACCGGGCATTCCATAACGCAGGCTCCGCAGTAAATGCATTCCCCCGGATACATTACAACCGGCGATTGTCCTTTTACCTCCGATGGAACCAGAACATCAATCGGGCATGCATTGGTGCAGGAATTGCAGCCGATGCAAAGTTCTTTATTATATGTGATCGGATTTGCACTGCACGGTACTTCCGATGCAAACAGCTCTTTATTACTCATAATACTTCGGTGCCTCCTCCTCGATATAATCCCGGTTATATTTCTCGTACATTTCCTCTACGTCGCCGTAATAGTCGTGCGGAATTTCTCCGCGAACGGCCTTTCCGTTCTCCAGACGGATGGTGAGGAATTTCTTATCCTCTTCTGGATCCATTTCCGGATAATCGCTTCGCTGAAAGCACAGCGGTGCGGAGCTGGACTTTCTCATCTTGCATGCTTCAAGAATCATCTTGGATACATCCAAAATATCCAATACTTCGTGGGTTCTCATGAGATCGTGCGGATTCTCACAGTGCAGCTTCGGTACGATGTCCTCGCTGTAGGTATTCAGCAAATCCAGGCCTTCATTCAGCAACTCTTCGCATTTCACCTCTGCACAGTAGTTCTGCATGCACTTGGAAATCGCAAAATTCAGTTCCTTCCAGGAATATCCTTCTTCGGTGTAAAGCGGTGCCAGCAGGCGTTCTTTTTCCGCTTCTGCCTGCGCCTTATCATACTCCACAGGAGCGATTTCCGAAGCGTGCACCGCTGCTTTTCGTCCGGCATAATAACCGGTAGAGGATGCCGCTCCACCGCAGTCCATTGCGTACAGCTGATCTCCGGCCGCATACACACCTTCGATATTGGTCATCAAGTTCCAATCGGTAATCACACCACCCGGCGCACCGAACAGCTGTCTCTCCTGTCCCAGGAAATTCGCAGACTGCCAGCCGGTTCCGTAGCTCTGAAGCATGTGTTTCTCCGGATCGAATCCCTTCTCGGTATAGTACTTGAGTACCGGAATCTTGGTTCTTCCTTCTTCACCAACCATCATACCCCAAATAACTTTTCTTTCCATCTCCGGCATTTTGCTCAGATCGGCATAGAACGGCAGCTTGTATCCTCTTTTCGCCAGTTCCTCGAACGGCATCGTTTCCGGTCCCCGGTATTCGTATTTCGCTTCGTCGATTACACCGCCCTTCAGGAAGAATTTCTGTCCCTTTGCCGGGTTGAAGCGTTCCGAAACGCTCTTGAGTTCATTTCCGTCTCTATCCAGATACGGAATCTCCACGCCTCTGGCATCCACCATCGTGGCTCCATACCAGGTATTGTGATTGTTACCGGTGCTGTACGGCGGATAGCTTCTTCCTGCCGCGGAGAATTCCCCCCGAACGGATTTCTCCATCATAGTGAATTCCATGCCGGCACGATAGCCCATCGCATGTCCGCTTCCGATACTGTTGAACGGACGGAATTCACAAAGCCCCGGAAGGTCCGCATTGAACAGCCATACTCTGGCCGGACGGGACATCGCCAGAATGGTGGATTTTGCTGAAACGCTGTAGAACTTGCCGGTACGCACATTCATACCGCAGGCGCCTGCGCCGATAATTTTATCACCCTCCTTCTTCGTCAGAAGAGAAGTGGCCTCCGTTCTGTCCAGAACCTTCACGCCCAGCTTCTGACACTCCTTATAGAGTGCCGGCTTGAATCCGGAGCCCCAGATTCTCAAAGTATAACGGTTCGTGTAATCGTAAGCATACATCAGCTTCGTCTCATCATCACGGAACTCCGCACCCTTGAACTCATCTTCCGTATCGCGGATCTTTCCGCCAAAGCTTTCCATATCCAGCAGGCGATCCCAGCCTTCCCGGCATTCGATGTAGTGGGCAATTCCGTTGCTGTAATGATCCTGCTCATCGATATAGGCTTCCGCAACCTCTTTCGGCGTCACCTGACTCCCCGGATTGGTACACGCAGATTCCCAGTGGTCGAATCCGCTTCCCGCCGAACCGGAACGCTTCGTCGCACCCTTTTCCATCAGGATTACCTTCTGTCCCTTACGAGCTGCTGCAATTGCTGCGTAGCATCCCGCAAGACCGCCGCCCAGTACCAGAACATCGCATTCCAGATGCTCTTCCCGGCCGATTTCATTTGCATAAGGCCATCTATGTAAACTCATCGTTGCAAACCTCCTAAAAACTATATTTCTCGCAATAACATTTTATCCGGATTTCGATGTTATGATTATATCATCAGATTTTGCAAAATACAATATTTAATTATATAATTTCTCTTCTTTTTGCAAAAATAAATGACCTGCCGAATGGGATTCCGACAGGTCATCCGTTAAGAGAGTTTAAAAAAAATGAGAACAAACATGTTGACAGTACTTTTATTTCATACTTTCCCATTCGTCGCACAGCACGCACAGCAGCGCCTCCGGCAGAATACGAATTACTTTTCCTTCCGCTTCATCGCCGATTTTATCGTACAGGCGTCCCGCACTGTACGATTCCCCAAGAACGGTGGGAACACTGTTTGCCACATATCCGATCACACCCAATCCCGGTACCTTCACCTGGATTGCTTCGTGATCGTATTTGTTATCCGGTTCTTTTTTCAGCATCACCCGATCTCCTTTTTCAAACAGCTCCGTTCCGTATCGGTAGCTGGTTCCGGTAATCGTAAAATAAATCTTATCCATTTCAATCCCTCCAAATGCTTCTGGTATTCGTTCCTTAACTTGATTATATTGTAACGCCGAATTGAAGGTGTTTAAACTACTTTTGTGTGGAAGTGCCCTTATTGGTAAAATACTTACCCAATTCTCCGGAAAACCTGAGCTTGCTTCCACATTAAAAAAACACCCTCCGAAATCCATTGATTTCAAAGGGTGTATGGTGCGCGACGAGGGACTTGAACCCCCACGGTCTCCCGCTAGAACCTAAATCTAGTGCGTCTGCCAATTCCGCCAGTCGCGCGCAAAAGTATTCTTTGTAAAAAGTAACCCCGCTTTTGCAAGCGGGGTAGTGGTGACCCTACCGGGACTCGAACCCGGGTTACCACCGTGAAAGGGTGGTGTCTTAACCACTTGACCATAGGGCCTTAGAAAAACCGGCGACTTCCTAATTTCCCAGGCAGCTTCCCGCCAAGTATCTTCAGCGCTGGAGAGCTTAACTTCTGTGTTCGGGATGGGAACAGGTGTATCCTCTCTGCTATAATCACCGGATTTTCCTTATTTATATTTTGAAGGCTGTACCTTCAAAACTGAATAATATCTACTGGCCATTTAAACCATCTGGTCAAGTCCTCGACCGATTAGTACCAGTCAGCTGAATGCATTACTGCACTTACACCTCTGGCCTATCAACGTGATAGTCTCTCACGGGTCTTACCATTTCTGGGGGAAATCTTATCTTGAGGGGGGCTTCGCACTTAGATGCTTTCAGCGCTTATCCCGTCCATACTTAGCTACCCGGCTATGCCCTTGGCAGAACAACCGGTGCACCAGAGGTATGTCCATCCCGGTCCTCTCGTACTAAGGATAGCTCCTCTCAAATTTCCAACGCCCACAGCGGATAGGGACCGAACTGTCTCACGACGTTCTGAACCCAGC
>OLPO01002576.1_pt1 | contig 11082 bp, 9 predicted proteins | sample 1672831 | NCBI WGS metagenome assembly OLPO01 (sample SAMEA3136728, study PRJEB25190) | human gut metagenome
AGCCCGGTGCGGCTCCTCCTGCAAAAAATCATAAAGGGTATGACTTCCTACGGCGGCATTATCCGCATCAGGTAAAAGGGTCGAAGCTTGCTATACTTCCTCTCAGCCCGCTGTCACGAGCTCCCCTGTATTTGATTGTGACTGTATTTTACACCCTTTGCGCACAAATTGCAAGAGGGGGCAAAGGCGCGCACAGCGTTGTCGTTCTTGCCGCGGGTTTCCTCGCCACGGGTGTTTATAGCTCGCCGGATCTTCACCCGGCCACTCTTAACGTCCTTCCAGCTCAGTCCGATCAGCTCGCCCGGACGAAGGCCAGTCACAACGCTAAACCTGTACGCATTGACATAAGGATCCTCGATCAGTTTGCCGTCCAGGATCGTAGTGTCCACCTCAAAAAGTGTACGCAGATCCTCCGGATCTGCTTTCCAATGCTTTGGCTTTCCGCCCATCTGTTCCAGACGATCCAGATACTTCCGGTAAATGCTCACGACTCCGGCCGTGTACTCCGGCCGCTTCATTCTGCCTTCAATCTTCAGGGATGCAATCCCTGCCCCGACAATCTCCGGAAGCAATTCAAGCGTACACAAATCCTTCATGCTCAGAAGATATTTCTGGCTGTCAAGCATGTTTCGCTCCCCGTCTTCCCGTCGGAACGGAAGCCGGCATGGCTGTGCGCATCGTCCCCGGTTGCCGCTCCTGCCTCCGATCATGCTGCTGAAAAGGCACTGTCCGGAATAGCAATAGCAAAGCGCACCATGTACAAAGGTCTCGACCTCGATCCCGGTCTCCTCTATAATCTGCTGCACCTCGTCCAGCGACAGTTCCCGTGCCGGGACGACCCTTGTGACGCCGTGCCGCTGTAGTACGCGCACACTGTCACAGCCGGTAATCGTCATTTGCGTGCTCGCATGCACCGGAAGCTTTGGAAAATGCTCTGCCAGGTACTGCACCACGCCAAAATCCTGCACAATCACCCCATCCAGCCCTGCCTGATAATAAGGAAACAGATAGGAGTACAGCTCCTGTTCCAGTTCTTCCTCCTTTAGAAGTGTATTGACTGTCATATACAGCTTTTTCCCATGCAAGTGACAGTATCTGATTCCGTCCAGCAGCGCATCCTCATCCGGATTGTCCGCATAGGCACGTGCGCCGAACCTGCTTCCTCCGATATATACAGCATCCGCGCCTGCATTCACAGCCGCGCGCAGACTCTCGTAGGAGCCCGCCGGTGCGAGTAATTCAACCATTCTATCCTCCTGATAATGAAAAAGCTGCAGCCATGCCATACCCTCTTCTGCAAAAGAATATGTCAATAATTGCAGCCGTGTGATTTATGCGTCTCTTTGTGCTTCCAGCCGGACAAGCTCCTTTTGCAGCTGTGCATTTCGCTCTTCGAGTGCCTTTGCCTCTTTCTCCGCATTTTCGAGCCGGATCTGTGCCGTGATCATTTCATGCTTAAACTCGTAAATCTCCTGATCTTTTTCGGAAAGCTCCCGCTCCAGCTCTTCCACCTTTTTCTTTACTTTAAAATAATCATCCGCCGTATTCAGATTCAGCAGAATACTCCGCATCTCCGGTGAAAGTCTGTGATACCCGTCCAGATTCCGGAACTCCGAAATCTTTCCATTCAGATAAGATGCTACCCTCTGCAGATACTCCTCACTTTCATAACCGCTTAAGGTATAAATCTTTCCCGCTATAATTACCTGTGTATTATTCTTGGCCGACATGAATGTGTCTGTTCCTTTCTGGTGATATGAATATAGATATTCTATTCCGGACGTTTTGCGCAAGCCTCAGACACGTTTGCTTCGCAAACTATCCGTTGTGCAAAACTGTTATACTGAACATTATAGTCGAATTTGAGAGAAATACAACCTTTTTATTCGGTTTGTGGGCGGACTTTGCCCAAGTGAGTATAGGCCAGGTCAGTAGCAACGCGCCCTTTTGGAGTGCGATTAATGAAACCGTTCTTGATCAAGTATGGCTCGTAAACATCCTCGATCGTACCGGAATCTTCCCCTATCGCAGCGGAAAGCGTATCCAGTCCGACCGGACCTCCTCCAAACTTCTCAATCATCAGAAGCAGAATAGCGCGGTCAGTCGCATCCAGTCCGTGGCGGTCCACCTCCAGCAAATCCAGTGCCTCTGACGCGATCTCTGCTGTAATCCGTCCCTCATAGCGCACCTGCGCATAATCGCGGACACGCTTTAAAAGCCGGTTGGCCAGACGCGGCGTCCCCCTGGAACGCTTTGCGATCTCCAGCGCACCGCGGTTGTCGATCTGTACACCCAGCACCGCCGCAGAGCGTATCACAATCGTCTGCAGCTCCTTTTCGGTATAAAACTCCAGATGATGTACGACGCCAAACCGATCACGAAGGGGAGCCGTCAGCATACCCGCCCGTGTCGTCGCACCGATTAGAGTAAAATGCGGAAGATCCAGTCGAATGGAACGTGCCGCTGCCCCCTTTCCGATCACGATATCAATCGAAAAGTCCTCCATCGCCGGATACAGAACCTCCTCCACCTGACGGTTCAGACGGTGGATTTCATCGACAAACAGGACATCTCCCTCCTGCAAATTATTCAAAATCGCCGCCATCTCGCCTGGCTTTTCAATCGCCGGCCCGGATGTGATCTTGATATTCACGCCCATCTCATTTGCCACAATCCCGGCAAGCGTCGTCTTACCCAGTCCGGGCGGGCCGTATAGCAGTACATGATCCAGAGAGTCATGCCGCTGCCTTGCCGCCTCGATAAATATTTTCAGCGTATTTTTCGCCTTTTCCTGTCCGATATAATCTGAGAGCTTCTGTGGACGAAGCCCCGGCTCTGTCCGGTAATCCTCCTCCGTTACATCGGTACTGATCATTCTCTTTGACATTTTTCACTCCATAAACAGCCATCTGCCTTGCCATTGAATCAGCTATAAAAACGATATCTGCTTCAGGGCAAGCTTCAGGATCGTCTCTGTATCCATATCCTCCGTAACCCCGGCTTTTCGCACTGCCTTTAATGCATCGCTTGCCGAATACCCAAGCGCAGTCAGCGCCTCGAGTGCCTCTGTCTTCGCATCTGAGTCTGCCGGAAGCGGCATTGTTTCCGACGCCTTCCCCAGCTTCTTTTCAAATGCATCCTCCAGGCTCAGCTTATCCTTCAGCTCCAGAATAAGCTTCTGGGCTGTCTTATTTCCGATACCCGGAGCCTTTGCAATCGCCTTTGCATCGTCCGCGAGCACTGCAAACCGCAAATCATCCGGCGTCAACACCGACAATACGCCAAGCGCGGCCTTCGGTCCAATGCCATTGACATTCAAAAGCAGCTGGTACATCTCCAGATCATCTTCCGAGAGAAATCCAAACAGCTGCATTGCATCCTCTTTTACATTGAGGTACGTATAGATCTTCACCTCTTCCCCACGGCCCGGCATATTCGACGCATCCCTTCCGGAAATATAAATCAGATAACCGATATCATTTACATCCAGAATCAGTCGGCTCTCCGTCACTTCCACAATTATTCCTTTTAAATATGCAATCATCGTATTTACTCCATTCCACTTACCTGCCCAACAGTTTAACATAAAAAAAGGATAAAATCAATCATATGTTCGATTCTACCCTTTTCCATGTATCATAGGGGCAAAATACCTTTTGTCCCCAGCTTATGCCCACCTTGCAAAAAATACGTGGCTGCCGATCTTCCGATAGGTTGCAGAAAGCCCAAGACTGCGGTACGCGTTCTGCGTCATAAAATACAGATAGCTGAAGGCGACCTGTTTTCCGCCAATGGTAAGTCTGGTGCTCGTTCCCTTTTTATAATTCTGCAGACGGTTCATGACTTCCGCTGCTGCCTTTTTACAGTCCGCACTCACAAGCGACGGCTTCTTTAAGGCTCTGGTCAGTGCGCCATCTCTGGCCGGCGCAAACTGATGGTTCTGATAAACGACCTCCCGCAGTTTTGACGGAAATCGGGAGCTTTTCATCCGGTTCATAATCACGAGTCCGACACCGAGCTTTCCGGTATAGCTCTGGTTCCCTGCTTCGCAGTAGATCAAAGCTGCAAGCAATGTCTCATCATCTACATACCTGTCGGAATAATATGTACTCTCTACCTTAATCTTTGTCTTAGGAGGCGTTGCCTCCGACCCGGAACTGCCGGAATCCTCTCCTGATGCCTTTTGGGCCTGTCCCTTCTGATTTAACTCATAAGTGACACCTTTTACCGTAACCTTCATCCCGGTCTGCTTCTTATACGTCTTCGGGTCAAAATAATAGGTATGACTTTTGACTTTTACAAGACCGGTCGCTGCCCTTCCGTTTGAAAGCAGATAACAGTTATCCTTCCACGTGTTTTTCAGACGGGCGCCGGTCTTTCCGACATAATAACATCCGACCCAGCAATTCTTTGCGAGTGCACCATTCTCTCCGTAATAGTAATACTTCTTGTTTTCTTTTACCCACTGATTCGCGAGCATCTTTCCGGTCTTCAGTCCAAAGTAATAGGTCCTGCCACCGAACGTGCGCTTTCCCTTCAGCTGTTCTCCGGTCCTGCCAAACGCATACCACGCACCATTAATCTGACGGCGGCATCCTACCACAAGAGATCCGTTTTTCGTCGCATAATACAGCTTGCCTTTTGCACGGATCCAGCTGTTTCGGATCACCGCACCGCTCTTGCCAAAGTAATAATAACGCTTTCCGATCTTAGTCACACCGGTACTCCGAATCCCCTTTGCATTTACATAATAGGTACCGCTGATCCAGCTGTTTTTCTTTAATTTTCCATTCTGATACCACGAATACGTGCCATCCGTATTCTTCTCCCACGCCGCAGATACCCGTCCGGGCATCGCGAAAATCATCACGAGAACCAGGACAAAAAACACTGCACTCCTTTGCCCCGTATTCTTCCATGCTTCCATGTAATTTCTCCCTCACCGTATACATTTCATGCATACTCTTAATGTTTTTGTAATAAATTATTCACATTATAAGCCACATATTATAATCTGTCAACTGAAAGTAAAGCAGACATTCGCAATCCATCCCTGCAGCTCTGCTGACAGGGCCTAGATATCACACCTGTAAAAGAAATGTATCCTGGCACATTTTGGTGTCTGCGGCGGTCGCTTACAACCTCTTTTGCTTGCGCCGCAGTGCACATCCTTGCAAAGCCTTCCTTTTTTTCTGCCTGTATCACCGTTACAGGATAATGCAGATAATTCGGCCCTTCGACTCGTTTACAATCCGTTTCATTGTATCCTGCAGCTTCAACTGACTTTCTTCTCCAATTGAGGAAAGCCTGGATTGGATCCCCTCCTCAATCATCTGCTCAACCGATTTTCCGAATATGAGTGTATTCCACATTCCATCCTCCTGTTCGTTTTGCTTCATATATTCGATCAGGTCTTTCGCCTGCTGCTCACTTCCGACGATCGGGGCAATCTCTGTCTCAATATCGGCGCGAATCAGATGCACGGATGGCGAGGTGGCACGGATCTTCACCCCATACCGGCTGCCCTGCTTCATGATCTGCGGCTCTTCCATCCGGATCTCTTCCTTCTGCGGAGCAATCACACCGTAGCCTGTCTGACGCACCGCCTCCACCGCGGTCGACACTGTGTCATATTCCCTTTTCCGCTTTGCCATCTGCCGCACAATCGAAATCAGCTGATACTCACTCTCGATTTTTGTCCCGGTCATCTCACTCAGGACCTGATAGTAAAGCGGTTCCTGCATCCAGATGATGACCTCTGCACTTCCGGTTGATAAATCCATCTGTTCCAGTTTTGTCCGCTTTATGTACTGTGAAGACAGCTCCAGATCACCGCCCGCAAGATCTCTTACCGTATTCCATTTCTGCATGGCCTGCTTTGCCACCTCAAACAGCTCCTTCTTCAGCCAGTGTGTATCCTCCAGCATCTCCACCCACTTCGGGATCTGAAAAGCGACCCTGGTGAGCGGAAATTCCAGCAGAAACTGTTCAAACACCCGGTACAGATCATTTTTGTCCATCTGCTCGCAGTTCAGAATTACCGGAGTAATACCATACGTCTGCTGTAAATACGCAGCAGTTGCCTTCGCCTCCTCACCGGATGGTCTTGCAGAATTCACGATGACAAGAAACGGCTTCCCGATCCGCTGCAGCTCCGTAATCGTCTCACGCTCTGCATCGAGAAACGCCGCCCTTGGCAGCTCTCCAAAGCTTCCATCCGTAGTCACGACAAGTGCAATCGTCGCATGCTCCCGTATCACCTTCTGCGTCCCCATTCTGGCGGCCTCCAAAAACGGCACCGGCTGTTCCTGCCACGGGGTCTGCACCAGCCTTGGATGCCCGTTCTCCTCGACACCTTCTGCACCAGGTACGAGAAAACCGACACAGTCCACGATCCGCACCTTCATATCTGTTCCATCACCAACTGCGAGTGAAACGGCTTCTCTCGGAATAAATTTCGGTTCAACTGTCGTCACCGTCCGGCCGGACGCGCTCGACGGCATCGCATCACGCGTCATGTTCCGCTGTGCATCTGTCAGCTCCGGAAGTACCAGCAATTCCACAAATTTTCTTGCAAAAGTGGACTTTCCAGTGCGTACCGGTCCGACAATTCCGGCATAAATTTCTCCTCCCGTTCTCAGCTGCATGTCTTTGTACAAATCAAATTTTTCCATGAAAAGACCCCCTGCATATACTACTCTCAGTATATGCAGGGGGATCTTGGGATATGTCAGAGTATCAGCACATACGGCCATTGTCTGCCTGACTTATTGTTTACCGGAATCAATGTCCGGCAAAAAATTCATTATGCAGAAGCTCATGCTCCTTGCCCTTCAAAAGTCCCTCATAAAGTGCCGCTACCATTGGATTTTCATCCGACTTTTTAATAACGGATACCTTATCTGCGTTATAAATACCTGCGGTACGCGCTGCCTTTGTGCGGTCTCCTGCCAGTCGCGGCTGACCGCCGCCCATGATACAGCCTCTGCGACAGGCCATGATTTCTATCAAATGGTATTCCTTCTCTTTGCTTTGTACCTGTTCCATGACTTTGCGTGCATTCGCCAGTCCGCTGGCCACGCAGATCTTTACTTCCAGTCCCTCATACGGAATCGAGAATTCTCTGATAAAGCCTTCATCCCGCACACCACATTCTGCGATCTCCTCGATCGTTGCCTTGCTGTGATCCGGGGCCAGACGACGAATCACGGCCTCCGTGACGCCTCCGGTCACGCCAAAGATCACACCACCGCCGGAACCAAGTCCAAACGGAATATCTGAGGACTCTGACTCCAGTGATGCAAAGTCGATACCGGTCATCCGGATCATCTTGATCAGCTCAGTCGTCGTGATGACATAATCCGTATCCTTCTCGCCCTTTGTAAAGCTGTTCGGACGGTTTGCCTCCATCTTCTTTGCCGTACATGGCATAAAAGATACCATTATGGTCTTCTTTCCGGCTGCATGGGCCGGATCGCGGTAATATTCTTTTACTACTCCGGACATCATACCCTGTGGGGATCGGCAGGTCGATACGTTCTCTGAATAATCCGGGAACTGATCGCCGACAAATTTTACCCATGCCGGACAGCAGGACGTCAGAAGCGGCAGCTTTCCGCCATTTTTGACCCTATCGATAAACTCTGCGGTCTCCTCCATAATCGTAAGATCCGCACTGAACGTCGTATCATATACTTCATCAAAGCCCATCCGGTGCAGTACGTTGACAATTTTGCCCATCACGCTTCTGCCCTTCTGCAGTCCAAACGCGTCGCCGACCGCTACACGGACAGCCGGAGCAATCTGCGCTACGACACGCACATTCGGATCTCCAAGTGCCTCCCATACCGCATCCTCGTCACTCTTGATGCTGATCGCGCCGGTCGGACAGAAGATCCGGCACTGTCCACAGTTTACACAGTCCGTCGCTGCGATCTGGCGGTCAAAAGCCGGCATCACCATAGCATCTGAACCACGGTATGCAAAGCCAAGCGCTCCGACGCCCTGCAGCTCCTCACAAACGCGGACACAGTTGCCGCAAAGGATACACTTATTCGGATCCCGTACGATCGACGGAGAGCTTGTATCCAGCGGTACCACCTCTTTGTAATTCTGAAAGCGCACTTTTGTCACGCCAAAACGATGCGCCAGCGCCTGAAGGTTACAGTCTCCACTCTTGATACAGGTCGTGCAGTCTCTGCAATGCGCCGCAAGCAGCAGCTCGATAATCATCTTGCGGTACCTCTTCAGCTTCGCTGTATTTGTATAGATCACCATTCCATCCCTTGGCTCTTCTGAGCAGGACGCAAATGTCTTTCCACGGTCATCCTCTACCGTACAGAGCCGACAGGCTCCGAAGGTGGACAGCTCCGAATGATAGCACAGGGTAGGAATATCGATACCGGCCTTGCGGATGACAGTCAGGACATTTCTCTCGTCGGTAAATTCTACCTTTCTACCGTCAATTGTCATTATACCCATGTTCTCGCCTCCTCCTATGCCTCTATATACACTGCATCAAATGCACAGTTGTCTTTACATGCACCGCACTTGATACAAATATTCGGATCAATGTGATAGCATTCTTTACGCACACCGGTAATCGCACCGACCGGACAGTTCTTCGCACACTTACCGCAGCCCTTACAGAACTCCGGATTGATGACGAAGCGGCGCAATGCCTGACATACCTTCGCACGGCACCTCTTATCCCGGATATGCTCCTCGTATTCATCGCGGAATTCCCGGATCGTCGAGAGCACCGGAAGCGGTGCGCTCTTGCCGAGTCCGCACAGCGCCATACTCTTGATCATATTGCCGAGCTCCTGCAGCTCATCAATATCACTCATCTCACCCTGGCCGGCGACGATTCGCTCCAGAATCTCCAGCATACGCTTCGTCCCCTCGCGGCACGGTACGCATTTGCCACACGACTCGCGCTGCGTAAAGCTCATGAAGAAGCGGGCTACCTCTACCATACAGGTATGCTCATCCATGACAACAAGTCCGCCGGAGCCGACAATCGCGCCATACTTCTTTACCGAATCGAAATCCAATGGCACATCCAGATGCTGTTCCGTCAGACATCCGCCTGACGGTCCGCCAATCTGCACAGCCTTAAACTTTGCACCGTCCTTCAGACCGCCGCCGATATCAAAGATGATCTCCCTAAGAGTCGTACCCATCGGTACCTCAATCAGTCCGGTATTCTCGATCGCTCCGGTCAAAGAGAATGTTTTCGTACCCGGCGATCCCTCGGTACCGATACTGCGATACCACTCCCATCCCTTCAGGATGATCTCCGGTACATTTGCAAAGGTCTCTACATTGTTCAGGACGGTCGGTTTCTCCCACAGTCCCTTCTCCACCGTACGCGGCGGCTTGACACGCGGCATACCACGATTGCCCTCGATTGACGCGGTCAGCGCACTTCCCTCACCACAGACAAAAGCTCCCGCACCACGGTTGATGTGCATCCGAAAGCTGAAGTCTGTCCCTAAAATCTGATCTCCGAGCAGTCCCGCCTCTTCTAGCGTCCTGATCGCATGCCTTAATCTGGCTACAGACTGCGGATACTCCGCACGCACGTAAATATAGCCATCCTGCGCACTCACAGCATAGGCCGCGAGCATCATTCCCTCAATCAACCGAAACGGATCGCCCTCCATAACGGAGCCATCCATAAATGCGCCCGGATCACCCTCATCACCATTACATACGACATAGCGCACCTTTTCCGGCTGCCGCGCTACCTGCTTCCATTTCTTTCCTGCCGGGAATCCTCCGCCCCCTCGTCCGCGGATACCGGACTTGTCGACCTGATCCACAACATCAGCCGGCGTCATCTCAAAAAGTGCCTTGGAGAGCGCAGAAAATCCACCGCTCGCGATGTACTCGCCAAGAGACTCCGCGTCAAATTTGCCACAGTTCTTCAAAACAATACGGGTCTGCTTTGCAATAAACGGAATATCATCCGGTCCTTCATAGCTCTTTCCCGCCTTCTTGTACAGCAGGTGCTCCAGCACCTCATCGCCAAGCACGGTACGCTCAAAGATCTCTTCGCAATCCTCCGGCTGCACCTTTGTGTACTGGATGACCTTGTCACCTTTCTGAATCCGAACCAGCGGTCCTAACTCACAGACGCCCTGACACCCGGTCTTTTTGATACCGACCTTCTTTTCATCCTCGTCATGCGGTGCAAAGGTAATGCTTACACCCGGAGCATCCTTCGCCACTTCAAGAAACTTCTCATAAATCTTCTGTGAACCGGTTGCAATACAGCCGGTGCCGGAACAGACAAGAATCCGGCAGTCACAGGCTGCGAGCTTCTTCTGCTCAGCCTCACACAGTTCCAGTAGCTTTTCCTTACTGTCAATTCTCATCTGCCTTCACCTCGCAATTCTTCAATCAATGCAATTGCCTTTTCCGGTGTCATCTTCGGATGTACCTCTTCATTAACCATCATTGTCGGCGCGAGTCCGCATGCGCCGAGACAGGAAACTGTCTCCACGGTAAAGAGCATATCATCCGTCGTATGCTTCTTCTTACTCAGTCCAAGCTCCTTGAACAAAGCTTCCAGAATCGGAGTGGATTTCCGCACGTGACAGGCGGTACCGTCACAGACCTTAATCACATACTTTCCTTTCTCCTCGAACGAAAAGTTCTCATAGAAAGTCGCTACGCTGTATGCCTTCGCCTCCTTCACTCCGATCTGCTTCGCTACATAGGACAGCAGCTCACCTGGAAGATACCGATACACTTCCTGTATGTCCTGCATGATCGGAATCAGAGAAGAGGGCTTCTTTCCATAACGGTCTACGATCTCGTCCGCTACCTGATAATAAGATTCATCAAGCATTGTGTGATTCTCCTTTTCTCATTTTTTCATATTTGTAATTTCCGTACAATTATGTATATTCTATTATACATTAACTGAATATTTTTCACAATGCTTTCTTTGATAATTTATTTTTTAACGAAATTTTAACGGATATTTGCAACTTATTCCCGTCAGTTTATTGCAGGATGTGATGATGCCAGGGTCCAAAGGTCAAAAAGCCGTTCATGCTTGCATGATAAGGC
>OLPO01002577.1_pt1 | contig 11062 bp, 11 predicted proteins | sample 1672831 | NCBI WGS metagenome assembly OLPO01 (sample SAMEA3136728, study PRJEB25190) | human gut metagenome
ACGCCATGACCGGCTTCGAGAACATCGTGCTGGGGACGAAGGGCAAGTCCGCCCTTTTGGATCGCGCGGGCGATGAGGCGAAGATTCGCGAGATTGCCGAGCGATACGGCCTCGAGGTCGACCTCAACTCCCGCGTGAGCGAGATGTCTATTGGCATGCAGCAGAGGGTTGAGATTCTAAAGGCCCTTTATCGCGACGCCGACCTGCTGATTCTTGACGAGCCGACGGCGGTTCTCACCGATCTTGAGGTCGAGGGTCTCTTCAAGATCATCGATTCGCTCAAGGCCGAGGGAAAGTCTGTGATCTTCATCTCGCACAAGATGCGAGAGGTGATGCATGTCTCCGACAAGGTCACGATTCTGCGCGCGGGAGAGTCCGTCACCACGCTCGACGCCGACAAAGTCACCGCACAACAGCTCGCGGACCTCATGATCGGTCACGAGTTTCATGAGAGTCACTACGAGAAGGTCACCGAGGCGGGTGAGGAGGTGCTCTCGCTCGAGCACATCTCCCTCAACCCGCACCTCAAGCACGGTGGCCTCTCGGACGTCTCGCTCACGCTGCACCGCGGGGAGATTCTCGGCGTCGCCGGCATCGACGGCAACGGCCAGTCCCAGCTCGCCCAGGTCATCACCGGCCTTGCCACGCCTGATTCCGGAGAGGTCAGGATTGGTGGCGAGGGCGTCGCGTTCTATTCCGCGCGCAGTTTCATCGATGAGGGTGTGGCCGACGTTCCCGAGGACCGCAACACGATGGGGCTGGTCGGCGACATGTCGATCGCCGAGAACCTCGTCCTCAAGCAGACTGACTCGCCGCGCTTCTCTTCGGCGCATGGTGCCTGGCTCAAGAACGCCGCCATCCACGAGTTCGCCGAGGCAATGAGGGAGAAGAACGACATCCGTTGCTCCTCCGTCGACCAGAGTGCGGGTAGCCTGTCAGGTGGAAACCAGCAGAAGGTCATTCTCGCTCGCGAGCTCGAGGGCAGTCACTCTGCCCTGGTGGCCGTCTACCCCACGCGCGGCCTTGACGTCGGAGCCACCAACTTCGTCCACGACGCCATGATCAAGGAGCGCGACAACGGTTGCGCGATCCTTCTGATCAGCGCCGACTTTGATGAGGTGCTCAAGCTCTCCGACCGTATTGTGGTCCTGTTCGAGGGCAAGGTCATGGGCACGTATCCCGGCAAGGATGCCCCGGTCAAGGAGATTTCCCTGGCCATGGCAGGAAAGTAGGAGGGAGGGCCAGTGGCAGACTCCAACAAGGCCGCGCGTTCCGGCCGCGCGTTCACCATTCTCGTACCGCTTGCGTCAGTGCTTTGCGCACTTATCGTTGGCGGCATCGTCATCGCTTGCCTCGGCAAGAACCCCATCCGGGCCTATCAGCTGCTCTTCTCGGGAGCCTTTGGTAGCCCGCGCAAGATTGCCGCCTCGCTCGTCTCGGCGTGCCCGCTTATCTTTACCGCGCTTGCCGCGTCGTTCGCCTATAAGTGCGGCGTGTTCAACCTCGGCGGAGAGGGTCAGTTCATCATGGGTGGCACCTGCGCGATGATCTTCTGCATCGTGACTGGCGTCACCGGCCCGCTTGGCATCGCATTCGCCATTCTCGTCGGTGCTGTCGCCGGTGCCGTTTGGGGAGCTATCCCGGGCATCATGAAGGTTGGTCGCGGCCTCAACGAGATGATCACCTCGATCATGCTCAACTACGTCGCGACCCTTTTCATGGGCTACATCTACACGGGCCCCTTCCGTGAGGGCGGTACACCTCAGACGCCCTCCGTCGACACGTCGCTCATGCTGCCGAAGGTTGGCGGGCTGCGCTTTCACGTGGGTGTCATTCTCGCCATCGTGCTTGCCATCGTCATCGCCTACGTCATCAATCGCACCTCCTTTGGCTTCAAGATTCGTGCGACCGGAATGAACTCGACCGCCGCGAAGGTCAACGGCTTTCCCGTCAAGCGCCTCATCATGCTGTCGTTCATCATCTCCGGTGCCATAGCGGGTATGGGCGGAGCCACCGAACTGCTTGGCAAGCAGTATCGCCTCATGAGCGGATTTGGCGCCGGCTTTGGTTTTGACGGTGTCGCCATTGCGCTCATTGCCCAGCTGAGTCCGATCGGCTCTCTTGTCGTCGCCATCTTCTTCGGCGCGCTCACCACGGGAGCCTCCTCGATGCAGGTCGGCATTATGGTTCCGACCGCAATCGTGGAGATCATCCGAGCCCTGATCATCATCTTCTCGGTTTCCGGCCTTGCCGTGCTCAAGCTCCCCAAGATCAAGCAGTACCTGGCCCGCCGTAGGGCGCAGGCCGCCAAGAATGCAGAGGTGATCGCATAATGGGAGCCCTTATCGCCGCCGCCCCCGAGATTCTTGCGGCTACCATTCGAATGTCCGTCCCCTTGCTGCTCGTCGCCATCGCCGAGCTCTTCTCCGAAAGGGCCGGACTTGTCAACATCGGCCTCGATGGCCTCATGTCCATCGGTGCCCTTTCAGGTTTTTTGGCCGGTTACTTCACTCACAACCCCTGGGTTGGCCTTGCCGCCGGTATCGCCGCTGGCATCCTTGTAAACATGGTCTACGCCTACTGTACGGTGTCGCTGTGCGTCGACCAGGTCGTCACCGGCATGGCAATCAACATCCTTGCGCCGGCCATTGCCACCTTCGCGTATAAGGTGTCGTTCGGCGACTCATCGACCTTGGTCCAGGGCACCCAGATGGCAACCGTTGCAATCCCCGGCCTCTCCGCGATTCCGGTAATCGGGCCTGCGCTGTTCAACCAGACCCCGCTGGCGTACTTCGCCTATCTTCTGGTTCCCCTGTCGGCCCTGTTCTTTACCCACTTCCGCAGCGGACTGTCCTTCAGGGCAGTCGGCGAGTATCCCAAGGCCGCCGAGACGCTCGGCATCAATGTCATCGCCACGAAGTATGTAGCTTGCGTCATCTGCGGTGCGCTTGCCGGCCTGGGCGGGGCTTTCCTCACCCTTTGCTATACGAGCACCTATGCGGAGGGCATCGTCGCCGGCCGTGGCTTTATCGCCCTCTCGGCAGTCATCTTCGGCCGTTGGACCTCTGGCGGCGTGCTCTCGGCCTGCCTGCTCTTTGGCTTCTGCGATGCTCTTCAGATTGTGTTGCAGGTCAGCATTCCCGCAATGCCGTACCAGTTCTTCCAGATGATCCCCTATCTGGTAACCCTCATCGCCCTGGTCATCTTTGGGTCCAAGCGTCTCGGGCCCAAGGCCAATGGCCAGCCGTACTATCACGAGTGACGCGTCTCGCGGCCACTGCCTATACTCGGGGCGGCGGTCGCGAACACGCTCATCGCGGTTCGCGGGGTGGTCCTGCGGATCGTTATCAGGTTTCGTTCGAAAGGACAGATTTCATGCTCAACAGAAGGCAGTTCCTCGGTGCCGCCGGCGCCACGTTCCTCGGCCTCGGTCTGGCAGCTTGCGGTTCTGAGGGCGGCGACGCCACCACCGGTTCCGCCGATGCCAAGAAGGTCGCCATCTTCCTCGACGGTCCGATCAACGATGGTGGCTGGGGTGCTTCTTGCTACAAGGCCATGACCGACGCCGCCAAGGAGCTTGGTTGGGAGACCGCCTACTCCGAGTCGGTCCCGCAGTCCGACTGGGCCACCACGATGGAGAACTACATCGACGAGGGCTATAGCCTGATCTTCGCCCCCGGCAACCAGTACACCGATGCCGTGAAGCAGGTTGCCGCCGACAACCCGGACATGAAGTTCGTCCTTCTCAACGACACCGTCAAGACCGACAACGTCGAGTCCCTGATGCCCAACACCCAGCAGATCGGCCAGCTTGCCGGCGCTCTGGCGGGCATCCTGTCCAAGACCAACAACATCGGCTTCATTGGTGCCATGGAGCTCGACACTACCCTCGACAAGCTCGAGAACTACACCAAGGCTGCCCAGAAGGTCAACCCCAAGATCAAGGTTGCCAAGGCCTACGCCGGCTCGTTCTCCGATGCCGCCAAGGGCAAGGAGCTCGCCACGACAATGATTAAGAACAACGACGTCGACGTCATGTTCGGTGACGCCTCGATCGTCGACACCGGCGCCCGCGAGGCCCTGGCTGCCGCCAAGAACCGCTTTGACATCGGCCAGCCCGGCGACCTTGGCTCCGCCTCCGACGAGCTCATCGCCTGCTCTGTCGTCACCGACAACAAGTCCATGCTCAAGCAGGCCATGGAGGATGTCGAGAAGGGCGAGTACGGCAACAAGGTCATCTACGGAGACCTCTCTAACGGCGGCGTCGCCGTCGGCACTTTCTCGGACAAGCTGGTCACCAAGGATCAGCAGGACGAGTACAACAAGTACGTCGAGCAGATCAAGGACGGCAAGTTCCTCTAAGTCCTTCTCGGCGGCATTTGCGCATGCAAAGGGCGGCGCGGCCTCGATTGGTCGTGCCGCCCTTTTTTGATTACGGGCTCGTGTCATGAGGGCAGCTACCCCTCCTTCCCGCAAAGTGAGTCACGGCATGACGCGAGGCGGGCCATCTTGTCTGCGGGCATCTCGGGATAGTGCGGGTCGACGTCCTCTAGAGTCCCGACGATTGCCTCCGAGATCAGGTAGCGCGCGAACCACTTCTGGTTGGCGGGAATCACGTGCCAGGGAGCCTTCTTGGTGGCCGTTGCGCCGATGGCATCCTCGTAGGCGATCATATACTCGTCCCAAAGCTCGCACTCACGCATGTCAGACTCGGAGAACTTTCAGTTCTTGCGCTCGTCATCGATACGTGCGACAAAGCGCTTTGCCTGCTCGCCCTTGCTCTCGTTGAGGAAGATCTTGACGAGTCGGTATCCGCTATCCCATAGGTATCGCTCGAAGTCGCGGATCTCACGGCATCCATTGCCTGGATTAAGATAACGACACCCTCGCGCGACTCGGCATAGAGCCTATCCTGCAACTTGGCAATTTTGAGGGTGTTTGCTGCTGTGAGCTGCTCGCACTTCTCGCGTTCGGATTTTTTGACCTTGGCGGACGTCGGGTGGTCGGCAATCTTGAAGCCGGCGGTTCCGTCGTAGGTGCATTCTGCGAGCGACAAGGGCATGGTTGCTCCCTTCCTCGGCTTGCGGAGTCTTTGCCCAATCATAGGGCTGTGTGTCGAGAAGTACGTTCTTCTCGCCAGCGACTTGTGCCTTTCGTCGCATGGGCGCGGTGGCTTGGGGCGTATGTGTGGGGGCTGTGCCCCGGCTCGCCGCTGACATCGATCACCTGGTAAACTTGGCTGCGCAACCAAGCTACAAGGAGCGATTCATGCCCAAGCCCATAGTCGCCATCGTCGGTCGCCCCAACGTGGGCAAGTCGACGCTGGTCAATCGCATTTGCCAGGACAGGGAAGCCATCGTCCACGAGTCGCGCGGCGTCACCCGCGACCGCTCGTATCACGAGGCGGACTGGTCAGGCCGTGAGTTCGTCGTCATCGACACCGGCGGTGTCGAGCCCAACCGCACCGACGACGCATTCGCACCCCACATTCGCGAGCAGGCCCTGGCCGCCTGCGACGAGGCCGACGCCATCGTCTTCGTCGTCGACGGTACCGTCGGCGCGACCGATGAGGACGAGGAGGTCGCCCGAGTCCTGCGAAAGACCAAAAAGCCTGTGTTTCTCGTCGTCAACAAGCTTGACAACCCCGCCAACGATGGTGAGATCTGGGACTTCTACAGCCTGGGCATCGGTGACCCCAGGGCGCTGTCCGCCATTCACGGCTATGGCACTGGCGACCTCCTCGACGAGATCGTCGCCGTGCTCCCCGAGGGCGACGACGAACCCGAGTATCCCGACGACCTGCTGAACATTGCCATCATCGGTCGACCCAACGTCGGCAAGTCGTCGCTCACCAACAGGCTCGCCCGTCGCACCCGCTCCATCGTGAGCGATGTCTCGGGCACCACGCGTGACGCCATCGACGTCGTCGTAGAGCAGGACGGCGTCCGCTATCGATTGGTCGACACCGCCGGCATGCGCAAGAAGAACGTTGTCCACGAGGATGTCGAGTACTACAGCATGGTCCGTGGCCTTCGCGCCATGGACAAGGCGGACGTTTGCCTGCTGGTGATCGACTCCGTCGACGGCGTCACCGAGCAGGACCAGAAGGTCGCCGCCATGGCGATCGACCGCGGGTGTGCCCTGGCAATCCTCCTCAACAAGTGGGATCTGGTCACCGACGAGCAGAAGCGCGAGGACATCCTCATGTCCCTCAAGAAGCGCATGACGTTTGCCGCATGGGCGCCGATGCTTCGCATCTCTGCCAAGTCGGGTCGCAGCATCGACAAGGTGTTGCCCCTTGCCGCAGCCTGCGCCAAGTCGCACTCCTCTCGCGTGACCACCGCAAAGCTCAACCAGCTCATCTCGGCGATTCGCGAGACGGGTCACACCATCGTGGACAAGTCGCGTCGCCTGAAGATCAACTACGCGACTCAGGTCAGTGTGGAGCCGCCGACGTTTGCGTTCTTCTGCAACGCGCCCGACCTCGTCGATGACAACTTCGAGCGCTTTATGGAGAACCGCCTTCGCGAGGCGTTTCCTCTTACCGGCACCCCGATCCGATTGCGCTTCCGAAAGAAGGAGTAGGCGTGCTACAGGCAAACGAACTCCTGGTCACGATAGCTCTCATGGTTGGTGCCTACCTTGTGTGCGGCATTCCCTTTGGTCTGATTGTCGCCCGCAGGGGCGCCGATGTGGATGTCAGGCGCGTCGGTTCGGGAAACATCGGGACGACCAACGTCGCCCGTTCTGTCGGCAAGGGCGCCGCCGCCCTCACCCTGCTGCTGGATGCCGGAAAGGGATGGGTTAGCGTGACCGCGGCGCGTGCCATTGCCGTCTCGACAATTGCCGTGGGTGATGCCGCCTCCTGCGAGCCCTCGGCGCGTTTGGGACTGTGCGTCGCATGCGTCGTCCTCGCGTCGATCCTTGGTCATGTGTTTAGCCCATATCTGGGTTTCCATGGGGGCAAGGGCATTGCCGTCGGCCTAGGCGCCACCTTGGCGTTCGAGCCCGTCGTCGCACTCACGCTTCTCGCTGTATTCGTTGTCGTGGTTGCCCCGACCAGGATCGTCTCCGCGGCATCATGCTCCGCCGCAATCGCGCTTCCGGTTGCGAGCGCACTTCTCGGTGGCGCCACGCCTTCCGTAACTGCAGTTCTTGCTATTACCGCCTGCGTCGTCCTGTGGGCACACCGAACCAACATCGCAAAGCTCATGAGGGGCGAGGAGAAGCGTTTCTCGTTCCACGAGAAGGGGGAGGGCAGCGCCAATGGTCGATAGCGTCGACGCCGTGAGCAAGGTCGCGGTAATCGGTGCGGGATCTTGGGGTACCGCCGCCGCGGGCCTGGTAGCTCCGCACGCTACCGAGGTTGTCTTGTGGGCACACTCGGAGGAGGTTGCCTCCGGCATCCGCGATAACGGCCGCAACCCTCGCTACCTCAAGGGCTATGACCTTCCGACAAATGTCACCGCCAGCTCTGACATTGCCGAGTGCCTTCGCGAAGCCGAGGCCTGCCTCATCGTCGTGCCGTCGTCCCACCTGAGGGCCACCTCGCGCACAATGGCGCCCTACGTCTCTTCTGACCTTCCGATCCTCGTGCTCACCAAGGGCATTGAGGCGGAAACCGGCCTCGCCATGGACCAGGTCGTCTCCGACGAGCTTGGCAGCCCCATGCGCGTCTGCGCACTCTCGGGCCCCAACCACGCGGAGGAGATTTGCCTTGGCAAGGTCAGCGCCTCCGTCATCGCGGGGCGCGACATGGAGATCGCACGCATGTTCCAGGGCCTCGTCCTAAGTCCGCAGTTCCGCACCTATGTCACCGACGACGTCGAAGGCGTAGAGGTCTGCGGTGCCGTAAAGAACGTCATCGCCATTGCCGCCGGTGTGGCCGTGGGCTCAGGCGCGGGCGACAACACGCTTGCCGTCATCATGACGCGCGGCCTTGCCGAGATCGGTCGAATCGCGGCCGCATGTGGGGGCAATCCCCGTACCTGCATGGGCCTCGCCGGGATGGGCGACCTGATAGCCACCTGCACATCCGAGCACTCACGCAACCGCACCTTTGGCGAGGCGCTCGTTCGCGGAGAGTCGCTCGAGGACTACGAGGCCCGCACGCACATGGTCGTCGAGGGCGCTCGTGCGGCACACAGCGTATGGGAGCTTGCCCACGCCAGGGGAGTCGAGGTTCCCATCACGGACGCCGTCCATGCGTTCCTGTATGAGGGAATTCCGATGGCAGAGGTTCTTGCAAGTCTTCTGGCACGCACGCCTGGCGAGGAGTTCTACGGTTTCGAGAAATGCGCTGCCGAGAAGAACGTCTGCTAGCGACCCGTTCTTCTCGATAGGAAACGATTCGCGGGCATGAGGCCCGCAACCATACGAAAGGGGAGCACCATGTCCGAAAGCGTGAAGATCGCGCCATCCATCCTGTCCGCCAACTTCCTGGAGCTCGGCCGCGACCTCGAGTCCATCTCCAACGCCGACTTCGTCCACTTTGACGTGATGGACGGCAACTTCGTTCCCAACCTCTCGTTTGGCATTCCCGTCCTCAAGCAGGTCAAGGCCGCGACCGACCTCACGGTCGACGTCCACCTGATGATCGACAACCCCGACTCCATGGTTGACGCCTTCATCGACGCCGGCGCTGACATCGTCTGCTTCCACCAGGAGGCTGCTGTCCACTCGCACCGCCTCGTTTCCCACATCCATGACCGTGGTCGCAAGGCTGCCATCGCCCTGAACCCCGGCACCTCGGTCAGCACGCTCGACGCCATCATTGCCGACCTGGACATGGTCCTGATCATGACCGTCAACCCGGGCTACGGCGGCCAGGCCTTCATCGAGTCCTGTGTCGAGAAGGTCCGCGAGGTTCGCGCCCTGTGCGAGCGCAAGGGTGTCAACCCCCTGGTCGAGGTCGATGGTGGCATCAACGCCGAGACCGCTTCCGTGATCTGCGAGGCGGGCGCGAATGTACTCGTCGCCGGCAGTTCCGTCTTCAAGGGCGATCATGCGGCCAACATTGACGAGCTGCGTCGCGTTGCCGACGCGGCCCTTGCGAAGAGGGCGTAGCCGCATGACCGAAAAGTTCGTCTACCTTGATTATGCTGCCTCGGCGCCCGTGAGGCCCGAGGCCTTTGCCGCACAGCAGGCATATCGCGAGAGCGAGATAGAGGGGGCCAACCCCAACTCGCTTCACACGCTCGGCCGCAGGGCCGCCCAGGCGCTCGATGGTGCCAGGCGAGACCTGGTTCGATGCGTCGGTGGCGGCTTCAGGCCGTCTGACGTCGTCTTCACGTCGGGCGGCACCGAGTCCAACAACCTCGCGATCTACGGCATCGCCGAGGGCGCCCGCGAGAGGGACCGTAACAGGCGTCGAGTCATCGTCTCCGCAATCGAGCACGACTCGGTTCTCGACCTCGTGGCACCCCTTCGTGACCGTGGCTTTGATGTAGACGTCGTTCGCCCCAGGCGCGATGGCGTCATTTACCCCGAGGACCTCGAGGCCCTTCTCGGTCGTGACGTCGCGCTGGTCTCCGTGATGAGCGCCAACAACGAGACTGGCGTCGTACAGCCTGTGGACCAGCTCTGTAAGGTCGCGCATGCCGCGGGCGCATTGTTTCACACCGATGCCGTCCAGGCGTTCGCACGCATCCCGTTGAAGGTGGATGAGGCCGATGCGGTGAGCGTCGCCGGCCACAAGATCGGCGCCCCCGTCGGCATCGGAGCCCTCCTTGTCAGGGCTCGGTGCCCCTTCAGGCCGCAGACCTTCGGTGGGGGCCAGGAGGGTGGTCGACGCCCGGGCACGCAGGACGTTTGTGCCGCGCTCACCTTTGCCGCGGTCTCCAAACTCGTCTGCTCCCAAATGCCCGAGGTGCGCGAGGAGGTCGCCGAGCGTGCCAACCACGTCTATGCCAGGCTCTGCGCCGATGGCACCGGCGTCGTCCCCACCACGCAGGCTCGCGTCGACGACTCGCGCCTTCCAGGCATGGTCAGCGTCATGGTGCGCAACCATGACTCCGAGTCGCTTGTCCTGCGCCTTGACGCGGCTGGCTTCGAGGTCTCCGCAGGTTCTGCCTGCAGCTCGGCCTCACTTGACCCAAGCCATGTACTGTCTGCCATGGGCATCGAGCGCAACCTGGCCTTTGGTGCGCTGCGCATCTCATTTGACGAGCGTGTGGGTATGACGGAACTTGACGCGTTCTGCGACGAGCTCCTGCGCCTCGCGGGCGACTGACGGCTATACTCTTCTGCGGCCGATATCCGCGGCCGCGCGTACGTAAGCAAGCCCCGGCAAACCGAATAGAGCATGGGGCCTACCCGGAGGGTGAGACATGACACACAGCGAAGCACTCCTTCGCCTTCAGCAGGTTGACCTCGAGCTCCTTCGTCGCGACCGTGCTCTCGAGGCATTGCCGCAGACCCAGAAGATCAAACAGATCAAGGCTGCCGCAAAAAAGCTCGTCTCGGAGCTCAACAAGGTCATCGGTGCCCGCAAGGATGCCGAGACCGACCTTGCCGACAACCGTGCCGAGTATGGCCACATGGTCGAGGTTCTCGATCGCGTCCAGGCCGAGGCCGCGCAGGGCTCCAACGACTATCGCGTCGTCAAGGATTTCGAGGAGCAGCTCTCCCACCTTGCCAAGCGCATGGAGAAGCTCGACTTCGACAAGGCCGAGATCGAGAGGCGCCTCGCAAAGCTCCGTGACTCCGAGGACAAGGCGCGCGGCGTCGGTGCCAGGCTCCAGCAGGAAGGCAAGGCTCAGGCAGAGGCGTACGAGCGCGACTCGGCGTCCATCAAGGCCGAGAAGGACGAGCTCACTCGTGAGCGTCGCAGCCTTCTGGCCGAGCTCCCCACCGATCTCGTCGACCGCTACGAGGTCGCACGCAAGCGTTTTGGCGGCATCGCCGTCGAGAGCCTGCACGGCAACAAGCCGTCGGTCTGCCGCGTCGCCTTGCAGCCGAGCGACTTCTCGGACCTTCGCGCCTCGGGCGCGGACATCTGCGAGTGCCCGTACTGCCACCGCATCCTCATTACCAGCGAGGTCTTTGAGTAACGTAGTCCACA
>OLPO01002583.1_pt1 | contig 11054 bp, 4 predicted proteins | sample 1672831 | NCBI WGS metagenome assembly OLPO01 (sample SAMEA3136728, study PRJEB25190) | human gut metagenome
CCGCCAACTACGAAATCTCCCGGTTTTACTTTCTTTGCAAAATCAGGATCTAATGATTCAAATGTATGGCCCTTCATTTCATCCAGATTTGGCAGAAGCAGATACTGGGATGCAATGATCTGGTCTGTATCAAGGTCATTATGAAATTTAAAAATTGTACCTTTTTCCATAATAATAGTTCCTTTCTATGTATAACTATTCATTTTCTCTCTATTCTACCACAAATTTACGTAATAGCAAAATGTATATTTATAAGAATTTTGCATTAAAAACTCATTCGGATTTTTCCAGTAACTCATATGCAATACGCGGGCTTCCATCCGGCACATACACGATTCCACACCGTACAAAGCCATATTTTTCAAGTACATGCTGCATTACTTTATTATCCTCATGTGTATCTATTCGTAAATGCGGTATCTGTGCCTTACAGTAGTCCATGATCTTTTCCAGCACATTACGGACCGTTCCATCACTCGCAACACGGTGTACTGCAGCATACTCTGTATCCACCATCCAGCTGCCCTGTTCAATTTTCAGATAAACAGGATCCTCTCCTTCTATAAAAGCAAATACTGCATGGATTATTGCTTCATCTGCGACCGCATCTTCCAGTACATACAGATTTCCCTGAGAAATATCATCTTCCAGCAGTTCTTCCGGTCTGTCCCCTGCTCCCCACTGTGCATGATTTCCGTTCTCCCGCATAAATTGTCTCGCTGTTTCATAAATCTCATAAATTCGCGGCAGATCCTCCTTTTCCGCTTTTCTGATCATATATGACATGTAGTTCCTCCTGAATCTTCCTTTTTACATTTTTATTATAATTAGTCGATGTTTTTCTGTAAAGTCAGCATTCAAATAAAAAAATGCTGCCGGATCTGCTCCTCTCCAGAGAAATCCGGCAACATTTTCAACTATATTTCAGTGATGATCATGATTTATTTTTCGCCTCTGCTATGTTTCAGTCGAAGTGCCCAGAAAGCAAGTACAACATCAGCAAACGCAAACAGGAACATCATTGCAGAGCCTGCAACCTTTGTCTCATCTGCAGTTTTTACACCATCTGTTTTCTGTGAACCAGATGCATTTCCTGCAGTATTTGTTCCATTAGAATTTGTTCCGTCAGAACCGGAAGCGCCGCCATTTCCACCATTATTTCCAGAATCCGCGTTTGTTACAGCCGGGGTCGGTGTATCTGTCGCATCCGGAGTTTCCGTTGCATTCGGCATTTCTGTTACCGCTGGTGTCGCAGTGGTATCCGGTGTTACACTTGGATTTGGTGCTTCGCTTGGCTTTGGTGCTCCGCTCGGATTTGGTACTTCACTTGGATTCGGGGCTTCGCTCGGTTTTGGTGCCTCACTTGGTTTCGGAGCTTCGCTTGGCTTTGGTGCCTCACTTGGTTTCGGAGCTTCACTTGGCTTTGGTGCTTCACTCGGTTTCGGAGCTTCGCTCGGCTTTGGTGCCTCACTTGGTTTCGGAGCTTCACTTGGTGCCGGAATCACATCACTTGCACTTCCAAAGCAGAAATCCATACCGGACCACGGAATCACAAATCCATGAGACCAGTATTCTCTTCCCCCAAGGCTCGGGCACATATTACTTTCATCCCAATAATTGAATGACGAAGTAAATGTCATTGTCTGTGTATATGTTTTTCCCGTTTCCGGATCTGTAAATGTCACATCTTTTGTAATAGATACTGTGTATTCAATCGGGCAGGCATATGTCCCTGTCGGAAAGACTCCTGCAATGTGGATCTGTCCCTGTCCCATAACGATTGCTCCCACATAATCCGGAGAAACTGTAATGTTTCCAAGATCTCCTTCATCAAAGACTACTGTCTGAGTTAAAGTTTTATCTCCAACCGTCAATGAAGCAGATGCCACTCTTGACAAGTCAATATGACTGACTGTACCTGAAACAGCAAGACCCGTTTCTTCTGCCGCTGTACCAGCCTCTTCTGCTGCAAGTACTTTTTCACTTTCTTCCGGTGTCTCCTCCGGGTCAATCGTATTCTCTGTTACATCTGTTTCTTCTGCATCTTTTTCAACATCTTCACTGCCAGCTTCTGATTCAGAATCCTCTGCTGTATCCTGTTCTTCAGAATCCGTTTCTTCCGAACTTTTTTCTTCGTCCGCTTTTGTTTCCTCTTCGTCAGTATTTTTTTCTTCAGAATCTGTATCTGTGCTTTCCTGTGCATTTTCGTCAGAAGCTGTGGTTTCCTGTTCCGTAGGATATTCGTCAGAAGCCATGGCAATGCTTGCGCCCTGCATGATCATTGCAGCACCAACAAGGCATACGGCAACCTTTTTCCATCCCAGCCATTTTCTATACATTTCTTTCTTCCTCCTCGTTTTCAGAGGCAGCACCCGGCTGCCCCTGACACATAAATGGATTTTATTTCTTATTTAACTTTAACCTTTGATGATCTGCTGCTCCAGGATGACCAGATTTTCCTGCCGTTTACGGCCTTGCAGCTGCGTACACGAACGTAATAATTCTTTTTGCCTGTAAGTCCCTTCAGAACAGTCTTTCCAATCTTATTATTCGTGATTGTTACAGTTTTTGTGGACTTACCTTTAAACTTATTACTCTGGCTGTACTGTACAACATACTTCGTTGCCTGTCTGTCACGTTTCCAGCTTACATTCAATGTTCCCTTTGCACCTTTTTTAACAGAAGGTTTTTTCAATGTCTTAAGCTTGATCGTAAAGGCTGCCTTGCCTGCGTATTTTGCAAATTTGCCCTTGCCTTTAACGATCACGGTTGCGTAGCCGACCTTTTTATTATTTTTATAAGTTACTTTATAATACTTGCTGCTTACTTTCTTTCTTCCGTTATACACAGTAACCTTTGGTTTTGCATTCTTTCCATTATATACATAAGATGTTTTGGAAAGTTTCAGTCGCAACTTTTTCGTATAAGTTGTAAAGTTGCTGATTAATTTAATATTTCCATTTGCATCTGTACTTACGGAAATATTATATCCTGCCGGAGTTCCAACTGCCTTGCCGGTATACTGAATTCGTTTTCCGGCTGCATTTCTGTCAAGACCCGAAACGGTTGCTTTCCAGTTATTTGCTTCTGTCAGAGTTACTCTCTTGCCTGTTGTCTTTCCATTTGCATAGATTTCAACAACCAGCTGAGCCGGACGGGAATCCACCACATTATCCAGATCATTCCATGCATTCTGAACAGTCACATTCATTTTCTGTACATTATGCGTGTACTCTGCTTTATATCCCTCTAAAGCATTACCGGTTACTTTTACGGTATATCCGGAAACAGCATACGCGATCACATTATAAGCAATTTCTTTTCCGGCTTTATATTTCGGAAGATTTGACCAGGTCTTTGTCCATTCTTTATTTGACTCAATAACTGCTTTGTCACCAAGTGCAGTTCCGTCTGCATAAAGCTGAACAAGTGTATCTGTCGGACGGATTCCATCCTGGTTATTTGCGTCATTCCATGATGCTCTTGCGCTGACATTTACCACTGCCGGAATATGTTTATAAGTAAGTACAAGACCTTTTTCATCAAGAATATCTCCAGCTACAGAAACATCATATCCATCTGCCTCTGTACCTTTTACTTCATATTTGATTCTTGTTCCGTCTTTCTTCACATCTACAGATGCAAATTTTGCTGTCCAGTTGTTCTCTGCATTCAGAGTCACTTTGTTTCCTGTTGCTTCTCCGTTTGCATAAAGCTCTGCTTCTACTGCTTCGATACGCGCTCCATCCTGATTCTCTGCATCATCCCATGTTACAGAAACCGGAATCTCAACAGATGTTGACACGTGAGATGCTTTAAATACAAATCCACTTGCTGCATCACCGCTCGTTGTTACAGTATATTGATCTTCTTCTGTTGGAATGTCACTTACTTCTACTGTATAAGTAAGTGCTTTTCCGGCTTTTTTCTCCGGAAGATCTTCCCAGGTTTTCGTCCAGTTGCTGCCAGCATTCACAGTAATAGCATCACCAACATTTTCGCCATCTGCTTTCAGCTGGAAGCTTACAGACTTCGGACGGATTCCATCTTTATCATCTGCATCATCCCATGTTACAGATGCTGTGACGGATGTTTTTGCAATTTCATGTGTATAAGTAACAACAAATCCATCGTCCGCACTACCTGTTACTTTTGCAGTATAGTCTTCTGGGGCATCTGCTGTTACACGATATACAATATTTGTTCCTTCTTCATCTTCTGCAAGAAGCTGTTTCCATTCATATGTCCAATTGTTGTCTGCATTCAGTTCTACAGGTTCACCTGTCAGTTGACCATTTGCAGTCAACTGAACAGTTGTTTTTTCAGGACGACTGCCATCCTGGTTGTCACTGTCATTCCATTCTGTTGTCAGAGAGACATTTCTACTTGGAACTACCGTAACCTGTACCGGATCAGATGTGACACCATTCCATGTTGCAGCTACACCAACGTTTCCTTTTTTAATACCTGTAACTCCACCTTTGTCGTCTACAGTTGCAATTGCTGTATTGTAGCTCTGCCATGTGATTTCAGGATTTTCTACATATGCAGAACCATCCCATGCTTTTGCTTCAATCGTCGCTGTATCACCCTGTACTACGCTCAGCTTATCTGCCGGAGTAAGAACCAGTCTTGCGTCAGATGTTACTTCTACATTGCAGGTTGCTGTAGGCTCAAACGGATAGCACTTGATCGTAATTGTCGTTTTTCCAGGAGAAACAGCAGTAAGGTGCAGTAATCTTCCATCTTTCTCATCTGCTTCTGCTGTAACAATGCTGGTGTCTCCATCAACCATTTCAAGTTTGGAAAGCTTCGGATTGCTCTTATTAGCCCAGTAATCGCTTCCCAGTTCTGTTCCATCTGCTTTAATATAAGTACCCATGATGGTTGCTGTATCAGCTTCACCCATCTTCATAGATACGGAAGATTTATCCAGATACAGTCCGGCTTCACCATTAACTTTAATTGCAATGGTCTGCCATACACCACAAAGTTGTTTATTTCCAGCTGCCACATAATATTTATGACTCAGATAGATATATCCACTGCCAGGAGTCCTTCCTGTAACACTTACTTTGGCACCTTCAGTACTTACAATATCAATGTTATCTTTACCGTTTCCATAGAACTGAGCATTCAGACTTCCATGACCATTTTCATGATAACCGATCTTCCATGTATCTGTAACGTCTTCACCTTTACTGTTTGTCTTGCTTTCGCCTTTCGTTCCTGCAATTTCTACAGGATCGCCGTTTACAACAACATTCTGATTTTCGGTTACGTTTACTGTGATATCTTTTACTTTTATTCCTTTGTATCTTACTGTTACCGTTGTACTTGCTGTTGTTTCACCTTCTGCAAGATTGCAGGCAGTAATAACACCAGCAGAATCTACAGTTGCAACAGTTTCATCGTTGGATTTCCATGTTACATCAGAGGATGGATTATATCCTTCTCCAGTAGAACCTTTGGAATATTTCCCCATATTCTGAATTGTCCATACGATTTCCTGTTTACTTCCCTGAGGCATAGTTACTTCATTCTGCGCGTCAGATAAATACAGACCATCGTATACAACATTTACAGTTGCACTGTTTGTATAAGTCTTTCCATTGTCAGCCGTCCATGATGCCTTTACAGTTGTTGTACCATATCCAACACCAGTGATCTTGCCGCCATCTACTGTTGCAATTTCAGGATTTTCACTTTCCCATTTAATATCAGCATTTCTTACTGTAGAACCGTTATAAGTTGCAGTTGCCTTAATGGTATCCGTTCCATCTTTTTTAATTTTGGACTCTACTTTATCAAAAGCAAGACTTCCTGCACCTTTAACAATAATCTTTACAGTGTCCTTATTCACACTGCTGTCACCATACTGTGCAGTTACTGTTGTTTCTCCTGCTGCTTTTGCTTTTACAACACCATCTGAGTCAACAGATGCAACTGTCGGGTTATCAACAGTCCATGTGATCGGTTCTGTTGCTTCTCCCTCTCCGGTTGCGTCAATTACTTTATAATTAATTTTTTTGGTAATGGACTCATCATCCAGAGACATTTCAATTGTGTTTGTTCCATCTGCGGCCTTCTCATCAATATAGAAACCACATACAATAACTTTAATGTCCTTCGTGATCGGATCGCCAACTGCATCTCCGTTTTCATCTACCGGCTGATATGAAGCTGTTAACGTTGCAGTACCTGCTTTAAGAGCGTTAAGCTGTACAGAATACTTATCCTGCTTATACTTCTTCACAACAGTCTCATCACTGCTTGTATATTGAACATTCTGATAATAAGTAGCACTGTCAACTTTCTGCTGATTGCTAATACAGTAACTGTACATATTAAGATAATTTGAAGTTCCGGTTGCCTTATTAAATACTACATTACCATCAACAACGGATCCCTTATCGCTAACACTCGTTATATAAATACCATCCGGCGGCATTACGCATGGGCGTAAGAATTTATCAGACATGCTGTCCGACGGTGAAGGTGTATACGTTGTATTATCTGACTGTTGTGGAGTCCGTCCCACCATTTCGCCAAAGTTGATACAGAACCTATGCGTGATTATTCCAGTATCAGTCCATACTTTCCAGCTTGCCTGAGCTGTTTCCAGACCATCTCCGGAAGCATTATAGTTAATTTCTGATGTTCTTCCCCATAAGCTCGCCACATTTGTAGATGTCGCCTTTGTTGTCAGATATGGAGTTGTCGCTGTTCCTTCCAGTGTAAAAGTATCTCCGATATTTACCTGCTCTGCTGCTTTTGTAACAGTAACAGTAAAAGTGTTTGTCACTGTTTTTACTTTATCTTTGTATGACGTACCTGGTATAAATGTAGATCTGATTGTTGTTGTACCTTCACTGACACCTTGAACCCACATACCTGTAGTATATGGACCATAACTGGAGCCTGAAACAACCTTTGCAATGCTTTCATCATCGCTGGACCATTCAACACTATAAATCGAACTGCTATGATTACCACTGACTTTTGACCAGCTAGCTTTTTTATAGTCTGTATATTTGGAGGATGTAGAAGTATATAAAGCATGATACATCATTCCTCTTTTGTCGCCGACTTTAAGAGTCAAACTGCTTCCATTTGCTGGATATGTTCCTATTGCATACCTAACATATCCATCTTTATCATACAGACGTGAATAGCTGTACTGCTGTCCTCCGGCAATATCAACATTTCCTATATCAACTTTAAGATCATCCGTTTCATCCTGTGCATCTGCACCATCAGAAAATGCTGCAACATCATTTCCGTCAGAGAACGCATCTACTCCGGCTTCATCTTCCTGCTCTTCTTCTACAGTTACATCTGAATCCATATCTTCGTCGCTGTCTTCAGACACTTCTACATTTGCTGATGTATCTTCATCTTCAGTAATTTCCAGGTCACTTTCTGCACTGGCATCTTCATCAGAACTTTCATCTGAAACGACCGCCTCCGGTTCGCTGGAAAAATCATCTGCATAAACAACCATACAGCCCTGAACCATAAGGGCTACAACCAGCATCCATGCCAGTGTGCGCTTCAGACCTGAGTGTAATTTTTTACTCATTCCTTTTCTCCTTCTTTCTTATTTAAATTTACAGTTCCATCTGTTTTCTGTTTACAGAACCTGATTTATTCTGCAATTGAACTCTTTTTCTTCAATTCCTTCGACAATTCAATACGATTTGTCTTAAAATGGAAGAATGGTCTTTCATCAATTGCCAATATTTCAACTGGAAACATATACGGTTCCAGACAAAACTGTACAGCCTCAGTAATGTCCTCTACGGAGTATCCGTCTTCAAGGACAACATAAAGATACGGAACAAAATATCCATCATGATCCTCATCTTCAATCAAAACAAAAAATTCATCTTTGATGCCTTTGATTTTTGCATCTGCAAGTCGATTTTCCATTGGAAGAACTGCAAGTTCTCCCCCGCCAAAACGATGTGCAGATCCACGATTTAATACATAGAACACTCCATCTTCATCTACATATCCGATGTCTCCGGTATGCAGCCAGATTTTTCCATCTGCATGCGTCTGAAGTGTTTTGGCCGTTGCACTCCTACGATCATAGCCCAGCATATTTCCCGGTCCTGATGTACAAATCTCACCCATTTCGTTATATCCAAGTTCTTCCTGCGTTCCCGGCTTGAATACTCCCATATCATTCAATGGCATTGGTACACCAACATTTCCGTTATGAATTGCTTTGGGTGCCATCTGAAATGTCAGATTAGAGCCGCCTTCGCTACTTCCATATCCAACCGTAAAACGTGCTTTGCAGTTGTGTTTCTCAAGGAAACTCTGCACGCGGTCAAGCTGATTATTATTTACCGCCTCACATCCGGCACCTGCTGCCAGAAGATGTGACATATCATAATCATCCGGAACTCGTCCATTTCGCATGATCATTTCAATAAACATCGGAATCATCGGCCATCCATTCGGACGATAACGCATCATTTCCAAATCAACATCCTCCGGATCCACAAATGGATCCATGATCAGAAGTTTATTGGAAGATAATGGAAGCAATACCATCGAAACGACAACTGCAACCAATGCTGGCGGCAGACAGGTGACCATCCAGGTTGGACGAAAATCATCTGCACCACCATAAAAATTCATCTGACAGATAGTTCCAAGAATACTGTTTGCACAGTGGATCACTTGCTTGGATGGTCCGGTTGAACCACTTGTGTACGCACGAAACAGTGGTCTTGAAAGATCTTTTTCCACTTCTACTTTACCCACGTAATATTCACCTAAACTGAGGAACTTATCCCAATTCATAATGCAGTCACCTGCAGCTGTAACCCGCGGATAATATTCATCCAGTGATGCCTTTATGTAATCCGGAAGTGTCTTCGGATCCCCGTAATACATCGGGTCAAGAAGAATAATTTTCTTCACTCCTGCATTCTCGCAATAAGCTTTCATCTCTTTCTTAGAAAGAAAATCATGCGCGAAAATTGCTTTTGCATCCGCTTTACTGACAGCCTCTACATTCTCCAGAAGTGTGTTATCTCTGCAAAGCAGGGATGCCCCAATTTTTTCTGCTGCCAGTAAGAGATAGATAAAGTTCGGTACAAGTCGGAAAAATACCGGTATCTGATCTCCTTCACCAAATCCCATTGCCTTTAACGATTTTGCACACTTTTCTGATTCTTCAAAAACCGTTTTCCAGGTGATATCCTCTCCATAATAATGGATTGCAGCCACATCCATTCCCGGACAATGGCGTTCCAGATATTCCCACACAGTACAATCCGGCTTCTGGATCATCCGCAGCATCATTTCCGGATAATATTGCATCCAGCGCCGCTCCTCGCTCGGCTTCTTATCACAATTCACTCTCACACCCTCCTTATATTTTTCTTTCTCCTCAAAACGCAAGTCGCATTAAAGCTACTTATACATTTTTAGATTCTACTATCTAATGAGTGTACTTACTTCCTACTAAAGTATGAGGTTTTCGTTAATTATTTTCGAAATTCAAAAAGAGTCTGGCATTGTTCGCCAGACCCTTTTGGGTTAAGTCCTATCTTATTTTACTTTCAGACCTTTTTTGTTGTATCCGCTGTAGATATTTTTCTTTCCTACCGTGCGGTAAGCTCTTACTGTATAAGTATACTTCTTACCTTTAGATAACTTCTTGTCTGTGAAGGAAGTTATATTTCCTTTGGTAATTTTCTTGACAATCTGCCATCTTCCGTTGTTTGTCTTGCGGTAAACAACATATCCACTTGCTCCGTTTACTTTCTTCCAGGAAAGAGTTGCCTTCTTTGCAGAAGTTCTCTTTGCTTTACGAAGTGACGGTGCACTTAAGGCAGCTTTGCCTGTTATACCTTTCTTGTCATAAGAACTCCAAACTGTACCAGATTTGGTATTCTTGTATGCTTTTACCGTATAAGTATAGCTCTTACCTGTTTCCAGTTTCTTATGAACATAGGTTGTACTCTTGGTATTTCCAAGTGCTTTCCACTGTCCGTTGACTTTTACATATACACGGTATCCATTAGCACCGTTCACCTTACTCCAGTTCAGTTTCAGAGCATTGTATCCTGCGGAAACGACCTTTCCAAGCTTCGGTGTTGCGAGCTTGATCTGCTGAACTGGTTTCTGGGTTGGTGCAGCGGTTGCAGTTACGGTCGGTGTTGGAGTAGTGGTTGGCTGCTCTGGATCTTTCAGTCCTGCTGCATACAATGCTGATACAACACTGTCTACAGAAAGCGGCTGAAGAGCATTTGGATCGTCACATACTTTCAATTTCGTAACAGAAAGAATATTATTTCCTGTGTTTTTGATTGTAATTGTCTGTTGCTCTGCTTCACCTTTTTCTTTTACCGTATAGAACATATCCACTGTAGAAACTGTTTCATTCTTTCCACCGTTAAGAGAATAACTTGTTGATCCATCTACGCCTTTTAATCCAAGCTGAACTTTTCTCGCTGTATTTACACTGATTGTCAATGAACTACCTTTTGCAAGATAAACTTCATTCTTCGGACCCTTTTCGTAGAGTGCCTTCTGAGCTGCTTTATCCGCTGGTTTTCCATTTACTGTAATTACCGCATTAGCATTCGTCACATCTGCAGTAATATCTTTGTAAACCTGTTCTCCTACAGCATAAACGTTTCTGCCGTCCTTACCATAATCTACGATGTTGGTAAGCGTACCAAACTGCAGGTCTCTGACTTCCAGGAAACTCGGATTATCTTCCTCGTCATTTGTATAAACTGTGCTGTCTTTCAGTGTGTTATATACTCTGAAACCATCAATGTTAACCTGACTGTCATTCATGGAGTGGGTAATTGTAACTGTATAATCTCCATATACCAGATTCGTTTTAGAAAATACCGGAACATTATATCCAGTCGTTACCTGTATCTTCTCACCCTTCATCTGTGTATTGACAATTGCCATATTTTTAGTTGTACCAGATGACCTGTCCGATATCTTAATTGTCAATGAGCCAGTATCCACTGTCGTATTTGCGTAAATATCTACGCCAGTTCCTGTAAAGTCAA
>OLPO01002587.1_pt1 | contig 11040 bp, 8 predicted proteins | sample 1672831 | NCBI WGS metagenome assembly OLPO01 (sample SAMEA3136728, study PRJEB25190) | human gut metagenome
AATTATCGGCGAGTTTTTTCTCCTGCCGCTCGTCCTTCGGCGCTTTATCGTAGAGCCAGGAATAGCTGTACTGTAACTTATCTTGATTTAAAGTTTCAAATGCTTTCGGAGTCACAATGGAAACGCCGAATTTCACTGCGTCGAACATGGAGTCGTTGTTGTTCTGGAACAGGCAGCTGTAGTCCGACAGCGCCACCAGTCCGGTTACGGTCCATCTCTTTCCGCCGCTTGTCAGCACATCACCCACGGAAATATGATTGTTGTCCGCATACATGCGGTCGATGGCGATTTCATCGCTTGTTGCTGGAAGTGTTCCTTTCATCAGGCAGACCCGGTTGACGTCTTTTCTGTTCTTAAAAAAACGCATGGTACTTTCGTTGTCCACCGCTTGCTCGATGTAGAAATTCTCATACAGGGTCACCCCGTTGGTTGTGATTTCTCTTTTCTGGGATGAGGTGAGTTCTTTCTTGACGCGGAAATTCCCGTCCTCGATGTTATATTTTTCAAAACCTTCGTTGTAGGCCTGAATCATACTGCCGTCTGCCACGAGAAATCCGGACACAAACCCGATGGTGCTGATCATCAAAATCAAGACCACCAGATATTTTCCGAATTCCGCTCGGAGCTCTCTCGGAATTCTTTTTCTTAAAGGGCTTTTCATGCTTAAAATTCTCCTTACCATTCCAGTTCCGCGGCTGTAAGCCTATGTTCGTTGCGGTAATTCTTTCGAATCATTCCGTCGCGAAGCTTCACCACTCGGTCGGCCATATCCTTAATGGCATCGTTGTGGGTAACCATGATAATCGTGTTTCCGTATTTCCGATTGACGGTTTCGATGAGTTTCAGAATTTCTTTTGAAGTGCGGTAATCCAGTGCGCCGGTGGGCTCATCACAAAGCAGGATGTCCGGATTCTTCACGATGGCCCGGCCAATCGCCGTTCGCTGCTGCTGTCCCCCCGAAATTTGATTCGGCAGTTTATTGCGGTGTTCATAAATCTCCAGTGTCCGCATAAGTTCATCCACATCCAGGGACCGATCGCTGAGATATGCGCCCACCTCGATGTTTTCACGCACCGTCAAATTCGGTATCAAATTATACATCTGGAAAATATACCCCAGATGCTTTCGCCGGTACAGTGACAGTTTCTTCTCCGTCATATCTTCCAGCTGTTCCCCTTCAATAATAATGCTGCCTTCATCCGCAACATCGATTCCACCGATAATATTGAGAAGGGTGGACTTTCCGGATCCGGACGGACCCAGCAGAACACAGAATTCTCCTTTTTCAATTTCCAGATTCAGGCCCTTCAGTACATCCACTCGGCTGTCACCGGTGCCAAAAGATTTTCGAATCCCCTTTATCTCTAAAAACATCGCACTGCTCCTCTTCGGCGAGTTAGATATATTAAACTCTCTTTATGATAAATGTTAGACTCAACTAATCAAAATGTCAATGCGTTTTTAGCCGTAAAAGTATATTTTTTTGTACACAAAATCCGACGTATCCGAGATTTCCGTCATGCAATACGTCTTGCAAAACAAAAGAAATCGTGGTATAACATGACTAACAGAAGTTAGCTAGCCCTAACCACATTGACACACGATGCGGTTAGAGCAATCTAATATTAATTCTTTGTTAGGAGGAAAAGATTATGGATTTGAAGAAAATTGGTTTATTTGCCGGTGGCGTGTTGTTCGGAACGGCCGGAATCAAGGCACTGAGCAGCAAGGATGCGAAAAAAGCGTACACTCAGACTACAGCGGCTGCATTGAGAGTGAAGGACAGCGTGATGAATACGGTAACCGCTGTGCGGGAGAATGCAGATGACATCTATGCCGGCGCTCAGGCGATTAATGAACAGCGTGCCGGGGAAGAATACTGCGCTGTCATTGAAGATGCTTCAGAGGAAGCAGAGGAAGATGCAGAGGAAACCTGCGATTCCACAGAGGAGCCTTGCGAAGAAGCGACGGAAGAATGCTCCGAAAAAGCGGAGGGAAGCGAGGCGGAGTAACGTATGAAATGTACGATTTTACATGATTTGCCGGGACGTCTTCGAGTCCATCTGTGCTGCGGCCGAATGACGCTGCGACAGGCGGATGTGCTGGAATACTATCTGCGGGCTGTGGATGGTGTAAAATCCGTCAAAGTCTATGACCGCACCCGGGATGCAATTGTAGTGTATTCTGCGGAGCGGGAAAACGTCATCCGTGCATTGGCGAGATTTGCCTTTGAAAAAGCGGAAAAGATGGATCTGGTTCCGGAACATACCTCCCGAGAACTCAACCGGGAGTTTGAGGATCAGCTGGCCGGTACCGTCATGCGCCGGTGCATTTCGAAGATGTTTTTACCGGTTCCGCTGACATCGGCCATCGCCGCGGTTCGCTCGGTGAAGTACATCAAGGCCGGACTTTCCGCACTGTGGCATCGAAATCTGTCCGTTGCCGTATTGGACGGCACCGCGGTAACGGTGTCCATGCTGAGAGGAGACTTTGCTACGGCCGGTTCGGTGATGTTCATGCTGCGGCTGGGCGAAATCCTGGAGGAATGGACTCACAAAAAGTCCGTGGCCGATCTGGCCTCCGCCATGAGCTTAAATGTGGATCAGGTTTGGCTGCAAAAAGAAGATGCGGAGGTGCTGACCGACATCCGAGAAATCTGTCCCGGCGACCGCATCGTGATTCGCACCGGCGGTATGATTCCGCTGGACGGCAAGGTGCTGGAAGGGGAGGCCATGGTGAACCAGTCCTCTCTCACCGGCGAGTCCATGCCGGTTGCTAAGCGTCCGGGAAGTCCCGTGTATGCCGGAACCGTTGTGGAAGAAGGCCGAAGCGTCATCACCGTGGAGAAGGCCTCCGGAAGCGGCCGTTATGACCGGGTGGTTCGCATGATTGAAGAATCGGAAAAGCTGAAATCCACCGCCGAAGATAAAGCCGCCCGAATGGCCGACAAACTGGTTCCCTACACCTTTGGCGGTACGGCACTGACCTATCTGGTAACGCGAGATGTGACCAAGATGCTGGCAGTGCTGATGGTGGACTTTTCCTGTGCCTTGAAGCTGGCCATTCCGATTGCAGTGTTATCCGCCATGCGAGAAAGCAGCGGACACAATATCTCCGTCAAAGGCGGACGCTTTCTGGAAGTCGTGGCCGATGCGGACACCATCGTATTCGATAAGACCGGAACGCTGACCAATGCGACCCCTACCGTCGCACAAGTGGTTCCTTTTGGCGGACGAGATGAAGCCGAGATGCTGCGTCTTGCCGCCTGCCTGGAGGAGCACTATCCGCACTCCATGGCCAATGCGGTGGTGGCAGCGGCAAAACAGCGTGGCTTAACCCATGAAGAGTATCATTCGCAGGTGCAGTATGTGGTGGCTCACGGTATTTCCAGCATGGTGGAGGACAAAAAGGTCATCATTGGCAGCGCGCACTTTGTCTTTGAGGACGAAGGCTGCCGCATTCCGGAAGGAGAACAGAAAAAGTATGACGACCTGCCGGCTGCGTATTCGCACCTCTATCTCTGTATTGACGGAGAACTGGCGGCGGTCATCTGTATTTACGACCCGCTTCGCCCGGAAGCACGGGATGCAGTCCGAGAACTGCATAACTGCGGCTTTACTAACGTGGTTATGATGACCGGCGATAATCGCCGCACGGCGGAAGCCATTGCACAAGAGGTCGGCGTAGATGCCGTGTATGCCGAAGTTCTTCCGGAGGACAAGGCGGCCTTTATTCGAAGCGAAAAGGAGAAGGGCCATACGGTTATCATGGTGGGTGACGGGGTCAACGACTCTCCGGCGCTGTCGGAGGCAGATGCCGGCATTGCAATCTCCACCGGAGCGGCGATTGCCCGCGAGATTGCCGACATCACCATTGCGTCGGAGGACCTCTTCAAACTGGTGACACTCCGCAAGCTCAGCGTTGCCTTGATGAATCGCATTCACAGAAGTTATCGCTTCATTGTGGGCTTTAACCTGTCGCTGATTGCACTGGGCGTCGGAGGTGTGCTGCAGCCGACAACTTCGGCACTGCTGCACAATGGATCTACGCTGGGCATCAGCCTGAAGAATATGACCAATCTGTTAACAGAAGGTGAAACCGCTCAAAGTAAATAGATGAACAGGAGAGCAGAGGGACAAAGGATTGTTTCTCTGCTCTTTCCAACTCTTGCAAGCAGACGGCATCTTCACTCACATGATGCAGCTCCAGAAAGAGAGTCAAAATTGGACGCTTCGACGGGAGTGAAACTCTTTTTACAAAAAAGACAATAATTGACAGAAACCTCTTGACTCGTAAGTGACTTTCGGGTTTACATTATACTCAGATTAGAGGATAATGCGTATGAGAAGGAGGATGAATTCATGCGTACCGGCGAAGTTGAGAAGCTTACCGAGGTTAAGGAAGCGAACATCAAATTCTACGAGCGAGAGGGATTGATAAATCCTCGGCGAAATGAGAATGGGTTCAGGGATTTTTCGGATGAGGATGTGAAGATAATTAACCGGATTAAGACGCTTCGAATGCTTGACGTTCCGATTCCGGAGATAAAAAAACTCTTTGATGGAGATGTTCAGTTAAAAGCGGTTTTGGAGGAACGCCTGAGTGAGATGAACCTTCAGGCGAAGGTATTGGATAACCGGATGGAGTCTTGCCGGAGAATTATAAAAGAAGGTATGGAGCTTGCCGACATTTCACCGGAGGTTCTTTCGGGAAATCGAGAGGAATGGTCGGAAAAGCTGCGGCATATCGTCGATGAGGATATTGATAAACGCTTTATTCTAAAAGGCGTTGCTTTTACCACAGCGTTTGCCGTTTGTGTTAAATTTACGGTGGTGCTAATCATGGGTGGGTTCTCGCAGCAAGACACAGTGTTCTGTTTTTTTGGCGGAATGCTGGCGATTTTATGCGGATTTGTGTATATTTTTGCGGAAGCCTTGACCAAGCAGGATTTCTTGTATGCGTGGGGAAAGAACTGGGGAGGATCCGGAATGGGCGGACTTGCCAATTCGTATTCAATTCTCGGCATCGGGATTGGTTTGGCCGGAACCACGTGGCTGCTCTGGGGTGGCTTGCTGATTGCGTGCATTGCCCTTTCTGCAATTATCCGAATGGTGCTGATGCATGCCGTAAAAGAAGCAGAACGTCAGAAATGAAAGCACGACAAATGAATATGATGAGAAGGAGGCGACCGGGTCGTCTCTTTTTCTTTTCGTAGAATGAGGAATAATGTTACAAAATGCATCGAATAACATCGGAAAAATGTTGCAGGTTCTGCCGTGAAATGAAGAATAATGTTACAAAATACATTGAAAAGTGTCGGAAAAATGTTACAATACTAGTATTGGGAGGTCTGTGAGATGCTAGAAAGGAACATTACGGAGAAATTAATCTCGTGGAAAAATCAAAAAAATAAGAAAGCACTTTGCATTATTGGTGCGAGGCAGATTGGAAAGACAACGACAATTCGAGAGTTTGCGAAGGAACAATATGAATATTTTGTCGAAATTAACTTTATACTGGATAAAGGCGCGGAGAAGATTTTTGAAGGAAAAATGGATGCAGATACGATCATTGAGAATCTCACGGCATTTAAGCTGCAGGAATTAAAGCCGGGAAAGACACTGATTTTCCTGGATGAGATTCAGGAATGTCCGAATGCGAGATGCGCCATTAAATTTCTTGTGGAAGATGGCAGATTTGATTATATAGAATCCGGGTCGCTGTTGGGAGTTCGGTACAAAGAAGTACCATCATATGCCGTGGGATTTGAAGAAATCGTATATATGTATCCGATGAACCTTAAGGAATACTTTATTGCGAATGGAGTGCAGAAATCGACGTTCGAGATATTACAAACATGCTATGAAAAGCACGAACCGGTTCCACAGACGATACATGAAACATTGTTGAAGTTGTTTGCGACCTATATCGTTGTAGGAGGGATGCCGGACGTTGTGCAGACCTATGTGAACTCACATGACATCGGAAAAGTAATTCAGCTCCAGAGAAGCATTTTAGAATTATACAGACAAGATATCTCCAAGTACTCATCTGATACAGAAAAGATAAAAATTAAAGCTATTTTTGATAGCATTGCTTCACAATTGGACGATAAGAACAGGAGATTTTTTCTGAATCGGATTGATAAAAATGCAAGAATGAATCGGTATGAGGATTCAATCCTATGGCTGAGTGATGCAGGTGTTGCACTTCCATCCTATAATGTGACAGAACCTCAACCTCCACTGCAGCTTAATGTAAAGAGAAATTTGTTCAAATTGTTTATGGGAGATACAGGTCTTCTGTGTGCTTCTTGTATGGAGAACATACAGTTTGAATTATTGCAGGGAAACATGGACGTGAATATGGGAAGTATTCTGGAAAATGTATTCGCACAGATGATAAAGGCGAATGGATTCTCTCTGACATATTTTGAATCAAAGAAGTATGGAGAATTGGATTTTGTGATTCAGAATGGGATGAAAATCGATCTTCTTGAAATTAAATCCGGAAATGATTATCAACGGCACTTGGCACTGGATAAAGTTGCTGCTGTAGGGAATTGGAATTTTGGAAGAAAGATTGTATTTTGCAAAGGAAATGTAACGAAAGAATCAGGAATTGAATATTTCCCATGGTATATGAGTATGTTTTATCAGCCGGAGAAAGAGCCGAAGAAGTATATATACGAGGTTGATTTATCCGGATTACAACAATAGAAATAAAGAGGTCTGCAATGGAAAAAATTATTATATCGGAACTTACTGCATTTATCGAACACGCGCCCACGGCATTTCATGCGGTGGCGGAATTAAAGAATCTCCTGAATCGAGACGGGTTCGAAGAACTGCATGAATCCGAGCGGTGGGAGATCGAACCCGGGAAAAAATATTACGTCACAAGAAATAATTCCAGCATCATCGCGGTCAAGGCCGGAACCGACCTGGATGATTACAGTTTCCATGTGACCGCATCCCACAGCGATTCCCCCTCTTTTAAGCTGAAAGAAAATGCGGAGATTGAAATCGCAAAAAGATATACGATGCTGAACACCGAAGGGTACGGCGGAATGATTTGTTCCACCTGGTTTGACCGGCCCCTTTCCCTTGCGGGAAAAGTAATGGTAAAAAACGGAAATCGGTTAGAGACTCACTTGGTGAAAGTGGATCGAGATCTTTTGATGATTCCCAGCCTGGCCATTCATATGGATCGAAAAATCAATGAAGGCCGGCCTCTCAACAAGCAGGTGGACATGCTGCCCATATTATCCGGCAGCGTGAAGGGACCGGGTGCCGTTAAAAAACTGATTGCGGAAGAGCTGGGCGTATCGGAAGAGAACATCTACGGGATGGATTTGTTTTTATACAACCGAATGGAAGCGGTACGATGGGGCCACGACGATGAATTCATCGGATGCCCGAGACTGGATGACTTGCAATGTGCTTTTACCTCTATGAAGGGATTCCTGACGGCAGAGAACAATCGGAATATCAATGTCTATGCCTGCTTCGACAACGAAGAGGTGGGATCGGGCACAAAACAGGGAGCAGCGTCCACATTCCTTTATGATGTTCTGTGGAGGATGAACAAGGCGCTGGGCAAGGACGAAGAAGAATTCCGCCGTGCCGTGGCGAGCAGTTTTATGCTGAGCTGCGATAACGCCCACGCGGTGCATCCGAATTATCGGCAGAAGAGCGATGAAACGAACCGCGTCTACATGAACGAGGGCATCGTGATCAAATCCCACGCCGGGCAAAAATACACCAGCGATGCGGTCAGCGTGGCGATTTTCAAGATGATTTGCGAAAAAGCAGAGGTGCCGGTGCAGTTTTTCTCCAATCGGTCGGACGAAGCGGGTGGCAGCACTCTGGGCAACATTGCCATGTCCCAGGTGTCCATGAATACCGTGGATATCGGATTGCCGCAGCTTGCCATGCATTCGGCGTACGAGACAGCGGGAGTGAAGGATATGGAGTATATGGTAAAAGCAGTGACGGAATTCTACGCATCGAATATCCGGACGGATTCCGATGGAAATTATCGGATTTAGCGGCGGATTGATTTTCTTGTTTACAACGAATAAACGTATAAGGTATACTCATTTTGTTATGTTCATTGATTTACTAAGAAATGAGCTTGCATATTCTATGTACAATTTAATGGAGGCTTAGATGAAAGCAGAAAGACGTGTAGGTACGGTTTCCCGTGGAATCCGGTGTCCGATTTTCCGGGAAGGAGATAATCTGGCAGAGCAGGTTGTGGAAAGTGTTCTGGAGGCAGCGGAATCCGATGGGTTCGAGATTCTGGACAGAGATGTAATCGGTATTACCGAGTCTGTGGTTGCCAGATGTCAGGGAAACTATGCTAGTGTGAACGACATTGCAGAGGATGTAAAGAACAAGCTGGGTGGAGAGACCATCGGAATCGTATGGCCGATTCTATCCAGAAACAGATTCTCCATCTGCCTGAAGGGCATGGCAATGGGTGCCAAGAAGGTTGTTGTAATGCTCAGCTATCCGTCCGATGAAGTGGGAAATGCACTGCTTACCATCGATCAGGTGGTGGATGCGGGAATCAATCCGTATTCCGATGTGCTGGATGAGAAGAAATACAGAGAACTGTTCGGCGTGAACAAGCATCAGTTCACAGGCGTGGATTATGTGGAGTTCTACAGTGAAATTATTCGGGAAGCCGGTGCTGAGGCGGAGATTGTTTTCTCCAACAAGCCGGAGACGATTCTCGAGTACACGAACAATGTCATCAATTGCGACATTCATACCCGATTCAGAACCAGAAAAAAGCTGAAGGATCTGGGCGCAAATGTTTACGGCATGGATGAGATTCTGAATGCACCGGTAAACGGAAGCGGCTTCAACGAAGAGTACGGCCTTCTGGGAACCAACAAATCCACCGACGACAGCGTAAAGCTCTTCCCGAGAGATTGTCAGCCTTTTGTGGATGAGGTTCAGGCCATCATGAAGAAGAAAACCGGAAAGCAGGTGGAAGTTCTGGTATACGGAGACGGCGCTTTCAAAGATCCGGTGGGCAAAATCTGGGAACTGGCGGATCCGGTGGTTTCGCCGGCATATACGGAAGGCCTGAACGGAACACCGAATGAGCTGAAGCTGAAGTATCTGGCCGATAACGAATATTCGGATCTTACCGGAGATGAGCTGAAAGAAGCGATTAAGCAGGCCATCAGCGATAAGCCGGAGGAGAGCCTTGTGGGAAACATGGCATCGGAAGGCACCACGCCGAGAAGACTCACCGATCTGATTGGTTCGCTTTGCGACTTGACATCGGGATCCGGAGATAAGGGAACACCGGTAATTCACATTCAGGGATACTTTGATAATTACACCACCGGAATGTAAATGAAAAAAGAGCTGAACGGAGGTCTGGAGGATGAGTAACAGGCGAACCTTCTTTTATTACGTAATCCCCTCCGTGTTGTCCTTCGCACTCTCCGGCATTTACGCCATCGTGGACGGTTTTTTTGTGGGCAATTCCATCGGGGATGCAGGGCTTTCCGCAATCAACATCGCCTATCCGATTACCGCAGTACTGGTTGCCACCGGAACCGGAATTGGCATGGGCGGTGCTGTCAAATACTCCATACTGAACGCCGGCGGGCACGAAGAAAAGGCGCGGGATTACGCCGCCGAGGCGATATGGATGATGCTGTTGTTCAGCGTGCTCCTTACCGGATCTTTCTACGTGTTGTCGGAACGGCTTCTTTCCGCGCTGGGGGCATACGGCGAGCTGTTGGTCCTGGGAAAAGAGTACACGACAGTAATCATCCTGGGAACCGTGCTGCAGGTATTCGGCACCGGAATGGTTCCTTTTATGAGAAATTACGGCGGCGCGATGTGGGCCATGATCGCTATGATATGCGGTTTTGCCACCAATGTGATATTGGATTACATCCTCGTATGGGTGCTGAACCGGGGAATGACCGGTGCGGCCCTTGCGACGGTGATGGGACAGGGAGTCACCATGGCGGTGGCGCTGGTTTATTGTGCTGCCAAAAAGAAATTGTTTTTGAAGATGACGTCCGGCGATATGGGGGTACGGGCGCTGCAAATCGTGAAAATCGGGCTGGCGCCCTTCGGATTGACTCTCGCTCCGGAAATTTCCCTTGTGATTATCAATCGCTTTTCCGCTTCCTACGGTGGACAGCGGGCAATCGCAACTTATGCCTGCATTTCCTACGTCATCTGCATTATCTATCTTCTCTTGCAGGGCGTAGGCGACGGCAGCCAGCCTCTGATGAGTCAATTCTACGGAGCGGGGCAGGGAAAAAATCTGAAGGAAATCAAGAAGCTGGCATACAAATCATCGATGGCCATTGCGGTAATCGGCGGGATTCTGATGTATCTGCTTCGAGGTCAAATCGGTGTGTTGTTCGGTTCATCGCCGGAAGTCAATGGGGAAATCATAATGGTCATGCCGATTTTTCTGCTTTCCCTCCCGGCGGATGCCATTACAAGAGTGACATCGGCAGCTTTCTACGCAACGGAAAAAAGCGTGTGGTCCTATGTGCTGATTCTGTCGGAGCCGGTGTTTACGTTGGTACTGGTACTGATTCTGCCGCCGCTGTTCGGAGGTCAGATCATGATCTGGTGGAGCTCCGTTGCGGCAAAAATCGTTACGGCAGCGGTGGGCATTGTGCTGTCTGTTTTTATAAAGACGCAGAAAGGGCATGAACCGCAGTTGTCGAAAGAGGTGTACTGAGGAGGCAGACGATGGGACTTAGCGGATTGAAATTCGAATATATTGGGTATGGCTCAGAGCACCGGATATTGCTGCTGCATGTCAAAAATGTTACAACAAGCGAGATTCACGTTGCGTGTGATGGGAGAGATATTTTTCCTCCGAACTGGAGTGAATTCTGCGATTTGCTCCATCGGCTCGGATTGTCGGAGTTAAAAGATTCTTTTTTCTGAGGTGTGAAGTTGGATGTGTTGTTTCGGCATATCCAACTTCATTTTTTACTTTAGGATGATTTAATTAGCCTGCAAATAAAAAGTCAAGGCTAAA
>OLPO01002588.1_pt1 | contig 11040 bp, 11 predicted proteins | sample 1672831 | NCBI WGS metagenome assembly OLPO01 (sample SAMEA3136728, study PRJEB25190) | human gut metagenome
GATCGTGAAGTCCGAGTTGTTGGGGAAGAGCGCCTGGCTATCGGGCTGGGTCATGATGCCCGTGATGGTGTAGGTGCGGCCGCAGAGATCGAGCGTATCGCCAACAGCGAGTTCGTTGTTCGTGGCGAAGACGCGGTCGATGGCGATCTCGTCGTCTGCCTGGGGTTCCGCGCCCTCGCAGTAGGATGCGAGGTTGACCTCGGTGCGGTGCACGTAGGTGCGGAGCGTCCGCTTGGTGCCGTCGTCGTCCGAGGTCTTGCGGAAGGCCGCGTCGATGGAGAAGTCCTTGTAGAACGTGACGCCGCCGACGTCTTCGGCGGCGTCCTCTGCCGCCTCGAGCTGCGCACTCGTCGCCTCGAAGGAGGTCGTCACGCGGCCGTCCTCGATCGTGTACTCGTCGCGCATGTCGTCGATGATGCACCCGATGGAGTGCGCAGCGAGCAAAAAGCCCGACGTGAGGGCAATCGAGCCCGTCATGAGGAGGAAGATGCCGAGGTACTTGCCGAGGTTGTTACGCAACTCGCGGGGGAGCCGCCTTGCCAGGGGAGTCATCGCGCGCCTACCAATCGAGCTCGGAGGCGGACACGGGGGAGGCGTTGACCTCGTCTGAGGCCAGACGGCCGTCGCGAAGGCGCAACACGCGGTCTGCCATCTTGGCGATGGCGGCGTTGTGCGTCACGATCACGAGGGTGCAGCCGTACTCGCGGTTCACGCGCTCCATGAGCTCGAGGACCTCCTTGGAGGTCTTGTAATCGAGCGCGCCCGTGGGCTCGTCGCAAAGGATGAGGCCCGGATTCTTGACGAGGGCGCGACCGATGGCGCAGCGCTGCTGCTGACCGCCGGATACCTGGCGCGGGAACTTGTTGCGATGCTCCCAGAGGCCGAGCGAGCGCAGAAGGTCCTCCATGGGCAGCGGGTTCTTGGAGAGGTGCGCGGTGACCTCGATGTTCTCCCTGATCGTGAGGTCGGGTACGAGGTTATAGAACTGGAAGACGAAGCCCACGTCGTGGCGACGGTACATCGTGAGCTCGCGCTCCGAGAAGGAGCTGACCTCGCGACCGTCCAGGCGGATGGTGCCCGAGGTGCACGAGTCCATCCCGCCGAGCATGTTGAGAACGGTCGTCTTGCCCGCGCCCGACGGGCCCACGATAACCACGAGCTCGCCGCGCTCTATCGAGAAGTCCATGCCGTCGACGGCGTTGACCTCGACGTCACCCATGCGGTACGTCTTTCGGACGTCCCTGAACTCGACGAACGACATGGCTCCCCCTGACACGCGACGCCCCTCGGCGCTTTCGGGCACTTCTCGGGATTCTTCCCCCATTTTCGCAGAACGAACGCCTGGTGGCACGACGAGTTGGCGCGCGGCGGCGTCGGGACCCAGGCGGGGCATAATGGCGAGAGGGACGTTGCCGCGGCAGACGGGAGGAAACGATGTTCGACATGGGCGAGAGGCGCCGCCGCGCGCTTCGCTTTACCGGGACCGTCCAGGGGGTAGGCTTCCGCTGGAACTCGAAGGCCATCGCCGACAGCCTGGGCTGCACCGGCTGGGTCCGCAACGAGTGGGACGGCAGCGTCCAAATGGAGCTGCAGGGCACGGACGAGCAGGTGGCGCGCTTCTTCTCCAGGCTGCACGAGCAGTACTCGCGTTGGCACGTGGACTACGCGATCGACTCGTCGGAGGACCTCGAGGTCGTCCCCGACGAGGGAGGCTTCGTCATCCGCACCTAGCGGCGGCGCGCCCGCACGCGTCATCAAGCGGCGCGACGCTGCCACCGACTCCAAGACGGGCCTGGTCGAGGCCCTGCGCACCCTCTAGTAGATCGGCGAGGTCTCGGTGTCGTAGCCAAGCAGGTACTGGATGGCCCGCTGGATGGCCACGTCCCAGAAGGGCCACTCGTGGTCGCCCTCCCACTCGCGGTACAGATGCTCGACGCCAGCGGCGCCCATACGCGCGCTCAGCCCGCGGTTCATCGGGATGAAGGGGTCCTGTTCGCCGCAGAACGAGCATACGCGCAGGCCTGGCGCATCCTCGCGCGCGGCGTAGCCGTCCACCAGCCAGGCCAGGTCGCATTCGTCGGGCACGTCGGTGTCGGCGCCGTACATGGCGTCGAACTCGCTGGGCAGCATGTCCGGGAAGCGACCGTCGGCGACCATACGGCGAAACTCGCGGATGTCGGCCACGGCGGACAGTGCGGCGACCCCACCGAACTTCTCGGGATGCGCGAACGCGGCGCGAAGGGCGCCGTAGCCGCCCATGCTCTCGCCCGCGACCAGCGTGTGCTCGCGGTCGGTCGGCACGCGGAACCACGTCGAGACGAGCCGCGGCAGGTCCTGCGTCAGGTACTCGAAGTAGCGCGGGCCGAACGCGGTGTCGGTGTAGAAGAAGCGCTGCGTCTCGGGCATCACGACTACGAGGTTGTACTTCTTGGCGTAGTACTCGATCTTCGAGAAGCGCACCCACTCGTCGGCGTTGGCCGCCAGGCCGTGCAGCAGGTACAGGACGCTCAGCTCGTCGGTCTGCAGCGGGTCCACGTCGTTGGACGGGTCCGGAACGATGACGTTGACGCGCGTGGCCATGCGAAGGCTTGGTGCGTAGAAGTTGCCAGAGAACAGTCCCATCTGTCCCTCCCTAAACAATAGGGGCCGCGGGCAGGCGCCGGGCAGGCATAGTGCCATGCCCCGCGCCCAAGACCCGCGGCCCGTCAGCACCTACTTCTTACAGCTTGTGGACGAGCTCCTTGGTGGCAGGGTACAGCTCGTCGAAGATCTGCTGGTAGCGGTCGTAGACCTCACGGTTGTCCGGGTTGGGCTCGTAGGTCTTGGCGATCTTGACCTTGCTGGCAAGCTCGTCGAAGTCCTTCCAGTAGCCCGCGGCGATCGCGGCCATCATGGCGTCGCCGTAGGAGGCACCGATGGTGACCTCGGGCACGACGAGCGTCTTGCCCGTGACGTCGGCCACGATCTGCATCCAGGCGGCGTTCTTGGTGCCGCCGCCGGCAACCAGGACGCGCTTGATGGGCACGCCGTCCTCCTCGAAGATGCGGAAGTGCTGGTTGATCGAGTAGGCGACGCCCTCGAGGCCGGCGCGGAGCATGTCCTCGCGGGTGTGGCCGATGGTCAGGCCAACGAAGGCGCCACGCGCGTTGGGGTCGTCGATCGGGGTGCGCTCGCCAGCGAAGTACGGCAGGCAGACCAGGCCGTTGGCACCGGCGGGAACCTCGGCGGCAAGGTTGGCGTGTTCGCCACCGGCCTCCTCGGCGGCCTTGAGGTCGACGAACATGGTGTCACGCAGCCACTTGGTCATCGAGCCGGCGGTGTTGGTGGCGCCGGAGACATCACAGGTGCCGGGGATGATGAACTCCTCGTGCCAGACGCGCGGGTCCATGACCAGGTGATCGGTGAGAAGGAACATGTAGATTGTGGAGCCAAACTGGACGATGAGGTCGCCCTGCTTGCCGATGCCGCAGGAGATGGCCTCGCAGGCGGAGTCGTCGCCGCCGGGGGTGACGGGGGTGCCCACGGCCAGGCCGGTCTCGGCGGCGGCCTGCTCGGTCACGTGGCCGATGACGTCGGTCTCGTGCGCGATGGTGGCCAGCTGGTCGGGACGGCAGATGCCCTTGCAGGTCTCCTCGGTGGGGTGGCCGTCCTCGCCGTAGAGGGGCTTGAAGCCGCCGGCCATGCCCAGGAAGTCGTCGATGTAGTACTCGCCGGTCAGCTTGGCCGTGATGTAGGTCGAGCTGTTGATGAACTTGGCGGTGCGCTCGTAGGCCTCGGGGTCGTTCTCCTGGATCCAGCGGATTTTGGGGGGTACGTCGCTCGAGCACAGGGGACGACCAAAGACGCGGTCGATGAACTCGGGGCCCCACTCGGCCTCGAGGTCACGCATCTGCTTCTCGGCGCGGCCATCGATGCCGTAGGAGATGGCGGGACGCGTGGGGACGCAGTTCTCGTCGACCGCGACGCAGCACAGGCCCAGGGCCGAGGAGGTCACGCACTTGATGTCGGACGGGTTGACGCCGCTCTTGGAGATCAGCTCGTTGGACACCTTGCAGAAGTCGCCCCACCAGTCCTTCTCGGCATCGTGGTCGTAGGCATTGGGACCGACCTGCTTGATCTCGTGCCCGGCAGCGGCGGTGGCAATGATGTTGGCGTCGACGTCGATGAGCACTCCCTTGGTCTCGGAGGTGCCGGTGTCGATACCCATGAAGTATGCGTCGGACATTGAAGCTCCCTTCGAACTAACGTGGGTGGGCCCGTGGGGTGTCTCCCCACCCTTGGCCCGTAAACTCTCAGGACCCGTGGCAGCGAGTCCCCGGTGAAGCCGAAAACGTGAGACCGCGCAACGCCTGTCTGCCGAGAAGTTCCGTGTGGCACGCGGGAAACTACTTGAGCAGGCCGTTGTAGACGGTGAAGCTGCACTTGTCGCTACGGGTGTAGGAGCGCGTGAACTCCATTACCTCGTCGTCCTTGTCGTAGCACGTGCAGCAGAACATGAGCACGGCCTGGCCCGGGTCGACGCCCAGCATGCGCGCGTCGCGGGCCTCCAGGTGCACCAGGTCGAGCGTCTGCCAGGCACGAACCGGGGTAACGTCGTAGAAGCCGTAGACCTCGTACATGCTAAAGACGCTCAGGTCGATGCCATTGAGCTTGGGCACCTTGGCGCACGGGACGTAGGTGTGGTCGATCGAGATCGGCTCGCCGTTGGCGGTGTTGAAGCGGCGGATGTAGAAGATCTCGTCCTCGGGGTCGATGCCGAAGATCTTCGCGTACTTGGAGCCTGCGGGGCGACGGGTCTTGGTCAGGACCTTGGTGCCTGGCTCGGCCTTGTGGTCGAGGATCGTCTGGCGGAAGCCGCCGAGGCTGTTGAGCTCGCGCTGGATGAGGTTGCCGACGACGAAGGCACCCTTGCCCTGGACGCGGCGCAGCAGCCCCTCGTGCACCAACGCGTCGATGGCGTTGCGCACGGTCAGGCGGTTGACGCCGTAGCTCTCGGCCAGCTCGTTCTCGGACGGGATGGCGCAGCCGGGAGCGTACTCGCCCTCGTCGATCTTGTTGCGGACGACCTCACGCAGCTGCAGGTAGATCGGCGACTTGTAGTCGATGTTGGTGGTCGGCATTGCTCTCCCCTAGCTGCGAAGCTCGCACGCGAAACGGACGTACTGGGACAGGACGACGTTCTTGAAGTACTCGATGGGAACGCCCTCCTCGTCGTAGATGACACCGGACTGGAAGAAGGCGGGCTCGCCCTCGGGGTGACCCAGCAGCAAAGCCTCCTGATCGTCGAGCGTGGTGACGCTGATCTTCTCCTCGCCAGTGTCGATGTTGACCCCGTACTCCTCGCTGATGATCCTGAAGAGCGAATCGGTCGAGAAGTCGTGGTCGGGCAGATCCGGGAAGCGGGAGACCGGCAGGTGTGTGGTCTCGACCGAGACGGTCTCCCCATCGATGCCGCGCACGCGGCACAGCTCGAAGACCTTCGTGCCCAGGGGCACGCGCAGGCGGCGCGTCGTGCTCTTGTCGGCCTCGATGACGCCGCTGAATACGAGCCTCGAGGAGGGCACACGGCCTGCCTCGACGGCGGCCTCCGAGAAGCCGATGACGTCCTGCAGGTTGCGCTCGAGCTTGGGCTTCGAGACGTAGGTGCCCGAACCCATGCGGCAATAGAGCATGCCGTCCGACACGAGGCGTTGGATGGCATTGCGCAGCGTGGTCCTGTTGAGGTCCCACATACGGCACATGTCACGCTCGGAGGGAAGTCGGTCTCCCGGCTTGAGCTTGTTGTCGATGATGTAGCTTTCGACCAGTTCGGTCGCGAAGTCACGTGAGCTCATTGGGGCGCTTTCTCTTCATCCGTCGTTTCCTCTGGGTGGTTCATCCCACCTCGTTAACATAGACCATGTTTCCACAAGATGGATTGCTTTCCATACCAATTATGCCCAACGGTAGGAAGCTTCCGGATAACGGCTAATCACAACCGATTGCCCACAAATTGCGGCCGGCACCCTATCTCAGCAGCTGGGACAGGGTGCCGGCCGGCATCATGTTTCACATACGACTATGCAATACTCGTATGCTAGATATTCGCTTGTTCGAATCAGATGAATAAGTAGCCGCTCGAATCAGACCAATGACTACTCGCCTATCACCTGAACGAGAATGGTGCGCTCGGACGGTCCATCGAACTCGCAGAAGTAGACCTCCTGCGCACCGCCACGCACGACCTTGCCCTCGTGTACGGGGAAGTGGGTGTGGTTTCCGGTGAGCAGCGCCTTGAGGTGGCCGGTCGGGTTGCCTGCCGTCGAGCCGTAATCCTTGAGCATGCGCGCGTGGGAGTACGGCCAGTCCTCGGGAACGAGCCTGCCCAGAAAGACGCTGATGTCGCTCTCGAGACACTCGAGCGCCTCGTTGGTGGTGATGCCGGCGGTCGTGTGCTTGGAGATGGCGGTGACCAAGCCCTCGGTCACACCGCTTTCCGCCACGATCTTCTCGATCTGGTCGGTGATGAGCATGTACTGGTTGTACTCGCTGGTGAGCACCGTGAACGTCTTCGTGTAGACCATGACCCTACTCCAGTCCGCCGAGGAATTCGATTGCGTTCTGACCCTTGATAAGCTCGAGCGTGCTCTCGCGAAGGCCGAGGTTGTCCAGGGCGTGTGCCATGCGGATCTGCTCGAAACGCGGCTGACCGCTGCCAAACATCACCTGGTGGCGCAGGCTGCGGTCGATCCAGGTCATGGGAATCTCCTGGGTGAAGAGGCGCGTGAAGAACTCCTGCGCGCAGTCGAAGTAGAGAAGACCCGTGTCGGCGTAGACGTTGGAGTGCTTGACCATGAGCATGGCCGTCTCCTCGACCCACGGCCAGCCAAAGCGGCCGATGCAGATGCGCAGGTTCGGGCGGGTCTCGGCAAGCTCCTCGAACTCGATGGGGCGCCCGTACTTGGAAAGGGTGTGCGGCTCCCAGCTCATGCCCGCGCTGAAGAACACGGGGCGGTTGTACTTCTCGCAAATGTCATAGAGCGTCGCCAGCTCGGCGTCCATCGGGTAGAACTTCTGGCGCGCCGGGTACAGCGCGAGCGCCCTCAGGCCGAGGTCGGCGAAGGCGTGCTCGAGCTTGGCGGGCGCCTCCGGGTCGTGCGGATCGACGCTGGCGAAGCCAATGAACTTCTCGGGAGCCATGTCGACGAGGGTCTTGACCTCCTCGTTGGTCACCGGGACGCAGTCGGCCTCGGTGGTGTAGTCACGCGCCATGAGGCACATCTTGTCCAGGCCCGCCAGGCGCATCTGGTTGAAGATGTGCTCGAGCTTGGCCGTCCCGTTCTTGTGGACATCGAGCACCTCGTGGCGCATCTCCTCACGCGCCTCGTCGCCGTTGATCGGCTCGTAGAACGCGGGGTTAATGTGCACGTCAATAAACATCTCTAGATCTTCCTCTCTCCCATTCCCCTCTTGCGTTTGCAGGTCCCGCATGGGTGTGGCCCGGGCGCGCTTCGGTCACTCGCTCGCCCAGGCCACTCTAAGACGTCTCGCTGGTACTAAGACCTGCCGTTACTCGGCGAGCATCCCGCGGACGTTGTTGATAGCGCGCTTGGCGTACAGGCGCGGCTCGTTGATGTAGCCGAGAACCAGCTCGATCGTGGCGGTGCCGGTGTAGCCGTAGTCGCGGATCTCCTGCAGCAGCTCCTTCATGGGCAGGACGCCCTCGCCAGGCATGACGTGGGAGTCGTCGACGCCGTTGGAGTCGACGATGTGCAGGTGGTAGAGCTTCTCGCCGAGCTTGGAGAAGTAGCTCATCATCTGCTCCTGCTGCTGGAACGGCGGGACGATGTCCATCATGGCGAGCAGGTTGGGAGAGTCGACGTGCTCGAAGAGGTCGACGAGGTCGTTGGCGTTCTTGAAGACGTTGGACTCCATCGTGGTCAGCGGCTCGACGACGATCTTGATGCCGACGTTCTCGGCGTACTTGGCGAGCTCCTCGCAGGTCCTGTACAGACGGTCGTGCATCTCGGTGTAGGTGGTCTCGTAGCCAGCGTGCGCGGGCGAGATGAGCATGTAGTCGGAGCCGAGCTTGACGCCCGCGTCCATGCAGAGCTTGAGGTAACGGACCGCGTCCTCGCGCTGACGCTCGGAGCCGATCATGAAGTTATAGGGATAGGCGTTGTGCTCGGGGCACCAACCAGTGATGGGCACACCGTACTTGTCGCGAAGGCGCAGGACCTCGTCGATCTCGCCAGCAAGCAGGTCGGGGGCGTAAGCGTGCGGACGGCCGCCCCACAGCTCGATGTAGTCGTAGCCGAAGCGCTTGGCATCCTCGAAGATGTTCTCCAGCGGGTTGCGCTGGTAGCCAGAGGTGAACATACCGATCTTGAACATGTAGTGCCTTCCTTTCGTCCGACGTACCTTATTCAAGTGGCGCTCTCGCGCCGCCAACGTGCCGCATACACGGCACGCTTGATGCCTATGTGATGGGGCTACTCCTCGACGACCCAAGGCTCGAAGACGCCGACGACCTGCGAGGAGATCTTGGCGCCACGGTCCTGACAGACGTCGATCGGGTCACCGTTGAGGACGCCCACAAGGAAGCCCGCGATGAACGAGTCGCCCGCGCCAACGGTGTTGACGAGCTTCTCGCACGGGTAGATGCCGCCGTCGTACCAACGCTCGCCGTCCCAGGACAGGCTGCCCTTGACGCCAAAGGTGGCGGTCGCGACCTTCATGCCGCGCGCGACCTTGTCCTGCAGGTACTCACGAATCTTGGGGTCGTCCTTCTCGCCGTGGTAGGAGAAGAAGCCATAGTCGACGCAGCCGATGGTCTGCTCCACCAGGGGGTGGTCCAGGCGGTCGCAGTAGTCGAAGCTCACGAGGGTGCCCGACTCATGGATTGCGGGGAGGGCCTTCTCGGCGTTGCCCCACAGGGCGGTGTGCACGATATCGTGCTCGCAGGCGAAGCGAATGTCCTCCTCGTCGAAGACGATGTTCTCGAGGACGCCTTCCTCGTACTCGCCGTGGACGCGGTCGAGACCGTCCAGATCCATGTAGGTGATGGCGGTCTGGCCCTCGGCGACCTTGAGGTGCGAGATGTCCAAGCCCTCCTTCTTGAGGGAGTCGATCATCCACTTGCCGTTGTCGTCGGATCCCGTGGTCGAGATGATCGAGCTGGGAACGCCCAGCTTTTGCATGTTGACGCAGGTGTCCACGGCGTTACCCGTGGGGTACTGCCTCTCGAGGTTACGGTAGTAGTCGATGCAGTTGTCACCGATGCATGCTGCCTTCAATTCGCCTTACCTCCCTTGTGCGCATATGCGCAATTGGTATGCCTTACGGCTCAACTCATATAGTCATTGTACGTACGGAGACGGGAGAAAATTGACGAGACAATCTATTTTGACCCTTCGCGGACGATTCAATACCGCTGGCGGCAAAGGGCTTCAGAATTGGTATGAAAGTAGTACTTCCATCTACTCCATATACCAGCAAAACCGCAGGTAATCCCTAATTAATATTGGTATGGAACAACATATCTAAACCACCCGGATTCGCAGCTGTAGACGTCATGGCACTCCTGTTTTGAATTGGCACAGCATTAGATTTGAAGCGTATTCCAGAACAACACCTTCTGTCTTTGTCAATACCGCCTGGCGGCATATATGACCTTTCACCAGATGTAGTCCAATTAGTGGATAAATTGGCCTAAAGTAACGCTTAGTTGGTTAGGCGGAACCTGCCTAGGCGTGTTTCGCTCGAACAAATACGACCCTGGAGGGGGATCTCATGAAGGTTGCTGCTGTTGGCGATAACTGCGTGGACGTCTACGAAAAGGAAGGCAAGCAGTACCCCGGCGGCAACCCCGTCAACGTTGCCGTCTACCTCAAGCGCATGGGGGTTGACGCCTCCTACACCGGCGTTGTCGGCACCGACGAGTGCGGTAAGACCATGGTCGAGGCCCTGAACGGCAAGGGCGTCGACACCAGCCACGTCCACGTGGAGGAGGGCGACACGGCCAAGACCATGGTCGAGATCCTCAACGGCAACCGCGTCTTCGGCGACTACATCGAGGGTGTCATGGAGAACTTCAAGCTCTCCGAGGATGACATCAAGTTCCTCTGCGAGCACGACCTCGTGGTCAGCGGCATCTGGGGACACACCGACAAGGACCTCGCCGCCATCCACGAGACCGGCACCACCATCGTCTTCGACTACTCCGACCAGCCCCAGGACCCGATGGTCGACGAGTCCATCGCCAACGTCGACTACGCCTTCTTCGGCCTTGAGAGCGACGACAACGAGCAGGTCCGCGCCTTCATGAAGGAGAAGCAGGCCATGGGCCCGAAGGCCATCGTCGTCACCCTCGGCGAGAACGGCTCGCTCGCCTACGACGGCAACGAGTTCCACAAGGGCGACATCGTCAAGTGCGACGTCGTCGACACCATGGGTGCTGGCGACTCCTTCATCGCCGGCTTCATCAAGGGCATCCTCGAGGAGAAGACCATCGACGAGTGCATGGTCATGGGCGCCCAGTCCTCCGCCGTCACCCTTGGCTACCCTGGTGCCTGGTAAGCATTAGAGCGACGCACGCGCAAGATCACGCACTTCCTGGCCCCGCACTTGGCATTGTTTGCCAGTGGCGGGGCCTTTTCTTGTATGCAGTCAAGCCTTTTGGGCGAGGCTCCACGTGCGGAATCAGTTCGCATGACCCTGGCTGTACACAATTCAACGTTCTTGCGGAAAGCCCGACCAAGGCGGGGATTTCCGCAAATCACTCTCGTTACGTACGACTAGTCGACTCGAGGACGACCAACGTTGCGGCACCGACGTACGCGACGATGCATGGCGGCGCAACAAAACCCCTCCGCCCGACAGTCGGACGGAGGGTGCGGAGGCTATAAGTGGTCGCAGCTCGATACGAACGCGACCGACCGGGCAAGGAGCCTAGGCCTTGCCGAGAGTCTTGCCGCCGTCGGCGATGACGTCAATGCCGTTGAGGATCTTGGCGTCGTCGGAGGCGAGAAATGCCAGGACGCCAGCAATCTCCTCGGGCTC